>Ga0182004_10001345_pt1 | contig 17796 bp, 11 predicted proteins | sample Sormic07211540_1_FD_120479 | JGI IMG/M metagenome (GOLD analysis project Ga0182004, IMG submission 120479) | Endophyte microbial communities from Sorghum bicolor roots, Mead, Nebraska, USA - 072115-40_1 MetaG | ecosystem: Host-associated > Plants > Roots > Unclassified | place: USA: Nebraska...
GAAGGTTCGGTGACGCCTGGGTGCACAGCAGCCCGACGTGGAACACCTGGACGGCGTCCTCCTCCGAGCACTGCTCGCGGAGGTTCGGGTCCATGAGCTCCATCAGTGTGCCGGCGTTGTAGTGTCTCCATATCTGAAGAAAGAACATACCTCTATCAGGGGTTTCTGAAATACTACAGTGACAGCAAGAGCGTTTCAAGCAAAAACTTTTTTTAAATTTCTTTTACCATTGTTGATTCGATTAAATTTCAGTGACCCAGATTTATCTGAGCTATTACTTCTTAGCAAGTAACCTAGCATTGTTCTATACCATACCAGTGCTATGAGTGAAAGGCCTTCTTCCGACAACGCCACCGAGTTGTGGTTATTCCTGCCGGTGACGATCTCGAGGACCAGCACGCCGTAGCTGTAGATGTCAGCCTTCTCCGTGAGCTGCCCGTGGACAATGTACTCTGGAGCCATGTATCCACTGCCAAAAAATTGAATGAGGGAGAGTTGTACTACAGTATTAATTTCTTCATTCATCAAGAAATCAAGAAAGAAAGAAAGAAAAGATAGATAAACATGGATTTGGTAATACTTTTATGATGATTCAGTCATGAAATTGGTTGCACTCACTCGTCAAAAACATTTTTTGATTGCACTCACAAAGTTCCGGCGAGGCCGGTGCTGAGATGGCTCTGGTCGTCCATGAAGTTCCTGGCGAGGCCGAAGTCGGCGATCTTTGGCCTGAACCTCTTGTCCAGCAGGATGTTGCCGGCCTTGATGTCCCGGTGTATGATCCTGACCTCCGAAGCGCTGTGCAGGTATGGAGAGGCCCTCCGCCGTGCCCAGCACGATCTCGAACCTCCGCTCCCAATAATCCAGCGTGGTCTTCTTGAACTCGTCTGCATTGCGTTTCATGCATCGAAATGCCAGTCAAAAACAGAATTCTCCATCCAAATTGCATTATTACCAACTGAGTGTTACAAGTAGTATATACAGTACCAAAGAGATAGTGGTCGAGGCTGGTGTTGCAGAGGTACTCGTAGACGAGGACGAGGAGGCTCTCAGGGCCGTACGTCCACGCTGCAGCCCAGCAGCTTGACCAGGTTCTTGTGCTTCACCTGGCTCACCAGCTTCACCTCGTTGAACAGCTGCTCCGCCCACTGCCGCCTGCTGCTGAAGAAGAGCCGCTTCACCGCCACCTCCCGCCCGTCCGCCAGCAAGCCCTTGTACACGGAGCCGTAGCCTCCCTGGCCGAGCTTGTTGGTCTGGCTGAACTCGTCGTTGGCCGTGCGCAGCTCCTCGTACTTGAAGCTCACGTGCGACGACGCGGCGATGGCCCGGATCATCTCGCCGGAGCCAAAGACTTGTCACCGGCGGCGATCAGCATTGTTCGTTCGTCATTATTTCACACGCACGGCGTCAAAGACTTGTCATCGGAGGGGTTTCAGGTGTGCGTTGCATTGCATACCGTCATGGAGATCATGTCTTGATCTGGACCTCATTCTTGTCCAGATGAATGCTATGCCCATGACGACCGCCAGTGCCGACAAGACCCAAACGGCCACACGATGACAACAATGCGCCGTGCTGCCATGAAGAAAACTCAAAAGAGCACCTGTGAGAATTTCTTTGGAGGGGAGGCAATAATACAATGCAGCATGTAGAGCATATTGCTTATCTGGACCATCCAAATATGCTTTGGGATGGATCTTTTGTATTTGCATGATGCTAGCTCACAATCCACGTTTCACGAGAGAGGGAGAGTAGTAGGAGTTGGAGTTGCTATCGCTAAAATTCAGAGTTTCAGACACGGCACGCTTCTCTGATCTTTCCCGTCAAACTTTTTGGACCAACAAGAACAGACCACAAAGTCTAACCGATGACGTACGTCTATATGAAGTGAAACGGGGAAATTCAAAGGGCGGTATGAGGTAGAAAATGTAATCACCGGACGATCTGCTGCAGGCGGCGGCGGCGACGTTGTTGGCCGGCAGGTAGAACGGCCGCGTGGAGTACCTGACGACGCACCCGGCGTTGAGGCCGTACCCCTCCGGTGCGGCCGGCAGGCACTTGCGGACAAGCTGGTCGCGCGCGCTGGCCAGGCCACGCACGCGGCGCACGCGCTGGCGTTCAGCGACCTCCAGCACTGCGCCGCGGCGTACGCCGGCGGCGCGCCGCGCCCGGACGACGCCGCGTAGTAGTATTCCTTGGCGCCCGGCGCGGCCGCCGTGACGTTCTCCACCAGCGCGACGGCGGCAGCCGCGAACCCGGCCGCCGGCGCGGTGGCGTTGGAGCACACCGCGGTGTCGCTGGCGTCAGTGGCGGCGGCCGTGAAGTTGTCCCCGCCGTAGCGGAGGAAGCAGCCGTCGAGGTAGATGCCGCCGCCGTCGGCGGGGAGGCAGTGCGGCAGCTTCACGCGGCTCTGCGCGTAGCAGAGCAGGCAGTCTGTGGGGGAGAGGTAGCTCATGCACTGCGCGAGGCCGGACACCGTGTCGTTGCCCTCGCCGGAGCCGGCGGCGCCGAAGCCCGAGCGCTTCACGTCCTGGTAGATCATCTCCATGGTGGTGTCGAAGCTCACGTCGAAACTCGAAAGCCTCCGGGTCCGCCGTCTGCGTTGGCTCGCACACCGTGTCCAGGATCGCCGGCGTGCCCGCGTCATCGGCGCCAGCGGCGGACATGGCGTTGAGGAGGAGGAGGAGGAGGAGGTGGCGGTGGATGTGGACCGAGGCGGCCGCCGCCGTGAGGAAGCGGCGGCGGTGCGCTGCTCGTGGTCGCCGCCGCGGCATGGCGCCGAGTGCACAGCAGGAGTCCTCGCGCGAGTGCTTAAAACTTAAAAGTTTCGGTCTCGGCTTCATTTTTGTACGTATCGCGTGGCGTGCCCGGCCGGATCAGAATTTGTAGTCTGGACTGGTCGACAGTGTGACGTCGAATAATTGACATTTCTTTATTTTGATTATTATTGTATGCATTGCTGTAAATGAAAGTAAAGGTATATAATGCTGCAGTGTTGACTTAGTCAGTGACGAATTTGACCTCCCTAGAAGGCCAGAACCAATGGAAGAATCCATGCATATGTGGACATTTCAAAGCATTTGACAGGTGATTCCATTATCCTAAAACTCTCTAGCTTGTGTGTTGATTGTTGAACGCTGTTCACTTGTTCAGGCCAAAGAAAAATTGAAAACATTCTATGGTCAAGTGATCAAGAGCACTTTTAGATAAGTGAAAATTTTGCATTTTGGTCTTTTTTGATGTTTTTACAAATACACCGCTAGCAAAAAAAAATTAACAATTGACCCCAAGCTCGGCGTCATAGAACACTACACTGGAGTTCGTGCCTCGACATATTGTCAGTCCATGCTGAACCCTGCCATGTTAGATAGGACGTCGGGCGCCGTATCCGACATGGCACAGGCCCCACATAGCTCAGCGTCATAATATGGTTAATAATAAATATTGTTATACTTAAACATATAACCCCTACTGAGATTTTAAAATATCACATAAAAGTAGAGAGAAGAAAAGAATGAGCCTTTTAGAAAAGAATGGACAATTTCAGATGTTATAATACTGGAATTTTTACTAAAATTGGAATCTCCATTGCGTTCTCTACGTCTTAATATTCTCATATTTGAAGATAGCGGTAGGGTATCCAATTTCGTGAATCTCCAAGGCAGTATCGCGGTGGAACTCTTCATGGCTATCATGGTCATCCATAGCTAGCATCCTATCTCACATCCTGACATCCATAACATCCAAAACATAATCTTCATTGTCTGCTCTACCTCAGATAAAAAAAATAGTGGTCGAGAGATTCAATTACCGTGAACCTTCAAAGTTGAATCTCCATTGCCTACTCTACAGCCTAGTATTCTCAAATATGAAAATAGTGGCCGAGAGATTCAATTCCAGCAAACCTCCAAACGACAGCGGCAGTACGATAGTGGGGCACCCCCAACACGATTAAGGAGTCACGATTGTTTGCGTTTTCCTAAGGGAGGACAGATTGGGGGTTAGGATGGAGATTTGCTAGAGAAAGTTTTTTCACCTTGCCAAAAGACAAGATTGGAAGTGGATTACCAAATTGTTGGAGATGCTCCAAGGCCTTGCACTAGGGATGGAAGTGTGTGTCCAATAGTCTTAGTCATTTAACTTAGGTTGTCTGCTTTCTATATAAGCTGGGCACTAGCCTTTGATCTTAGAAAAAAGTAACTTATGTTTTTTTCCTAAATTAGTTAGGTGGCATGTCATTCTAACTCACTTTAGCGAGTTTAAGGTCCACACATGTCACACTCTAGTGTGACAAATGGGATAGGGAAATGATATCCACCCTCCAAAGGGTAATATTGTATTCTAGCCATTCATTCTTCACATCTTATTTAATCTTAGCCATTCATCCATTTCCTTTTCCCAATCCAACCTCTCATAACTCATTTGCCAAACACCTAACAAAATTCAATTCTAGGATATGAATAGAAAACACTAGATCAAATTTATGATTTCAATATTTTTAAATAAACAATGCAATATTAATTTATATTGTTGTCAATTTAGTGAAATAAAAAGATTTCTTATTTTTCAAATTAGTTTTGTAGGTTTTTGTTTTTGTGTTGCTTTCGTGTTGGTTGTGTTTGGTGTTGTGCATGTATAAGTTCCTAAAATACATGTAGGAGATCAGTATCTTTTTAAGGATTTTTTCTAGGTTTTCTAGAATTTAATCCTTTCCCTCTCAACCAAATCCTTTTATCTTAAGCTACTAATAATTTTTGTTGCGCCTCAAATGTGGTATTTTGGTTCATCATGTTCTGAAAATCTGAAATGCACTATCAAAACATATTTTATTGAAAACTTCAATGGAACTAATTTAATGTTAGAGATCTTGGTGCATTTTTTTTATAAGCTTGGCCAAACTTAAGATTTTGAACTAAGGGTTCTATGAACACACCATAGTCGTACTAATTAATACTACCTCGTATAATTTAGGATGGAGTGAATATTCTTTTTATTAGGAGGGAGTAATAGTTGACTTAAGAACCAACAACAATGCATTTGAATTTGTGCTACAATGTCTTATATATGAATAAATGATTTTAAGGTCTTGTTTAGTTCGCAAAAAATTTTGGATTTCGACACCGTAGCAATTTCATTTTTATTTGACAAACATTGTCCAATCATAGAGTAACTAGATTTAAAAGATTCATCTCGTAATTTACAAATGAACTGTGCAATTAGTTTTTGTTTTTATGTATATTTAATACACTATGCATATGTCGCAAGATTCAATGTGATAGAGAATCTTGAAAACTTTTGAAAACTAAACAAGGCCTAAGTGTTTATATCGTGTACCGATGAGAAGGAAGTTTTTTAGAGTTATCGATTCAAGTGTCTGTCTGATTGCGGAGTGTCACACGTCCAGACGTCCTATTCCAACCAGGCTAGAACCAGACGAGAATGCAACTTATATTGAAGAGTTCCCATAAATTTCAGTTCCACATCTGAGTCTGACCCAAGAATTCTGAGCGAAAAGCTAAGACAGAATAAACCCTAACAGGAACGCAGTCTGAACTAGACCAATATCATATCACATGAATGAATACAGTTCCTTCAGCCGACTGCTACGGAAGGGCATTAGCAAAGTTAGGTTATGAAAGAACCACCAGGTCTTTCCCATACCTTAACTGATCAAAGAAAACTCTTGCCTTTTGCTGAAGATCTTCTAAGAAACGTTTCAGTTCCAATACCTAATGTACAAAGTCCGGCATTCGAAATAGATGCTTAGCTTCTGCAAGCATAGCTCAAACCAGTGTAAACACTGTTGAACTGTCCAACTGTGTCGCAACCTTTTGTCTAATGCACACGTTACGGGTTTGAATCACTGTACTATTTTCTCGCTTTTATGCACAGGATGGTTACAAAATTTTGCTACAGCTACCCTAAAAGAATCAAGAACTTTCCTGCTACCTCTGAATCATGTTGTCTACACATAGAGTAGTTGGTTGTACAAAATGCCTGGTTGTCAATGCGGTGGTTGTGGAGAGAAGCTATTCCCTGGCAGAAATCTGCTAGTTGAATGAAATCTGATCAACATAAGTGCAACTGACACACACAAACACACACATGTAAACCAACCGCTAATAGAGTTCAAGTGACGTTGAACTTACATGTAAGTCAATCCTGTCTTGTTCAGTAAGTTCTCTGGAACTGTTCCATTTAAATTATTGTCCTGTAAAAATCTGATAATGAAGAAAAAAAACATCTGGTAAGTGGCATTACTGTAGATTAATTCAAAAGCATATGTTGACTGGAGTATTGGCATCCAGACTACAAGGTGCATGAAGAGATAACACCAATCTCGGGCACTCTACACGTAACCGACAACATGGCAGCATTACATTTACATGTCACAAACTCCAGAATTGACTTGGTACTTGGGACACTTTCATTTTTGGTGCTGGGAACTCATATTACATTACTCGTGGATAGAGTTACAAACAAATTCGGATACTTCCAAGCAGGGTTAAGGTAGTATCCGATAAGTTTATCTCTATCGTTTTGGCAGGATGTAGATGTAGTGTATTTCATTGCATATGTTCTGCAGCTGTGCTAGACAGACATTCGGTCCGCACCAAGAAATTTGTCTACTATAATGCTAGCACATAGATCCCATGGCCCTTCATAGGATTTTCCATTCAAAATTGTAGTTGTGATAAGAGAATTGAAGCATGGCCTGACTAACAAAGTTGTTCCTGTTTTCTATTCCGATTCCAGTTCCTATTTATATCTCCAGCTAGCTGCTATTAAAGTTCAGAGTACAAGTCACAGCAGCACCATTCTCTTGAAAGAATGAATGAATGGTCAGTTGACCACAATTTCGTAAGACTGTGTTACAAAAACAATGGGGCAAACAATTGCAGTATATCCCCAGCATTTTGCAGAAGGCAACAGATCTAGTGCAAACTCATCTCCCGTGCAAACTATGCAAACTCTAATCTGGACCACAGGATGTTGATCCAAGGGGGCGCATGAGAGAGGTGGAAGGAGGGATTTGTAAAAGTGTGATTAAGAGCGGGCGGTTAAGTGCAAAATTACCCAATCTCTCCGCGCCCCTTGGATCAACATCCTGTGATCCAGATTAGAGTTTGCATAGTTTACACGGGAGATGAGTTTGCACTATATCCGTTACCTTTGCAGAAGCTAGGTTTTAGATTGGAAACAAAGCCATTCCCACCCATAAAAACTAAGGTTGAATTATATGTCAGACAACTGCTCAAAGGGGAGGATGTTAAATCATGTAACTAACAAAAGAAAATGTTATAACATGCTACTATCCTTTTCAATGGCTTGTTCAAACCATTAGCATACTCCCAACAGAGAGATACTGTAAGAAGTAAATCCCCATAAATTGGACAGATATTGTGAATTAGAGAGAGCATATCAGTAAGATCCTATATACTGTTGGACTTGCAGAGATATGTTATATCGTTCCGTTATATGTATAATAACAAATTTGAAATGCATACCCATTGTCGGTGTCTAGACTCGTGGTCCAAGCACCGATGAGTAATACGAGTCTGCGTGCCCCTTAACACCAAGTCATACCACAAAACTGTCCAGACAAGCAACCAAACACGATTCCTATGATCCAGTATGCTACACTCATTTGCAACCAAACAGGCGAAGGTGCATGGTCTCATCTGGAATGGTTTGAGCCTGCACAGGCCCTCCATCCCGGATGGCAGACCAAGGAGCAACCAATCACACCCATAGTGATAGGGGTCAGGTGTCACAGTGATGGGAGTGGGTAGAACGGTGAGTGCCATACCCTGCCGGTGCAGCATGGGCGCAAGGACATGCCCCGTGTCCCATCTGTAGTACGATAGTCGTGCGCGAGAAGCCTAGTAGTGTAGTCGTGAGGGGGGATCCGAGCGCGGGCTCGGGCAAGTCGGAGGATCCGTCCGAGGCTTGGCCTCGGGCGAATCAGAGAGTTTGCCTGAGGCCTAGCCTCGGGCAGGACAGGGAATGGTTCCAATCGCTCGAGGCCTGTCTTGGGCTCAAGCAAAGTGGTCCTGGCCTAGTCTGGCGATGTTCCCTGGTCCTGGCCCTGTCTTGAGCTGTTCTCTTTCTCAAAGTCAGACCATTTTGGGCTTGGGCTTTTAATGAAAAAGAAGTCCTGGGCTTTTCATGGTATTCAGCTTGGGTACCCTGGTTCATTGTACCCGACACCCATACAATGTCAGGACTAAAATACATCATATAACACTAACTCATGTCACAGGTTTACATCTACTGTCAACTTCTTGTGTTCTTCAAGCATGCAATGCAACACATATTTACTTGTCAGAATAGATGTGCAGCAATTCAAAGCATGAAAACATGACTAAATTGAAGATCATTAACACACTATGCTGGTGCTGATAATTTGTTTCAACATGAAAGATATTCATGTCAAATTGTTGAAAATGAGAATAACAAACTATAAGCACAAAGTGATGAAATTAACTCACATTTCACGCAATGTATTGATTGTTCCCAATGTCTCAGGTACCGATCCAGTTAGCTGGTTTTCTTGCAGGTGCCTACAAGATAAACCCTTCTCCTAAGTAATGTACAGACACACATACAATACAACTTTGACGATGACCTTGAAAATTACATAGCTAAGGGTCTTACAGTCGTTGGAGATTTCTTAGGTTGCTAAGATTCGGAATAGACCCACCCAGTCTGTTGTGTGCGAAAGATCTGTTCATGGTGACAGTATTATTTATTTTATTTTTATTTTTAGCTACTTTATTCAATAATTCAGTTACTTTTTTAAAAGAAAACATACATATCAGTCAAAGCAGTCAGATTGGCAATATCAGGTGAAAGAAATCCAGAGAGGCCCATACTTGAAAAGTTCCTGTCATAAACCGATACAATGATGTCACTGCAAAAGGGGGAAGGACCATGCTACACAGATGGAAGCAGAATGAGTTCAACTCACAATGAGATGACACGTATTTTTGATCCTTCATCACATGTAACTCCGGTCCAAGAATATCCTGAAGGCATGCATGGATCTCCATTCCAATCTTCAGGTATATTTTGAAGGTTTTTCTTCATACTCTCCAGGGCAAGTACTGCAAAAGCATCCTATAAGTAATTAATAGACTAGTTACATGATGCAAGGCAACTTGTGCAGAATGTTATATGTAGTACAGATTTATTTTCCTGCAACCATATTTTGGATTCCATGTGACTCCCTAAAAGATGTGTGCACTGATAAATTACAGGAACTATTTGACAACTATGTGGTGTTCATGTTGATGGTAATGCCACTGTTGTGCTAGCCATACAAGAGCTTCCGGTGACTCATAACATGGCAAGGGATTATGAACTTAATATGCATCATATTACATTAGCCATGAAATTTCTACAGAAAGAAAAAAAATTATAAGAGGCAATAAGTGTAGCAATTGCTATACCATCCCGTGCATATGTCAATCTTCCTACAGGAAAAAGCCCAAAGACCTCGCCAGCATTAATAAGTGGAGGAAGAGCAGAAGGAGAAGCAGGTTTCAATATAATTGTGGTCAAGCCTGAGAGAATCCATTGTGTTGCAAAGACAGAAAGACCAGCTGACGTGACATTTAGATCTTTGAAAAAGAGGTAATCATTTATATATACGTCAAAGGTCCTTGAATTATCAGGCAATGTATCAGCAAAGTAGAGGGAAACATAATAGCTATCATTTTGAAGAGCCACTGGAGGCCATTGTAACACAAGGGGTGCATCTTGTTCTGCTACGAAAGCTGTGTTAAACACATCAGGAGGGGGAAGATTCCAGAAGTCAGCTGATGTAACATTTTGGGTGCTACTGACAGCATGCTTGTTGTCCGGGAATGGCTGCCAATAGCGATCAAAACTGTCATTAGGGTACCTAACATTAAACACAAGGAGGAATCAAGTCAGAACTCCAAACAAATCACATGATTCGTACATATGCAGGAAAATAATAAACAGATATAGTACTTGCACTCTTAATCAATCCTATGTCGCAAATTACATCTCTTTGATATTTTTTGGCCATAATAATTCCCCGTATTCTATGAGTAAGGCACACCATGACCATAGGTCTTAAAAGATAAAAAACAAGTGAAACAGAGGATCTCTCCTCCAAGTAATATATACCAACTAACACAAAATAAATCCTACTAGAAAATCCAGAGCATATCTCTATGATACATTGCAGATGATCTCACACAGAAGAATGCAATTATGCAGGAGCACATCAGCATTAAAAGTTCTGAAAGAACAAAAGCAGTCCGATCGACCTATGCCTACCCAATAAATGTTTTCGACAGATGATGTAAACTAAACTCTAAGGAGCCGTTTGGATCCCTTTATTTTGGAGGAATTGAAATCTACGTAATGGATTAGGCTATTTGGCTTGGAATTTGACATTCCATAACTTTCCCAAGCTCACAAATAAGCCTATCTCAAATTCATATGGTGGGAGATGGAAATGGATTCTCTAGATCACTATTCTATAATTCTATTCTTCAAGTTATAACACATTCTTCAACTCACAACCCTACAATAGAAATGCAACATATAAGTATGTCCCTTGTATGCCTAACAATAAATATAAAAAAATATATTCCATATACAACTATATTAGCTTAATTAATATATACCTAAATTCTAATTGTTAGAATGAATTCAATTCTATGGATCCGAACGGGCCCTAGTAAGAAAGGCTAAAACCAGAAAGTAATAGTTATTTAGGCGCACCGGAAATTAGCCCAAATGATGCTATCGGTTACAGACTTACCATAGTTCTGTCGACTACAGATAAGTAAATTTGAGACATCCCATTCAACAATTGAACTAAGCCACAAAAGCCGGTCACTCACCTCTCTATGCCGCCAGTGGAGCCAAACTTGGTGCGAGCAATGAGACCCATGGCGCTGGTCGGGAAATCCGTGGCGTTGTACACGGAATCGTCGAGCTGGATCACCTGCAGCGCGGAGATGAACGGGCCGGCGTCGGTGTAGTCCGGGTTGACCCCGAGACAGAAGCTCATGTTCCTGCCACTGGCAGGGAACACGCCCTCGTAGGACGACGCGGCGCCGGCGCGCGCGTCGTCGGTGGTGTTGACGGCGGTCCAGAAGGTGCCGTCCACGATCAGGTCGAAGACGGGCGGCGGCGGCGCGGAGGAGGAGGCGAAGAGCGCGCCGTAGAAGAAGGTGGGGCGGACGAGGTAGCGGCGGTTCCGGTCGACGGGGAGCTCGTAGCAGAACTTGGCCCCGGGACGGAGCGGGAAGGTGCGGAGCGTGGCGAGCGTGGGGTCGACGAGGCCCGGGAGCGAGACCGCGCCGGGGGCGCCGGCAGAGACGTAGCCCCCGTCGGGATCCCAGCGGAGGCCGCGGCCGTCGGTGACGGGGGACGACGCGCCACAGCTGAGGAGGTAAGAGAAGCCGCGAAACCCCTGCGCGGCGGCGAGGGGGAGGAGGAGGAGGACGGCGGCGGCGGCCACGAGGTGGGGGCGGGCAGGCGGCATTTTGGTTGGGCTTTTTCGCTGGAATTTTTGGTGGGAATGGAAGGGAATGGGGGTGTTTTCGGAGCCGTGTGCAGGTGGGAGCGGCAAGGCAGCAGAGTCGTTGACTCGGCTAGCATCCGGCGAGGAAAGCGGGCACAGTCGTAGGAGCTGCAACTGCAATGCGCGTCCCGGGTTCCCGGCGGCTCCGTGTCGTCCTGGCTACGCCTGGGCGGTGACGCAGGTGCGCGACCAGGGGCTTGTTTAGTTTTAAAAATTTTTGCAAAATTTTTCAGACGTGCATGAAGTATTAAATATAGATAAAAATAAAAATTAATTGTACAGTTTGGTCGAAATTGACGAGACGAATCTTTTGAATCTAGTTAGTCTATGATTGGATAATATTTGTCAAATACAAACGAAAAATCTACAGTGTCGATTTTGCAAAATATTTTGAAACTAAACAAGCCCAGTTCTAGACCTCGGCCGGTCGGCCCTGTTCGTTTGGGTTGATTCGTCGGTGGAGAAAAACATTGTTAGACGCTAGGGCCGTGTTTAGTTCCCCAAAAATTTTGCAAAATTTTTCAGATTTCCCCGTCACATCAAATCTTTAGATGCATGTATGAAGTATTAAATATAGACGAAAATAAAAAGTAATTGCACAGTTTGGTCGGAATTGACGAGACAAATCTTTTGAGCCTAGTTAGTTCTTAATTGGACAATATTTATCAAATACAAACGAAAATACTACTATTCCTATTTTGTAAAATTTTTTGGAACTAAACACGGCCAGGTCGGATTTGGGTGAAAACATCTCAAAAATTTTGTTCCAGCTATCGATGATACATCCGGTGATGCTATTTCTTATATTTTCGTAAATTGATGAGTCAGGTATTTTAGACTTAGATGGGGTTACAAGTCCAAAATTATAGCTTGATTTTACCTAATGTACTGATAGGTCGAATTGGATAGTGTTTTTTCAGACTAGTCGGGTTGGTAGTTCCACGATCAGGTTTGATTATGTTCCTTGATTTTCTTAGGTCTTGTTTAGTTGGTGAAAAAAATTTGGATTTGGTTATTATAGTACTTTTTGTTTATATTTGACAATTATTATCCAATCATGAACTAATTAGTCTCAAAAAATTAGTCTCGCAAATTACAGGTAAATTGTGTAATTAGTTTTTATTTTCGTCTATATTTAGTGCTCTATACATGTGTCTAAAAATTTAATGTGATGGAGAATCTTGAAATTTTTTGGAACTAAAACATGCCTTAAATCAACCACACCGAGAACAGTTCAACTTCTAAAAAAACAGAAAACAAAACAAATAGAGAGAGAAGCTCTCCAAAGTAGCTAGTTGAAAATTTCAGACTAGTCTGGTCAGCAAGTTTACGACCGGTAACTAGTTGGAAATTTGGATATCCAAAGTAGCTCTTCAAAGCTTATCATATCCTTAAAATAGGTGCGGTCTACAACAAAACCTCTAAATCAAGCTCTTCATTTTTTTAAAGTCACCACGTACGTTAGCACAACAACCAGAAAAATCTCGCCAAATTATTTTACTCTGGAGTAGGACCAAAACCAGAAATGATTCACTACCCGCAATGGACATGAATATGACTTTTTCACGCTGCGATTTTATCTACATCCTCAATGGCTGTTTTCCATCAAAGGGCTCCAGTATTCCTCGTCTAAGGTAGATTTCGTGCATGCATTCAACCTTTGGCGTACACCGTATGTAAATACTAGCTAGCATTTTGTGTTATACTTTCATTCAATATATGGCTGAAACATCCAATATAGAGCACGTTAGCGCTAGTTTGCGAAAAATCCCTTGCTTCTTCGGTTCAAACAGGAGGAGAGGAGTACGCATCCTGTGCCAACTACATAATGCATGCCTGATGGCCAAACAAGGCTTCTGACTACGAAAGACACCACCCCAACAGGGAAAGGCGTGAAGCGTAAAAAGCAGCTAATCTAGAAGTCCGGTAGTAATCGAAGTAATCCGTCAAGGCGAGCCAAAGAAGGATCTCAGGAATCGATAATAAATCTGAGAACTGGCAATCCAAAAGTGGGTGTCGGAAAAGAAGAGACAAAACTTTCCCTGCCTTCTAGCAGTTGCCTTCGTTATGAATGCTTAGCATGTCTTTATATATTATTGAATCGTTAACATTCAAGCTGAATGTACAAAGCAGGTTCATTCAGTGTACAATATCAGTGTTCTTAATTAGTTTCTCAGCACACAGACATAGTAGGCAACTGAATGAATAAACCTGAGAGAGGCAAAGCTTTGAGAAAGGCAAACTGAGAGAGGCCAAGGTTGAGGGACCTCTAATGTACGTGTCATGATGGTTCAGAGAGGCCAGACACCTGATGTAACAATAACCAAGCTCTTGAAGTTGATCTAATTAATATCCGAATATATGATATAATAACGGTAATGATACAGACCGAGCGTCCGGACCGTCGGACGCCGATTCAACGCACCCACTTCTTATTCTATTGCAGATATATGTGACTCCGCACTAACCGCACGTTGCTTTTCTCATTCCTTATCCTTTTCTCCACAGCTCACTTCCATGGTGTTCGCACCTCTCTGGTTGCTGCTTCGCCTGCTCGTCAAGATAGACATCGCACGCCACTTCGCTGCTGCCTTGTGCCGCTCATCGGCGCTCCCTCCCTCCCAGTGCTCGCGCCTCTCCCCTTGCTGCCTCGCCTGCTTGTCGGGACAGACGTCGCGCACTGCATGCCATTTCGCTACCGCCCCGCGATGTTCATCGATGCTCCCTTCCTCCTCCACGACTTCCATGCGAACTTGCTCCCACTTTTCCTACCGGAGACAAGGACGATGGCGGTGGCTTTGATGAGGTAGGTCGATTTTCTCTGGATCTGAGCCCTCTTCCTCCCTTGTTTCTCCTCTAGATCTGAGCCCTCCTCATCCTCATCCCCATCTCCATCCTCTAGATCTGAGTCTCCTCCTCCTCCTCCTTCTCTGGATCCAAGGCACACAATGGTGGCTAGGGTTTTGATGAGATGTCCTATTTTCTCATTCATCCAGTGAGCTTGAAGGTGATGGGCCAGGGCTAGAGCATCCTGGACCTCGGAACCCATCTCCTTGCTATTTTGTACGCTTTTTTGTTGTTGTTTCTCCGTGTTGCAATAGTTTTTTGGGGATGTTGCAGAAGATGATTTTCAAATGCTGCAATAGGTGTGAATCATATGTTGCAGAAAGAGAGTACTATTTGTTGAGATTGTTGCAATAGGGTATTTCATTTATTGAAATTACCATTTACAAATGTTGCAGCACTGAAAGGTGATTATTGAGTTGTTTTCATCTTTTCATGTTTCATGTTCAATTTTATCATGTTGTAGTACTACCGCATGAGATGTTGCAGTACTACTATATGAGATGTTGCATTAATTTTTTTTTCTGATGTTGCACCTTGCATTGCCTTTTGTTTCTGCCGTTGCAGTAGCTTGTTGCAACAAGTAATTCTTCTCTAGACATGTTGCAAGTGTTTTGATCTGGACGCTGCATAGTGTTTTTTTGCAAGTGTTTCATTAGCATGTTTCAAGTGTTTTAGCTTTTTCGTACTAATGTTGCAAGTGTTTCATCTAGATGTTTCAAAAGTATATTTGGTGTTGCAAATAGTGTGTTTTAGATGCATATTTCATATGTTTCATCTGCCTTCAGACGTATGTTGCAAATGTTGTATCCGAATGTTTTAAAAGTAGATCGGGTGTTGCATTGTGTCTTCGCTTTTCTCCTTCCTCACCTTCTGTCTCTTTCTCTCCTTTTGGCACTGACTGGGCATCTGCCACCTCCCCCTCTCCTCTGGATGTTGGCTTAGCCACCCACGCGTAGCTGCTAGTCGTGTGCATGCGCATGAGCAGCGGAGAGGGCGGAAGCGAGAACTCCCCAGGATGCAGTCGGGGCAGTACGGCTAGGTCAGGCCTATGTGGGCGGGCGCGGGATGCAGGCGCTCGGAGGGAAGATGTAAGCGGTGCGGTCTCATGTGGGGGAGTGTGGGATGCAGACGTGCGGAAAAAGATATAGTACAGACCTAGCGTCCGGACACGTGCGTCCGTCCAGACGTCCGGGCGCTAGCAAAACCGATATAATAAGGGCTAAACTTAGAATCAATCTAGTTTGTGGTGCCTCGAGAAAATATTTTTCCTAAGAGCCGTCACATAAGAGTCACAACCGTCATGTGGCAATGGAAAAAAAATCCACTCTGGTGGGGCAGCCGTGAACACCCACAACGGATTTACAACGTGTCTACGTGCAGTTGATGTTGATCAATACATAAAATTACTGTATAACTGGGAAGAAAAAACATCCAGTAATTGGGAAGAAAATTGTACCTCTTTTATACATGTGATGATTGTATATAGACACTACCAGCAATCCCCATCAGATGTCTATGGCCTGGTTTAGTTCTATTTTTTTTTAAAGATTTCTCATGATATCAAATCTTTGACGTATGTATGGAGCATTAAATATTACTGAAATAAAAACTAATTGTACAGTTTGTCTGTAATTTACGAGATGGATCTTTTGAACCTAATTAGTCCATAATTAAACAATAATTAACATATATAAACATAAGTACTATAGTAGCCAAAGTCAAAACATTTCATGTATGATTACTTGTTTCATGGACAGTCCCTACTGAGGCATTGTTTAGTTCATCTTGAAAACCAAAAAGTTTTCAAGATTCTCCGTCACATCGAATCTTGTGGCACATGCATAAAACATTAAATATAGACGAAAACAAAAACTAATTATACAGTTTAGCTGTAAATCACGAGACAAATTTTTTGATCCTAGTTAATCTATGATTGAATAATATTTGTCACAAACAAACGAAAGTGCTACAGTACCGAAAAGTTTTCACTTTTCGGAACTAAACAAGGCCTGATTCTTTTTCCGGTGGCAATGACAGTTCGATGAACATACTTTAACACTAAAATCGATATTCGCTTGAGCATATTTGTCGAATCTACCAGTCATTTAATAATATATTTTTTTAAAAAATAATAAACAGTACTTTCGGTCATAACTTAGGCCTTGTTTGGTTTCCAAATTTTTTTCAAGATTCCCCATCACATCGAATCTTACGGCACATGTATGAAGTATTAAATATAGATAAAAAAGATAGCTAATTATACAGTTTATCTGTAATTTGCGAGAGAAACTTTTAAGTCTAGTTAGTTTATAATTAAATAATAATATTTAAATAAAAACGAAAGTGCTACAATAACGAATAGTTTCTATATAATAATTTGTTATTCAATCACATTCATTCTCTCTTCATTCTCAACCAATCATATCACTTTATGTCTTGGATTTCGCGTAGACATGGTTTAGTTTCTATGATTTTTGCTCTCTCTTTACAATAACTACTTTGCCACATCAGCATAATGCTTAGGTGGCACTATAATTAATGTTATAGAAATTATGATGGTTTTTGTATTGGGAGTACCCTGAGCGCCAATTTGCGTCGGCACATGGCACCAGGTTCATGTTGTTGGCTTCCCCATCTCGTCCAGGCGCTCCTAGCGACCTTGGCCTCACCGTGTGGAAAACCTGCAGACGACTGAGTACTGACCACGGAGGCACGGAGGCGACCCACGTCGGACAAGACGGACCTGGTGGACGGCTGGAGCTGCCGCGCGCGCCGGTCCTCCGAGTCCGTCCTCGCCGTCTCCACTCTCCAGTCTCCACCCACACCGCTGCCCAGCCTGTTGTTGTTCGTCCAGCTCCAGCACCTCCAGGCTGCACTGCAGCGACATGATTCCGGGCGTTTGCCCCATCGTGCATTCCTGAGTGTGGGCGTGGAGCCGGCGACAGTACGTGCCCGCAGAGGCATTTGCCACCGAGTCCACACCAACCAAACTAGGCATGTCAACGGGGAATTCTCCGTCGGAGGTTACTGCTCCAAACCCGTCTCCGCGGGGGTAAATTCTCCCCTATCTCCGTCCCCGTGAAGGGTCACGGGGAGAACTTCTGCCCCATCCCCGTCCCCGCTCGGGGATTAAATCCCCGCGGGGATTCCCGTCTCCGCGTCAATTATATAAACAACAACAAATCACTTACATAAACAACAACAAATATCCAATAATTCACATGCAAATAACAGTCATTTGTCTATAATTGCCTATTGTATAGTTCATAACAACACAGAAACAATCACATTGTTCATACATTCACCACAAGTGATTCATCAACTAGAAATAGCAACTAAGAATCCAAACATCGAGCATAGGTTTATTATTATCGGGTCTC
>Ga0182004_10001346_pt1 | contig 17793 bp, 10 predicted proteins | sample Sormic07211540_1_FD_120479 | JGI IMG/M metagenome (GOLD analysis project Ga0182004, IMG submission 120479) | Endophyte microbial communities from Sorghum bicolor roots, Mead, Nebraska, USA - 072115-40_1 MetaG | ecosystem: Host-associated > Plants > Roots > Unclassified | place: USA: Nebraska...
ACTCGAGAACACGCCGAGCTTAAGTCGACGAATTCCTAAGAACTCGTAATGAAAAGGAAAAAGTATGACGAAGTCGTCGAAAAAGTAGATGCTGGAATATGAGTAAAAACTTGTGTTTGATTGCTTGATAGATGTCTCGTTACAAAGCCCCTGGGTTTATATTTATACCTTCCTCAAACAGCTACAACCTGACACGACTAGAACTCGAATTCCAAATTACACAGAATTCTTATACAAAACGATTTAAATAACTAAGGAAAACATAAAACTATGCCCCCGTGCCAAACCGGAACACCTCCACAAGCCGATCGGCAGCCTCCAGGCTCTCCCCCCATATCATCGGCATACTCCCGTGTCATCGGCAGACTCCCTTATCATAGCCATCGGTACAGACACATCATCACCCATGGGCTTAGTCACGTTCGATCTCTCCTCCATCGGCAACCATCCTCATCGGCAACTCATCCTGTAGATTAAACACCGCCGTCTTATCTTGCCGATCTATTCTTCACGAAACATGGACACGTGCCCAAAAACGGCGTCAACACAAGTAATTTATATAGTTTGCTCGAAGTCCATTGATTTTCAATTGTGGTAGGATTATTCTATGGAAAAGTGTCGTTAAAAACAAATATCAAAAAGTAAGAAACCCTAACATTACGCTATAAGTCATACCAATTAAGATTTCAACATAACAATATACTAATTAATGTTCTCCACAACACCAAAACATGTACATTTCAATCAAACTCATACAAGAAGGAGGCATGACCAAATGAACAAAAACCACCTTCATCCTAGGGTTTCCAACGAAAACAAGCAATGCAACAAAATCTAAACGGATAGAATGGAAGAGGGGAAGGAGTATTACCTCGGGAGCAAGTTGAAGGGGCTGATTTGGGCCCCTAGCCACTCCCTAGTGGCTAGGGTTTGAAGGGGCGGCAGGGTAAGGAGACAGAGAGAGGCGCTGGGAAGAGGGAAAGACTAATTGGAGGGAGGAGGAAGAAGGCCGCGCGCGGTCTGTATAGCCCAGACCTCGGCGTCACACGACTCAACGCCGAGGTCTGGGGCTCGGCGGTAAAGGGCAGCGCGCCGAGCTTTGGGCCGCCAGGCCAAAATGGGTCGTCCAGCCCCGCACCCCAGGACCTCGGCGTGGCACCATACAACGCCGAGGTTAGCGGCTTGGCGTCAGCTTACATGACGCCGAGGTCCTAGCCACGTGTATCCGACGACCATGGTCGTCGATGACGTGTCACTACCTAGGCGTCAAATGATAAAACGCGGACATGCGGACCCTCGGCGCGTTGTTACATGACGCCGAAAAACAGTCTATTTTCAAAAATTGTTTCGCCAGGGGTCTTTTTGTAAAAAAAAGTTTTGAAAAAGGGCCAAAATGCAAAAATTTCACATTGTGGCACGCTAGGCTGCTGAAACTGATGCCGTTGATGCCCTTGGGCCGCGTGACCCCTCCCCAGTCGTCGCACATGCTCTGTCCACATCCGCTGCTTGGGGACCTTCTCGGCCCATTGTGGCCAAGCTCGCCTGTCCCAGATGCTGCTGGAGCTACACGAAGGAAAGGGAGGGGATGAGTGGTTGACATGTGGGCCTCACTTGTCACTGAGATGGAGGGCGATGTCCTACGTGACGGTCAACGCTGACATGGCGTGGTTAACCCACTCGACATTGGACAAAACAACCTTTGCATGTGCCCGAGTGCTAAAATTGCATGGTTTTGATAGTTGGGTTTGTTTAGTTCCAAAAAAAATTGTAAAATTTTTCAGATTTCCCGTCACATCGAATCTTGCGGCACATGTATGGAGCATTAAATATAAATAAAAGAAATAACTTCTGTAATTTGTGAGACGAATCTTTTGAGTCTAGTTAGTCCATGATTAAACAATATTTGTCAAATACAAACGAAAGTGCTACAATGTTCGTTTTGCAAAAATTTTTGGAACTAAACAAGGCAAGGTTTTACTATTAGACGGTTTTGAAGTTGGGGGTTAAAATTAGACGAATCCAATAGTTGACGGGTGAAAAGCGGACTAAATCCTATATTTTATCCAATCTTATATATATATATATATATATATATATATATATATCCTATCATATACTCTTATAAAGCTAAACCCCACCAGATGAATTCTCTCTTCATACAAGGTGTCCACATCATTCCCCACTAAGCAACTCGCTAAATATTCTATCTCTTCATGCAAGGTGTCCATATTATTCCCCACTAATAGTCCATGTCATTTCATATTAATTACAAAAAATAACCATGTCATCTATATCATGTGAAATACTTTAAAACTTTAATCTATTAGCATACACAAGTCATGTATATACACTATTTGTTTTATCACCAATCTCTCTATAATGTAACCAAATATTAGTTTTTCTTCTATTAACTTAGTAATTTTTTACTATATCTAATACAATAAAATACATGCAAGTCAAATTTATATATATATGTATATGTACGTAATATACTGATATCATATAGTAATGTTATGTATATAATGATTTATTTTTAAAAAAATCCTGCAGCAACGCTGGAAAATTCATCTAGTATATTTTATCCAATATATTTTATCCCGCTTGCCTTTAGCTCCAGCTCCGCCATTGACCACTCGAGAAATTATTACCTAGAGTGCCTCTTTGTGCTAACATAGATTTTTTTTTGCATTGTACTAACATAGATTGTGGTTGGAGGAGGAGAGAGTAGTCCTTATGTTTTTTTGTACTTCTCACATAAAGAAAGTATGGTGCTATAAATAAAAACCTATAATAATAAAGACAAAACATCATAGTAACTTTTTAAATGAATTAAGCAGAAAGTATCAATTTATGTTGAAAAGAAGACAAAACCCAGAGTAGACAATGGAGCAACATAGGCATACCAAAAAAAATCATAGAATAGAAATTATATGATATTGTTGTTAATTTTACTAGCTAGTATATTTTGTCTTAACACCATTTGAACAAAGATTCACCTTCCATACAAGTGATCGACCAAACTGAATTAATAGAGATTTTATGCACCCTATGCAATAGGGATTACAAAATAGTGCATATACAAAGCCAAAACCTCGGGACAAATACAAAACAAAAAATCTAATTGTTCCTTCTACACCAAATCTGACAATGCTTCCTTCTCATCATATATAGTAACACCAATTCCACTTGTTTGCCTCCAGTATCTCACACCAAGCATACAAGTACATATTGCAAACTAATATTTGAGAAGAAACAACTTGAGAAGGCCAACAAATTATCTTTGGCTAGCCTAACCATTTATATACGTTGGAAGATGCGTCCTTACATCCGACGCCGGGTAGATCATCTGTTTCTTATTGTGTTATTCACGCATATAGTATTAATATGAGCTCAGCTCACACCCAAACAAAAAAAGACCCTCACAGCTAGCTAGTTCATGTGTTCTGTTCTATGCACTACAAAAAAAAATCTACTTGACCCTCACACCTAGTTCATGTATTCAACATGTTGCTAGCATCCCACTGTTCCATGTTAAAGTGTTCCATTTTCAAGATTTTTTTAATCCATATAAACATGCTTGAAATTTAAGGTAGAGAAGCCAAAGGTAGAGAAGCCAAACGGTCTTTTAGCCTAATGGTTAGCAATCCAACAGGTCTGGGCGATCGAATTTAAATAGGTAGGGAATAAATAAATAAAAAATAAATCCACGTTCTATTTTAGGAACGACGTTGGTGTACACAATACACGCTCTACAAATTATACAGCTAAAAAAAATCTTTTGCGAGACGTTTTAAAATAGGCCTCTAAGGTGGGCAAGATTTCTAACCGCATCAGTTAATGCCTACCATTAATCGAGGTGGTCATTTTCTATTAACCAATGCGGCTATAATAACCGTCTCGAAAAATCGATTAACTGAGGCGGACACCTTAAAATGTCCGCCTCGGTTAATATCGATTAACCGATATTATCGAGACGGTCGTTCGCGTACTATAAGGCCCGCATTGGATAATACTAGCTCATCTCGAAGCCTAAACAAACCATCTCGGCCCGATAGTGTGCTTAGCGTATATATACTGCATTTAGCAACACTTGGGTTTTCATCCTCACTCCCTCCTCAACCGCATTCTCTCCCTCGCGACACGCTCGTCCATTCCCCTCCCCTCCCTCGCGACTCCATCTAACTCGCGACCCGCGGCGCCCTCCTCCCCTTTCTCTCCCCTCCCCTCCCTCTCTCTCTCCAATGGCCACACGAGCTCGTGGCTCGGCGCGGCGGTCTGGAGGCGAGTGACGAGCGAGGCTCTCCACCGGTCAAGGCTGGATCTAGTAGCCACGGCGGTGGTGCACTCTCGAAGCGCTGGCCTCACATTCAGTGGCGGCGTGGATCCAACGATGCTCGTGTGGAGCCCTCTCTCTCTCTCTCTCTCTCTCTCGTGTGGAGCATGGGGACCGGTGGCAGGTGGCCTCCCTCTCTTGCTCGGAGCATGGGGCCGGCGGCGACCTCCCTCGCGCGGATCTAGCCGTCCTTGTCGAATCTCGTGGTGGTCGGATCTCAGCGGTGGCAACCTCCTATAATGAATCCGGCACCTACAATGACGAAACCATCCTAAGCTCCCTCTACGGTAGATCCAGCCAGCACAACGACGACAACTCATGGACGGGCTTGGTGGGCCCATGGATGGGCCCGATGGGCTTATCCACGGGTTTCCTATTTTTTTTATTTTCCTGTGCGATTAACCGAGGCAGGCAAATAACCGCGTCAAAAAAGTCCTATATACCGTGATCTTTCGTTTGAGGTGGTTGCGAAAACCGCCTCGGTTAATCAATTTTGCCCGCCTCAGAAAATATTTTGTGTAGTAGTTTTATGTGTACGAAATCCACGCTCTATACATTATGTTAGCCAACACGTTCTATTTTAGGAACGACGTTGTTTTAGACACGATGAATCTCCGACGGTACCATCATCGGACTGCCAACCATATAGTTGGGCAACTACCCATGTGTACACAATCCACACTCTACAAATTATGTTAGCCAAGTGTAATCAGGATTCATGGCGACTTGGCGAGCATGCCCGCACTTTTTAAAGGTTGAAGTTAACTAGCAAGGTGATCAAAGCAATTACACGTCTAATATCATTTGATTTTTATGCAACTTAGCTTAGACTCTTCTCATACGTCTTACTCTCTTGAAATATTTTAAAGCTTATTAACGGCTTCGTTAGCATTTCGTGACTCCATAAGTAATTTTTTTTTCCACCATGAGGGGTCTACGTGCTATATCTCTCTCTTTATTAGTTAGTTAAAACCATGATTAAGCTACACATATGGGGCAAAGCTTTGTAAATAGCGAATATCATCTTGAACAGTTCACTTCTACATCCCGTTTTGGAATATTACTCCATTCACTACGGAACACTGGTGCTTTGCTGAGTGTCTGTAGCACTCGATAAAGGGGTCTTTGCCGAGTGCTATTTTTTTCGGGAACTCAACAAAGCCAAAGATAGAAACAAAAAAAACCCCAAAAAATGGATTTTTTTTCGGGGAGGCCACACTCGGCACAGACCACAACAACATATCAGTTACGCGTCTCCTTCACTAACCACTGCACCACTGTGTCACTTGTATGTATATTGTGGTTCCTCGTATATTATATCAAATCATATGTAAATTGATTGTTTAAGGTCCTAAACAATTTCAAATCAAAAAGTTGTTAGCTACAAAGTTTCATAACTTTTCGAGTTCTATAATTTTTATTTAGGGAGTTTCTCCATCCAAGGTCGTTTACAAAATTTGAATTTTAAATTTGAGAAATTCAAACATAGTTTTGCATAATAAGATGATTTCAAATCAAAGGTTGTCAACTAGAAAGTTTCATAACTTTTGACATCTAGAAAGTTTATTTAAGGAGTTTTCTCATTTGAGGTCATTTGAAAAGAAAAATCAAATTTTAAAATTTTCAAATAAAGATGCAGTTTTGCAAGACAAGATGAACTCAAATGAAAAAAGTTGCCAACTACAAAATTTCATAACTTCTCAAGATCTACAAAGTTTATTTTGGTTGTTTGGTCATTTGTTCATCTCACATGTGATTATAATATTTTTCACAAATCTTATATACTCTCTTGTAGTTTCATAAACTATAAGAGAGATGTAAAGTTTATAAACGAATTTATTTTCATTTTGTAAAATAAAGAAATGACCAAAATAATTGTTGTAGATCTTAGTTAAACTTTTTTATTTGAATTCGCTTAGGGCTTTAAAAATTATTTAATTTTTTTTGTCGAGTGTTTTTTTGACACTCGGCAAAGAAGGTCTTTGCTAAGTGTCAAAAAACACTCGGCAAAAAGGCTAGTGCCCGAAAAAAATCGCTCGGCAAACCATTTGACACTCGGCAAAGAGCCGGCTTCCGGTAGTGATTGACGTCCCTTTTCATAGCACGATATCAAAGTTTTACCATTAGCTCTCTAAATTATGCATTTCTTAGTTGCCACGATATCAGGAATTATCTTGTGAACCTATATTGTTTAATTTTTACACTTTAATTTTGATTTTTTTATAGTTTTATTATATTTTTATATCAAAAATATTTTGAATTACAAATCTGAATATTGTTTTGTTTCAACACTATCAGAAGCATAAATTCCTTGGTGGCCTAGAATTTTTTTTAATTTGTATCAATAGCGGTTCCATTTGGTCTCCAAAGAAATATGCTATTTTTTCTTGAGTGTTATTGTTAGTTACCAAAGAAAACAAACAATCGTTTCCCTAAGTGCTTGTAAACCGCCAAGAAAAATCACCGTTTCAAAATTAATATTGCTATAAAATTTTCAAATGATCTTGGAGGGGTCTAAAACTTTTCAGATTAAACTTTTTTAATTTAAATTTGTTTAGGATCTCAAATATACATTACAACACAAAGATGTCAATGATGACAATGTTGCACCGACTCCTATGGTGATTTTCATAAGCAACCTAGACTTGGAGCACAAGAGCACCCCCTTGCCACCAAATGAGGTGACTGAATCCACCATGCACACCTGCTTGTGTAGTCTATGATTAATAGGACAATTGTTTAGTGGCGACATTTCTACCACCTCTAATCGTTTTTGCCTATCTCCTTAGTTGTTTATTGTAGTATTGGCGCACGGGAGGCAGCTGGCAGGAACTCATCCTATGGGCGACAAGGTGTGAGCTGCTCACCTATTAACATGGCTGGAGATAGATATAGAGGGAGAGAAGCGCAGGGTCAAAATGCGAGATACATATTGCGACTTTGCAAGTTTTTACATTGCTGATTACTAATTTGTCACAAATTTATTTGTTGGACCTTAGTTTCTTCACATCACCAATACCAATTTGGATACGATTTTTTTTTTGCATCTTATTCAATTTACTTGCTATGCTATCGACGTTTCCATATTGTTGGCATGAGAGTAACCATTTATTATTTTTAAAGACTATATGCTCCTTTACCTTGCTCAAGAGTTCGATTTTCATTCTAAACTATAAAATTAGGTACTGGACACCCTTCAACTATTGAAACAGAATAAATCGGTCCTTTAGATGGTTTGAAAGGTGATTTTTTTTAGTTTCTAAAATAACAAAACATGTTTTAATCTCTAAAAATTCATAACTTATTTGTTTTTTTAAAAAAATGTGAAAGTAATATCATTTTTTCTAGTCATCTATTCATGGGTGCTCTGTTTGGAGTAATTTGAATATTATTTCTTCATGTTTCTAATAAACTACCAAAACCAATAAAACAATATAAATAGAAATAAATTAGTTCCAAAGAATTGTAAATATATTACCAACAATTAGATAATATTTTTAGATTTTTTTGAATTAGTTTCATTTGTTATTTAATATTTATTATTCATCAATTCTTTGAGGTTAAACTATTTACCTTTTTAAAAAAATAGAAAAACCACCTTTGAAATCGGCTAGAGGACTAAATTTGTCTGATTTTGACAGTCGTAGGGTGTCCAATACCTAGTTTCATAGATTAGGATGAAAATCAAACTCTCGAGCAAGTTGAAGGTTGGGAAACGTACTTTACCCTCTATTTCACAAGATTCAGAGACATTGTGAACAAAATTGCTTGACTCACAAAGTACCATGCTTATTTGGGTATCAATCCAATCAACACACTGTACACTACTCTAATTAATAACATGACATTTGAAAAATAGATGGTATATGTCTAAAGGTGTCCTATGTGCCACAAATTGACCTATGATTCTCGATATATGTGCGCCACTCTGAATAATATGACATCTAAAATATAGATGGTATAGACATATAGGATGTCCTACGTGCCATGAATCCACCTATCATTCACTATGTAATTAGGGTATGTAAGACCTCATTTGTCACAAATAGTCACAACAGTAAGATCTTAAGCCTTCCCTTCAAACAAGTAGCCGAGTTATATCATACACTATTACTCTCTCCACTCGAATCTTGTAGGCAGTAGTTATATGAAAATGTGAGCTTGTTTGATTCACTCCAACGTCTCATCTAGACAGACAGTTATCAAGAAGTTTTGACTCCATGGCATGAGAAACTCAAATAGTGGCAACGTGGCATGCCTCTACCTACTTCAGCATAAGATCCACAAGAGAGCTCATCCGTTTTCGCTTTACTGACCTTTTGACCAGCAATATTTTTGCATAAAGCAAGAATGTGTTCGACTCGATGAGGTATACTGGTCTGATGCGCTCCGCACAGGAAACATGTTTTGTTTGGGTTATAGGTTAGCACTAAGCAGGCACACTTGCATCCATCATCAGATCTTGTTTAGGAAATCGTCCCAGGATGGTTGCCTGGTGGCTAGGAACATCTCTATTGACTGGAACCTCCACGGCTCCACCCGACAAGAGCACCATATGAGGTTATCTAAAAAAGAGCACCATACGTTCTAAAAGAAGTTGGAAGAAAAATCCAGCGTCTAAACCCACGCAAAGCCAAGTCTTAGAACGTTCTCAGTTTAGGGTATGTTTAGATGGACTAGGGTCCTCTTTGTATCCATAGAACTAACAATTAGAATTAGTCCTTAAGTTTTTCCAAACAGACATATTTATTGTTAGTTGATTAGTTCACTAGTCATAGACTAGTTGTTTGTTCGCTAATCCACTTATAGGAGCGAATAACACCAGTTGTTAGTCCTAATCCATCTAAATAGGCCTAGAACTAACAACTAGTCCTATTAGCTCCTATACAAGTGGACTAGTAAATGTTTGGATATTTAGGGACTAAAAATTAGTCAACTAGTTGTTTGTTCTGTAGATCCAAACAGGATCTTATTCATGGATGAAAAATTCATAAAAAAAGATATCACAAACATGAGTGCAGAGATCTTATTGATTGGGAAGATAAGCGGTATATTTCACGATGTTGTTGTATCGTGTTTGTTGGTGGATCACAAACATGATGCTGGCTGCTATGTTTGGATAATAAGCACGCTACGTATTCATCTACACTATATCACCTGCAAGAACCACACTCTTTTAATTCTTTTATCAAATGATCTTGTTCATACTCCCTGCGTGTTGTTATTGTCAAGTTCAATGATCGTTCACACTTCCAACATGTATTCTCTAGCAATCATTCTCCTTGGTGGCCCCATTCAAGATCCTCTAGTCTTTCTGTGGCATGTCAAAATCATTTCTAGAGGAGTGTGAGATAAAATGTGTATCCAGTTGTCTATGTATGCATTAGAAGGACCTTGTAGCCTTAGTAATTATTCTCCTTGGCGGCCCCATCTCAGATCCTCGCACGTGGAGATAATTTCTAAAGGAGGGTGAGATAAAACATATTTGCATTTGTCAATGTATACAATAATAGGATCTTGTGGCTTGCTATTCATATGAAAACACGAGCTTGTTTGATTCACTCCAAAGTCTCATCAAGACAGTCACCAAGGAGTTTTGAATCCATAACATGAGAAACTCAAATAGTAACCAGTATAGTGGCATGTCTCTACTGCTTCATCATTTACTTATATATATATATACACTAGAAAGATCCACAAGAGGGCTCATACATTTTCGAGTTCCACTATTCATGAAACAACGTGTTTATTATGACCTTTTGACCAGCAGTATTTTTGCATGAAACATGAACATGCTGTGTCCCGCTTGACCAGCGCAGGCCTATTCTGGGCTGATGCGCTCCGGGCACAGGAAGCATGTTTCGTTTGGGCTAGAGGTTAGCACTAAGCAGCCACACTTGCATCCATCAATAGGCCTGATGCATCCCGATGATGGCCTGCACGAGCGAGGCCCACGGCCCACCTCCTCTTCTTTCCTTCCCCAAACAGAAAAGGCCTGGCTGCTAAGTCTACCGGCCCAGCTGGCTGTAGGTCGCAGCAGCCTGGAGTCATTTGTACCCATTTCTAAGGCCGTGTATAGTTCTCTAAATTTAGCTAAACTTTAGTCATTTTAGTAGCTAAAGTTCAAAACATATTGACTAAAAAAAGATAAAATAGTTTAGTTCTATTAGTCATCTAAGAAAATCTAAAATAATTTTAGCTAGCTAAAATTAGCAAGGGGAACCAAACGGAGCCTAAATGAGAGAATTACTTGTATGATCGTCAAGAAACCGTGTCATACTTTCACTTTTATGGCCTCTTTTTTTGGAACTTATACCTATACAAAGCTACAAAACGAAAATCTTTTACTCATATGGCCTTCACTCTCATCAACTTATTTAAAAGTTAATGCATAACTAGTTCACAAATCATAATTGCCAACTGTGTAGTTTAAAAGTTTCTCATATCTACAGGAAACGCAAGTAAAATAGTCCTAGTGCAATCAAATTATTACATGAAACCCCCACCAAACTTTGGATGGCTGTGGAAAACAAAAACACACCACACACTTTAGTCTGACGATCTTGTGACAAGTGATCCCCTGGCCTGCATATAATACTGCGGTGGATATTATCATTGTAAATTCAAGTCTCTACCACGAAAGAGTGTCAAATAACGAAAACTGCAAATCTGTGTACGATACATATCACTTAGGCTTTGGATGTAGTCGGATTCGCATCAATCCACATGTGTTGGGGCGGATTGGAGTAGAACTTAAACTAAATTCCACCCAAATCCACTCCAACACATGTGGATTGACATGAATCCGACAACATCCATGCAAGGTCTTAATCTGTTGCTGAAACATGAGCTCCCACAGAGCCCTGGATTGCATGGAAACAGTTCATACCAGCATCACACACTCGCTCACAACGTGACTTTGAATGCGCAGCAGTTCTGCTCGCAGGGCATCAACGAGAACACCTGCTACTGCTAGATGCTGCAGCTCATGTCCACCATGGGCGACGGCGTGTTTTATCCAGTGTAGGACGCCGATCGACCTCATCTCCATCGCTGTGTCCGACGTGAACGTGACGTTCTTGTCCTTGAGGATCTTCCGGTCGAGGAACGCCGCGCCGCCGGCTTTATGGGCGCCGGGACGGACTGGTCGCTCTTCATCGTCAGCATCAGCACGACGTCCGACATGGCCGGCCGGAGGTTCGGGTACGGCTGCACGCACAGCAGCGCGATCTGGAACAGGCGCCTCCTTCTCGTCGAGCCCGTCGGCCTGCACCTTCGGGCGTGGCCAGTCGCGCAGCTGCACCCTGGATCCGCTGTGATAATAAGTTAGGAAAAACAATAACTGTGATTCCTGAACAGCACGGAATGAAGTGAAAAAAACGTGCATGCAAGGAAGGAAAACAATAATAATCATGTAGAGAAGAAAACAATAATCAAACCAAGCACTGAAGAAAATAATCATAAGGTGCCCCTCTCTGTGGCTCGGTGACTTTTTTTTGCGAGAAAAGAAGAATTATATTATATGATAGCTGAGTACATTAAATATGTTACATTGTTACAGGCACTTTGGATTACAATATAGTATTCACGCTGTGTAAAGCACAACTCAAAATCTAACCTGTCAGATGCTTTGCAGCATACATGACCGCATAGATAAACACTCGGCAAATGCCCTGAGAACAAATGCCCAACGAACGACGGCCGACATTCCAGTACGCGGAATTGAGGACCTTCTTCTTTCTGGTGTCGTCCTTCTTCTTCTTTCTGCCACTGAAGAGTGAGGATGACTAATCTGAAAATTATTCTCCCTAGTCCTTCACTGTGGCTAGATCTAACCATAATAAAACGGAGAAGAGACTGGAGAAAATTATTCCATGGCGGTGACATCATCTCCACCTTGATGCCGCTGACCGGAAACAAAAGTCTCCATGTCGTCATGTCGATGAAGATGCTGACGCCGAAGTTGTCGTCCTAATCTTCAACGGAGCCGCCCTGGAGAAGCCGATTCCACCTCTCGCCTTCACCGTCGCCGGGGAGGAGAAGGAGAAGATAAAACTCTAATACCAAAAAATTGGCATGGAGAGACACTAATCCTAGACTCGCTTTACTAAATAAAAACTTATTAGAAATAATGGATCCCCACTCCTTTCAGCCTCCGGTGAGATACCGGAGGGGAAGGGAGGGGGACCAGCGGCGGTGGACGACGGGAGCGGCGGCGGCGGCGGCGGCGGCGCTAGGGTATCGTGTTTTGTGACTGCAGAAAGGGGGAAATATCATCGCTATTCGGACACAAATATATTTCATCTCCACGTAAACCAAATTCTGGATCGACACCAAGCCAACGTTGACGCACCCCTCCCGTCCTTCCCGTGATGTGCTCTCATGCCCGCAGGATTCATCGCCGTCACCACACGCCAGGCCTTCGTCGACAAAGCCAGATGCCACGATGCCACCCCGGCTCATTAACAGTGCCACAACACCCACTCCTCCTCCAACAGCCAGCCACGCCGTCGACGCCTACCGCCGGACACCAGGAGACGGACGAGTGCGCAGAGGCCTTCAACGATGCTGCACTAACAGTGAAGGCGACTCTCAGGTGGTGGTTTATGATTTTCATCCTATTCTGGATGATAGATTTTTTTCTTCAATTTCCTTACATGTTAATCGGATAAGCATGAGAAACACTACTATAAGATGATCTCTGTATATTTAAGATCATGCAAATTTTGTTTAATCATGTTCAGGTGCTATTGGAACCTGCTCATATGACTGCATCCTACCATGCCTTGCACCATTTCAGGCTTGCATCTCCCAAGGTCGGATACCTACGGATAGCTCATATCACTGCCGCTGGTTAGGTAATCCTTCATTTATCTTACAAGTCATATCTCATGTATTGACAGTAGATATAACCATATAAATACCAATAGATGAGATGATATACTAAGATGTCATATTCATAGGCGAGGTAATTTAATTCTTTATTGTGTTTCTTTTAATTAATCTTTAGATCCTTGTTTGTTTGAGTCGAGCACTCCCTGAAGCTAGAGTTGGGATTGAGCATCCGGAAACAAACATTCAGGCCCAAGATAGAATCAGTAATGCGGCACTCGCATTTCGATTTTCTATGCAGCCAAACAATATCTAAAAAATGCATTTGTTACATGTCAGTGGAATTTAAATGCCGAACTAATTCCGATCAGTCTACACAAGAGAATTACTAATGTATACAATGTATTTTTTATTCAATTTATATTGTACAAATATTATTTCACTAATGTCATATTTGTTGCTATTTCTAGGTATTTTGAAATGGTTTATCAGACTATTTACGAAGATGTTGTGTACACACTACATGTCAACTAAAAAATCATCCGTACATCTTAGATTTACATTTGAAGAACAATGACATATGATACATTTATATAAAGTAGAGTTTGTGAGTCTGACGCCGCGTTCTCCGTGATTGTGTTAATTTCATAAACTTTATTTTTTGGATTAAATGTCATGTTAATATTGATATTTAATTTTTACAATACTATTATTTTATCGTGCGATCCATGTGGTTAGCATAAAATGTTTTTATCTCGTAGCAACGTATGGACACACTACCTAATGTAGTAGGTGAAAACTGACATATAAGACACTAACAGACCAAAAAAAACCATATAAAGAGTTTTTTTTTAGAATTAGCCTCCTCAGCTGCCTTTTATTTATCCAGTTGTTGCTGCAGGGAGTACAGCCGACCGGACGTAATACAACTTTAAAATATGTGCTATGTTAAAATTTATCAAAATTGACCGGATCTATATAAAAGAATACTGATATTTATCATATTAAATAAATATCTATGTTTTAAATAGCGAGCTAAGGTCAAGATGTTTAGCGTTTTATAAACCGTAATTAGCGTACTTTAGCGGTAAAATTGTGCATGGACACAAATAGCGGCACAATTTTTTTCAAACTATTTCGGGCTATAGCGGTAAAAATAGCGGGCTATTTTTTTCCATGATAAATATTATTAATTATATTTATTATGATTCACAAAACATATATTTTTATAGTATACATATTTCAAATCATATATATATATATATATATATATATATTAATTACTAGTATTTTTATAAGTTATTAGACAAATATATGATAGTTTGATTTTCACCAAACCTAGAATTACATCCTTCTTAGGAGGTAGTAGCAACTAGCGAGGGAATCGCCGATAGATTTCTTGTGGCATATTTCGAAGGAGCAACTCTATAAGAAAATAAGACGCCTAAAGTAAGTTGCAAGCCTATGCATGGGTAACATCATATAATACAACTTGGCAATGCATAATGCATGACACTATAATTTAGCCGGCGTGTCCAGTCGTTTCGTCGACGAATCAAACTCGCAAGTTGAATGTTAGAAAATGTCGTAAGATTTACAGACATTGCAAACAAAATTGTTGTGACTCCCAAAGTATCATGCTCATTGTTATTCGAGTACAGGTGTCAATCCAATCAACACACTGTAGCAGTGGCGGAGTATGATTGAATGTAGGGGGCCAATTCATAAAAGCTACATTGATACAGTAATTATCAACGATATTAGAATCGGTTGCAGTTCTGTCCAAAGGTATTTGTTTTTTTCAAGTTCTATGTAGACTGCAATGAACAACTAAAAGTAGCAAGAGAAAAAATATCACGCAAAGGACAAATCAGTAGTTGTGTGCAGATTTGCATACTTGTGAGAAAGGTTTCAGCAACAAGTATAGGACTAATGTAGCTCCACCAGTGCACTGTAGACCCATCTAATAATAACATGGTATTTGAAAATAGATGGTATAATTCTAGAAAAAAAATAGATGGTATAGACTTATAGGGTGTTCTAAGTACCATAAATCCAACTATAATTCACTATGAGGTTGTTTGGTTCATTTCTGCATGTAGCCAAGTATATGTTTGGTTGTCATTTCTATTCAGCCTGGATATGGAGAGAAGTTGTTTGGTTTGCCTGTAGCTTGTGTCATCCCTTTCTATCTCGTACTGTATGCCATTGCTGCAGTATGTGGTTAGTCTGGCTGGTATTTTTTCGCATGCACCGAGCTAGAACAACGCACGCTCCTTGCACAGCATGAGATAGGCCTAGGAGACGTTGCGGGCAACCAATTGCGCGAATATTGCATGAAGACGAGCTGGCTGAGCTAGATCCAGGGAACTGAACACCCCCTATGTGATAGGGTATGTAAGATGTTACTCACGTATTGGTCACAAATAGTCACAACACAGAGATCTTAAGTCTTCCCCTTCGACCAAACAAATGAAGAAAATGGTACACAATTACTCTCTTCACTCAGATCTTGTACACTTGTGGTCATATAAAAACCTAAGGTTGGTTGATTCACTCCAACGTCTTAGGCATCGAGAAGTTTCGACTCCATGGTACGACAAACTCAAATAGGAACTGGCATAGCGGCATGCCTTTAGCTGCTTTATCATGTACTTATACACTAGAAAGATCCACAAGAGAGCTCATCCATTTTCGCTTTCTATACTATTCATGAAACATCATGTTTATTATGACCTCTTGACCTGTATGTTTGCATGAAGGAAGAACAAGTTGTGTTCCACTTGACCAGCGCAGGCCTATTCTTGGCTGATGCGCTCTGGGCCTCTGGGCACAGCAAGCATGTTTCCTTCTTTTTACTAGGAAAACACATGGCCCATGCGTGACAATAGGATTTACATCTTGCATGGTCAAATTAAAAGCAATTTATGGCTCAGATTCAGTTAGTTATATAGTTTTTTTATCCATATCGTAGTTGAATATGTGCTAATCGTGTGTTTAGTTCTACACCTTTCATATGTGTATCAGTCGTTGAAATTATTCTTTTGTGCGGATGACTGATTCCATGATCTTTCTTCAAGATTTATGCGCCATGAGGGATGTTTATCAAATTTGACGATGAAATCCGTTGACTGTACAACTACTATATTTCAAACACCTGAAACATAGCGGATCCTTTAAATCTTTATTAGTGGCCTCATGGTCATGTCATGTCTGTGGCTACATGCTAGTGTGGCTTGAAGCAAATAAACTGACACCAAAAATATAACCAATCTCTTAATTCTGTATTAGCAACCATGCTGGTAATATTGGCTTGAATGAAATAAACAAATTGTTGTAGACGTTAATGGCTATATTTTATAATTAAATAAATTGTTAAATTTAACTAAAATAAATAATTGGCGGTTTATGAAAGTAGAGAGAAGCTCAATGTTCCTGAGAAGTACCTTGGTAGGTACACCTCAATGCAAGGAGCTGCAGGTTGGGCATTGTACGCAGGAATTCAAGGTCATTGTCCTCCAGCTTATAGAGATCGGTATCCAAGGTGGACACGTCAGCTAAGTGTTGTTTGATCCACTCTAGAACCCTGATATATCTGCTGCCATCCTTAAATCCTGCGACAGGTAGAGGTTGACATAGAGAAACATACAGTAGGATGGATAGGTTTTCTCCTGGTTTTAGCAACGAAGACCAACAATCGCTAGGAATCTTCACTTCCTTTACCACCAACAAGAACTGCGCCTCCGCCTCCGCCGCCTCCTTCGACTCGCTCTTCGACTCCTTCAAGGGTCCCACCAACGCCACCACCACCAAGCACTATAAAAGAGCAAATGATTTATGGGAGACTAGTCCTCTTTCATAACCGTTTGATCTTGATACTGTTTAATATGAGCATTTCGTCGTCCAAGATCTTACTCTCCCCAATTGACAATGATAACCGTTCAATCTACACATCCTGTCATATAAGCGGGCCTCCATTCGTGATCTTACATGTAAAATATAAAACTCTTATTCAATCTTAAATATGTCTCACGATACGTCTCTAATAGGTCGTATATCTTTAATAGTCGGATAAGTCCTCTAAACATATTTAGTCACGATGTGTGCACTTTCCTTTAATCTTCTAGCTTTAATCCGGTTGGGCCTCATGCTTCATGGACTTAGCCCATTCCTAAAGCTCTTGAAGCACGTACGTGTGTACTCCTCCCGCATGTATATTAACCATTTTTTGATCGTGCATGTATATTAACCTTATTAATTAGTACTGACACATGAAATGTGTACGGTCTTAAACCAGCGTTAGAAGCTCGTTCCAAATCACAAAAGACAACCAACGCCAGCCCTTCTCTTTGAGTCTCGAAGGGTTTGGTGGAGAGGGCCGAACAAAAATTCAGGGGTGAGAAATTTTGTATTATTAGGTATAGAAGAGAAGGAAGCATGTTTCCTACACCGATAATGATATACGGTAATGATAATGATATATGACGGTCGTTCGGATGGAGCACCTGAAGCCATGCGAACCGACCTGCTCCTACCGCATGCACCTAAAAGCCACGCCCAACCAACACGCGCATGTGGCACACTGTCTCCCACACTCATCCTTATCCTCTCATCGCTCACTCCCGTAG
>Ga0182004_10001347_pt1 | contig 17790 bp, 11 predicted proteins | sample Sormic07211540_1_FD_120479 | JGI IMG/M metagenome (GOLD analysis project Ga0182004, IMG submission 120479) | Endophyte microbial communities from Sorghum bicolor roots, Mead, Nebraska, USA - 072115-40_1 MetaG | ecosystem: Host-associated > Plants > Roots > Unclassified | place: USA: Nebraska...
AAAGGTAACTCGGAAATGTCACGTTCCTCGCTACTACCACGGTCCGGCTAGACAGGGGATATCTATGAGTACCTTAGCCCAAACACCACGTTTACGCTAGCAATGATTACTCTAAACTCAACCAGAAGAGATTAAAGTAAACTCATAAACCAAAGAACAATAAGAACAAGAACTTACTAGAATTTAGAAGTCGAAATACTGAACAATCCTAGGAGCAAGCCTCGGGTTAGGAGACTTGATCCGCAGGTACAACCTCGGAGTAGACACCGACAGGCCAGGCTTCCTCCGATCTACACCTCCACTCTATCTCTCTCAATCTAGTAGAACTAGTTCTACTCTCACATTGGATGCCAAGCCCTATGAGGTGGGAACCCTAAGGAACCTCTCTCTCTGAATCCTCTCTAGAAAATATGCTAATGAATAATGGGATTGCCCTCCTCCAGGGGCCAGGGGGCCTGCTTATATAGTCCCCTCAAGTGAACGTGGGTCGTCGGATCAAACCGACATTGATTGAACGGTTCTCCTTGATCCTTTAGGTCGGTGGAGCATAATCCGCGAGACGGGACCTGATTGGTCTCTCTAGCAGGGCGGGCGCCCAAGGAGGGAGGGTGGGCGCCCTGCCCCTGGGCCCGCTCGGCCTCCCGTTCGTTCCTGTGGCTTCTGGAGTCTTCTAGATGATAGAAAATTGCGCGGTACGTTAATATCTCTATGTAAACCCGACATGTGGGCCTTTCCTCCATATTTCCGGCTAACCCCCTATAGAAATAGACAAACACCAAAACTCGTGGAATTTTGTCACATAAAACCCTAAGTCTGGGTGTTGGTTGCATTTGGATCCTTTTCTTTATTTATTTGATGATTATATTTGATACTTAAGGACCATCAACAATAGTGAATCCTATGTTTACCTGATTTGACTGGACGCCAGAGCATCCGAGGCGCCGTGTAACTCTCAGCCATATTGCTACGCGCACACGCCCCTTTCCACCATCTGGATTCTACTTCTAATTACTATTGACCATACCCTGTTACCTTGTTTTGTATTATTATATTTCCAAATCTCAAAGACGAAATGGACGGGGACGATTCCTATGAGTACATACCCCTCGGGGTACCATATCCGCGTTGGTCATGCAGGCGGATCATTACGGCGACGGTGATGCGTGCAGCCGTGGTTTTGCGATCCGAGGTGACGGGAAGGGCGGGTGTGGCGACGTGGAGCTAGGAGGAGATGAATGAGGGTTAGCAACGACAGAGGAGGGGTTAAATCCGCCCGGGATGGCAAGGACGGCAAATCAGCGAACGCTAGATGCTCCGCGGGGTTCACGGGTCAACTGTGCGATGTTCAGGGGCATGAGAGGATTCCACAGTAAAGGCAGGATATAATTGCGGGATAATTATTACATACTCAATTGATTACGTGGTAGTAAGGCCAGTCTCAGTGGGGACCAGGATGTTATGCACATTTATTAGAGCACCATGTCAGCAAAACTGCACTTTTTGCATAAAACGAAGAGGAGAGAGAAGGAAGTAGTTTCACCATGGTGAAACCCCGCGGGCGTTGTTTTCCACACGGTGGAATGGGATGAAATCCCCACTGAGAGCTAAATCGTTTCACCATCTTACATGTGATCCAATCATTTTGCAGTAATTAAATGTTTTGCCCAACCTAGGAAACGTCAAGGTGAAACTCATGCATTGTGGAGGTTGTTTCATTATTCGTTTCATTGATGCCCTGTCAGCAGATTTGTTTTAGAAACAGTGCATTGAAATGGGCCACTGAGACAGGCCTAATAAATACTTTTGTGCTCACCTGATTCGTTATCGTCGGGCAGAGCGGTGCACCGCCGGGGCGCTCAATATTGTTCAAAACGTAGGCTTCAGAATAGTATATATATATATATATATAATTTCTAATCTAATCTAACCACATCATAGCATATATATAATATTAAATCTGACCACATCACATCACAAACATCAAATTCAAGTTCCATCATCGAATTTACAAATTCAAAAGTTCTATCATAACAAGTTCTACAAGTTTGTCAAATCCACTAGTTCCACTCTTTCTACAGATCTAAAAATCCATGAAGAAATCTAATATACTAACAAGCTAGAACTACAATTAAAATCCATCACCGAAGAGTATGAAATAAGATCCTTTACAAGCTCAGGCTTGTAGAAGATCAATGGTGTCCTCGTTCTACATCTGGCTCAGCTCTAGCAACGGCAGATCTTTAGCTTTCTGTGTTTAGAGATACAAAGAAATGAGAACTTAACAACAGATCTCCAGCGACCAAATCTTGCTAGCAGTACACAATTATCTCTTAAAAATCAAAACTTATCTTTTAAAAATCAAAACTACGTTGCAAGGAGGATATATATTGTTCAGAGCAAGAACCAAGTACAAGTGCATTCTAATTTTTAGTATAAGGCAATTAGCAAAATATATTCATTATGCAGAGAAACAGTGAGAGGAAAGCAATTAATAAAAAACTATTTTACTACTTATGAATCCAGTAAGTATACCTCAAAGAAACATGTGTCAAAAAATAGCAAGCACACAGGAAGTGGTGAAATACCTGAGATAGGCGCTGGTTTGTTGTTATAACATTAAGCCCAATCATTTGATTAAGTATACATTAACACAACATGTTCTGGTCCTCATAAAACTTAAGGAAACACAAAAATAAGTCATTGTCAACCTTCACATATATTACAATAGCATTATGGACAGCAATACTCATAAGCTTGAACATTTTTTTCCTATATAGGTGGTACTCCTTCAAAACATCCACTGCACTAGGTTCCTAGTCTTTTTACTTGTCTCCTTTAAAATACACATGTGCACAGATTAACTCAAATGTATGCAAAGTAAATCGTAGGCATGGAACAAGGCGTCTAAGTCATGTACAATAAGAATATAGAAGGAACAACCATATATTCAACCATAATAAACAATGACCTATACAATTCCATATGCCATGGACATATCCTAGTTTTAAGTTTAATGATAACAAATATTTCAGACATATATGTCTCTATATCACTTAATATAACTCAGCCTAGTGCTAAATAAAACTAGATGGACAGATGGTCAACATAAAAAAATACTAGTTGAAGGGGTATCCTCATGCTGCCAATTTGCCATGAACTTAAAGCGCAAATCAGAGAACCAAGCACATAATGGAATCAAATTAGGTTACGGGCCCTTTATTACCTCCCGATTCAAAGTTCTATGTTAGAAGAGGGGAAGTGACATCACCATGCTCTAGCCGTTTGAGAATCTCATACTCTGTAATTTGAGGAAAATGTACCAGCTTATGTTCATCACAGGCTTTCTAAAACACATATTGTTAATCTACTAAAAGGATTAATCTAGGAAAGTGAAAATCACCATTTGAAATAGAGTATATTACAGTAGCATTCTAGACAGTTGGACACTCCTTCAAAAATCCATTCCATTAGGTTCCTAGTTTTTCTACTTGTCTCCCTGGAAATGACAAATATGTAGGCAAATTGCATTGAGTGTATGAGCAGAGTAAGAGGATTTTTCTATTAAACACTACATCATTAGACTACTGCAATTCAGAAACTTCTATAGATTCAATGACTGAAATTTAATTCATTGGACAGTTCAGAAGCTGGCTGTGTGCATAATCTCCAAACACGATAGGTCATCAAATTAGATTGGGAAAGGATTCTATTCCTATATTTTACACTAGTTGTAGCTCTAAATTGCTGACAACCACAATGACAATATGTGCAAGTTACAGACATTGCAAAACTGAGTGATCCTCTATTTGATAGTCACTATTTATTCGTTCCAAGTTTTCAGATAGATTCAACGTAAGCTAGAAATAATTTAGCTAGGAACAGAGTCAGAATCTAACCATGGTATTAAGATTGTCAAGTTTTTGGATCGCCACCAGAACATTACTCAATTGTACTGCCCTCTTAATCTCCATTCGATCCATGATGGTTGCTAGGTAAATCTCTGTTGCAAAAAAATATCCATGAAATCCATAAAGAGTTCAACAGTAGAGGAGAGAAAGGGCTACCTCCTAGATCTGCATCTGGTGGAGGGGGCATAGCTCAAGCTCCATATCCAAGGGCTGGGAGGCACTATCGCAGAGGGGGGAAAGGCCCGAGCTTCTCATCTGATGGAGCAAAGATGGATGGGGAGCCGCTACGAGAGGGGTTCTACAACCATAGGGGGACCCAAGCGCCGCATCTGGTGGAGGGGAAGGGTCTTGAGATCTGCAGCCAAAGGGGACAGGAGTTGCCATTGCTGGAGAGGGTCGCTGCTGGAGGCCTCTAGATGTCGCATCTGGTGGAGGGAAGCTAGAGGGTGTGGTAGTGGTGGTGGTCGTGCCAATGTGCTGATGAGGGAGAGCCCAAACCAGGAAACCCTAGGTCATCGTATATATACTCGATACTTGTAATGGGTCGGTTGTAGATGTCCACACGAGCCCATCGATGATCCATGACGTTTTCTAAATACGTCACTCAGAAACCGTCATGTAAAGTCATATTTTATGATTATTTTGAGATTTATTATGATTTTTCAAAGATTCAGTGAAAATAAATAAAAAAGAAAAAGACAAAATGTCAAAACCACCCTCTAAAACCACATGAGAGGGTTATTTGACCGGCTTTGAAAGTTGAGGGGGTAGAATTCTGGTTTTGTAGTTCGGGGGGTGAAGTAGTCCACCCTAGATAGTTTGGGGGTTATGTAGAATTTTTCCTTAACAAAAATACACTTTGATTGAACCATAGATCATCTCAACTACAAAAGTAATGAATACAAATAATATCAAACTCATTAAGATCTATATTTGGTGTAATTGTTAACTTTTCATTTGACAAAGTTTGAACCACTCAAATTTTGAATTTTAAAATTTTCACACCTACATGCTAGTTTTGAAAACTCTAGATGGTCTCAACTTGAAAAGTCATGAATATTGGTCCACTCATTAAGATCTATATTTGATACATAGGTCATTTTGCATTTGACAAAGTGTTAGGAAAGTGTAGTTCTAAATCCACAAGTCTCACATATAGTTTCATAAAGTCTATGTGAGATTCAAGACATTGTGACTAATGTTTACTAACACTTTCTCAAATGCAAAAATTACCTATGTATCAAATGTAGCTTGATAAGTTCTAACACCCTTGTACTCAAAAGTTTTTCATTTGAGGTCATTTAGTGCCTTATTTGACCAAGTTTGACCAAATCACATCTTGGATTTTTAAAACATGTGACTAGAGTTTACTAAACCTTTTCTAAATGGTAAAATGAACTGTGTATAAAATGTAGATCTTGATGAGTTATAACACCTTTGTATTCTACACTTTTTCATTTGAGGCCATTTAGTGTCTCATTTGACGAAGTTTGACCAAGTCAAATCTTAGATTTTAACAAAAATACACTTTGACTGAACCCTAGATGGTCTCAACTACAAAAGTAATGAATACAAAGAATATCAAACTCATCAAGATCTACATTTGGTGTAACGGTCAACTTTTTATTTGACAAAGTTTGAATCACTCGAATTTTGAATTTTAAAATTTTCACACCTACATGCTAGTTTTAGAAATCCTAGATGGTCTCAACTCGAAAAGTCATGAATACCAAGATTGGTCCACTCATTAAGATCTACATTTGATACATAGGTCATTTTTGCATTTGACAAAGTTTTAGGAAAGTATAGTTCTAAATCCACAAGTCTCACATATAGTTTCATAAAGTCTATGTGAGATTCAAGACTTTGTGACTAGTATTTCTAACGCTTTCTCAAATGCCAAAATTAGCTATGTATCAAATGTAGATCTTGATAAGTTATAACACCCTTGTATTCAAAAGTTTTTCATTTGAGGTCATTTAGTGCCTTATTTGACTAAGTTTGACCAAGTCACATCTTGGATTTTTAAAACATGTCACTAGAGTTTATTAAAACTTTTCTAAATGGTAAAATGAACTATGTATAAAATGTATATCTTGATGAGTTATAACACCTTCGTATTCAAAACTTTTTCATTTGAGGTCATTTAGTGCCTCATTTGACCAAGTTTGACCAAGTCAAATCATGGATTTTAACAAAATACACTTTGACTGAACCCTAAATGGTCTCAACTACAAAAGTAATGAATACAAAGAATATCAAAATCATCAAGATCTATATTTGGTGTAATGGTCAGCTTTTCATTTGACAAAGTTTGAACCACTCAAAATTTGAATTTTGAATTTTTCACACCTACATCCTAGTTTTTGAAACCCTAGATGGTCTCAACTCAAAAAGTCATGAATACCAAGATTGGTTTACTCATCAAGATCTAAATTTGTTACATAGGTCATTTTGCATTTGACAAAGTGTTAGGAAAGTGTAGTTCTAAATCCACAAGTCTCACATATAGTTTCATAAAGTCTTTCTGAGATTTAAGACTTTGTGACTAGTGTTTACTAACACTTTCTCGAATGCAAAAATGAGCTATGTATCAAATGTAGATCTTGATAAGTTCTAAGACCCTTGTATTCAAAAGCTTTTCATTTGAGGTCATTTAATGCCTTATTTGACCAAGTTTGATCAAGTCACATCTTGGATTTTTCAAACATGTCACTAGAGTTTACTAAAACTTTTCTAAATGGTAAAATGAACTATGTATAAAATGTAGATCTGATGAGTTATAACACCTTTGTATTCAAAAACATTTTCATTTGAGGTAATTTAGTGTCTCATTTGACCAAGTTTGACCAAGTCAAATCTTAGATTTTAACAAAAATACACTTTGACTGAACCATACATCGTCTCAACTACAAAAGTAATGAATACAAAGAATATTAAACTCATCAAGATCTACATTTGGTGTAATGATCAACTTTTCATTTTACAAAGTTTGAACCACTCAAATTTTGAAATTTAAAATTTTCACACCTATATGCTAGTTTTCGAAACCCTAGATGGTCTCAACTCAAAACGTCATGAATATCAAGATTGGTCCACTTATTAAGATCTACATTTGATACATAGGTTATTTTTGCATTTAACAAAAGTGTTAGGAAAGTGTAGTTCTAAATCCACAAGTCTCACATATATTTTTATAAAGTCTATATGAGATTCAAGACTTTGCAACTAGTATTTACTAACACTTCCTTAAATGCAAAAATTAGCTATGTATCAAATGTAGATCTTGATAAGTTCTAACACCATTGTATTCAAAAGTTTTTCATTTGAGGTCATTTAGTGCCTTATTTGACCAAATTTGACCAAGTCACATCTTGGATGCTTAAAACATGTCACTAGAGTTTACTAAAACTTTTCTAAATGGTAAAATGAACTGTGTATTAAATGTAGATCTTGATGAGTTATAGCACCTTTTTATTCAAAACCTTTTCATTTGAGGTCATTTAGTGCCTCATTTGACCAAGTTTGACCAAGTCAAATCTTGGATTTTAACAAAAATACACTTTGACTGAACCCTAGATGGTCTCAACTATAAAAGTAATGAATACAAAGAATATCAAAATCATCAAGATCTATATTTTATGTAATGGTCAACTTTTCATTTGATAAAGTTTGAACCACTCAAATTTTGAAATTTGAAATTTTCACACCTACATGCTAGTTTTCGAAACGCTAGATGGTCTCAATTCGAAAAGTCATGAATAACAAGATTGGTCCACTCATTAAGATTTATATTTGATACATAGGTCATTTTTGCATTTGACAAAGTGTTAGGAAAGTGGAGTTCTAAATCCACAAGTCTCACATATAGTTTGATAAAGTCTATGTGAGATTCAAGACTTTGCGACTAATATTTACTAACACTTTCTCAAATACAAAAATGAGCTATGTATCAAATGTATATCTTGGTAAGTTCTAACACCCTTGTATTCAAAATTTTTTTCATTTGAAGTCATTTAGTGCCTCATTTGACCAAGTTTGTCCAAAACCAGTGTAGGGGTGGCTGAGGATTGAGCCACCCTATGACTAGTGTTTACTAAAACTTTCTCAAATGTAAAAATGAATTATGTAATAAATGTAGATCTTGATGAGTTGTACAATCTTAGTATTCAATTTTTTTCATTTAAGATCATTTAGTGTCTCATTTGACCAATTTTGTCTAAAACCACTATAGAGACGGCTGGTAATTGAGCCGCCCCTATAGTAGTCCACTATAAGAGCGACCGGTGATTCAGCCGTCCTTACTGTGATCTATAACTATAAGAGCGGCTGATAACAGTGGCCGCCCTTACAGTGGCCACTGTAGAGGCGGGTGACTAGTTGGGGCTCGCCCGAGCCACTGTAAAGGCGGCTCCAAAGCTAGCCGCCCCTACAGTGAAAGGAGGTGCGTTCTCTTAGTGCTTTTTTCACGTCGTACATCTTGCAATACTTTTATGGAACAACCGGCAGCTGGTCACAACGACAATGACCACACCACCACACTGGGAAATCAAGCGCTTCACACAGTGCTTCATTAATCATTCGTCAAGCAACAATGCAAAAATTTTCAAGGTTCATCGAAAGCTCAACACCACGGCTCATGTTCTAGCTACCCAGGCCTTCAATTCAACGATCACATCTTCTTCTCAAATGCAGTATACCTGTACCAATACTAGCCATGTAATCAGTTGTCCCTCAGTAATGACACTGCAATCTGTAAGTAGTGATACATTCACCCTCATTGCAGCATACTGTTACTAAGGCCTTGTTTAGTTCAGCAAAAAAAAAAACAAAAACTTTTCAAGATTTCTCGTCACATCAAATCTTGCGGCACATGTATGGAGTATTAAATATAGATAAAAATAAAACTAATTGCACAGTTTAACTGTAAATCGCGAGATGAATCTTTTGAGCCTAGTTCCTCCATAATTGGACAATGTTTGTCAAATAAAAATGAAAATGCTACAGTGTACCCACCCAATTTTTTTTTGCGAACTAAACAAGGCCTAAAAAATTTGCTTTCCATAACAAAAAACATTGATGAATTTATCCATGCCATAGATTATTGTAGCCTTCTTTGTACTCCACAAATAGTCATGTTTATAATTCCTCTATTAATTTTAGTGATTGGTAAAATCATGACAAGGAAATGCAGTATTAGCCTTGATTCATTCTTTGTCACGTTGATTCACTCCGCACCGGCCTAGATTGCTCAGTGTCACATCCATCGTGGAAAATCTCGGCACCACCGAGTCGAGGAAGAGGAGGGGTGATGGAGCGAGAGACATGCCTGATAGTGTTTTTTAAGGATCCGAGGGGTGATCGAGCGACAGACGTGCCTGATAGTTAGTGTTTTTTAAGGACCCCCCTCATATGATTGTTTTTTTTCCACTGGTTTTGACCAAATATGGGTGCAAAATTACTAGGTTCACAACTCATCCCAACAACAATTAATCAACGTGTAAAATTTTCCAGACCTGTAATTTACACTGATTTTAAGCTCAAAACTAGGGTTCTAAACATCCTCTAGGTTAAGGAAGTAAACAGTTTTAAATATTTAATACTATCTCCATCCAAAAAAAGAATATAATTATAGGATGCACGTCGGTCAATGGAGCTCAAATTTGACCAAGTTTACAATAAATATTATTAGTATTTATGTTAGTATTTTTTTTATAAATTTAGTCAAAGTTTAAATAGTTTGATTTTTGAGAAGCGACAATTATATTTTTTTTTGGAACCACAGAGGGAGTTCTTTTTTTTTGAATTTACAAAGGGAGTACTTAAATTGGTTAGAGCGGAGGGATTATGAGCCAAGGGCCGAAATGACCGATATCAAAGGGTATGGAGTCAATACGGGATAGAGATATCAACGGGAATTCTCTGTTGGAGAGTGCTTCCCCATGTCCGTCCTTGTGGGGAAGAAACTCTCACTATCTCCGTTCCTGCGAAATGTTACGGAGGAGATTTTCTCCTCATCCTCGTCCCCGTGCGGGGAACAATCCCCGTGGAGCTCTCCGTTTCCCTGTTAATTCATATTAGTTTATGTGATGTCAACTATTCACATATTTACAAATTCATATTAATGGTATACAAACAAATCTCTTCTATAAAAATTCACATTTGAGATTGAGAAAGTGAGGATTAGAGTTCAACTTTGCTTATATATCACAATTATTGGACCTTGCAAGTATATGGACCTTCAGAGTCGGGTCCCCGCGGGGAGCAGAGACGGGGCATGCATACCATCTCCGTCCCTGTGAACCCCGACAGGGATAACTTTCTCCCTGTTTAATTCCCCGTGGAGGCAAAATCTATACCATTTCCGTCCCCTAATGAGTGAATTCACCGCGAGAAATCGAGGAACAGGGCCCCATTGACATCTCTATATGGGACAGTGCCGACTTCTATACTAAGGCATCCAAAAAGTTTTTAGATTTTGACACAGTAGCACTTTTATTTTTTAATTCCTCTAGTCTAAATTATATGTCATTTTAAGAATCTTAAAGAGTCAAACCATCTCAAGTTTGACTAAATTTATATAGCAAAATAATAACATTTATGGTGTCAACTTAGTATCTTACATTGTTCATTAATTATAGTTTTATATTATACATATTTGATGTTATACATTTTTGTATTTTTTTATAATTTTGGTCAAAGTTGAGATGCTTTGACTCTCCAACATTTTTAGAATGACTTACAATTTAGGATGAAGGAAGTATTTGACAATTATTATCCAACCCTGGACTAAGACTCTATTTGGTTCCCTTTGCTAAATTTTAGCTAGCTAAACTAAAGTTCCAACTAAAAAGAGCTAAAATAGTTTAGTTTCATTAGTCACCCAAAAGTAGCTAGGAAACAAACAGGTCCTAATTATATTTAAAATATTCGTCCTATAAATTATAAGCAAATTGTGAAACTAACTATTATCTTATTTATATTTAATATTTCTTGCATGTACATATTGATGTGACCGAAAATCTTTAAAAATTTTTAGATTTTAAGGTGACAAGACCTAAAACGGAATTGACTGCGGGTGGCATCGGAGGCGCGGATACTGTGGGCCCATGAAGGAACTCAAAAGAGACATCGTTTCGACAATATACGCAATTAACGGAATGTACCGGGGGTAAACTGAGAAAAGATTAACTTCATCGTGCTCACTGCTCAGCCTAGTGGCGTAGTGCTGCCCTGCCGAATGCCGCCCGCCTCCATCCCGTAGAAGACAAAGAGAGAAGGATAGAACTGGACGGCGGCGGCGGAGACGACGATGCAGTGGTACTTGGTGGCCGCGCTCCTCACCGTCCTCACCAGCTCCCAGGCAATCCCAAATTTCGTCGTTTCACCTTTTTTCCCCCCTTTTTGGCTTGAATTCTATTTACATCATAGCGTCTTAGATCTGCCGACAAGCTGGTATTCGCTGTGGAATTTCGGTTGCTTCCCATTTGGTTCTTTGATGAGATGCACGGTGGAATAGGCGTCGTAGGTTGCTGGATCGGCAGTTTATCTTTTTCGAGCGGAGTCACCATGCCCTTAGTGAAGACAGACGCGGTTCAGATGACTCGTTACCCTGGACGCCTGGAATGGGCGGTTGATTGTCGTCGAGAATCTTGGCATTGGTTATATGGTGAGGTACCGGGGGATGATTTGGTGGAATCGTGGAATGGGAAATGACATGGTTATGATGTTGTGCTGTGCAAATCTCTCAAGTGAGGGAACATGATCATGTGCAGGCTAGAGCCTGAGGACTGTTGGCAAAATCAAGTCATAGTTAAACAGGCATGGAAAGTTGCACATGGCTTGTTTTAGTTCCAATGTGTCTAATTGGCTTATCTATATGTGCAGGGAATATTGACCACCCTTTCCCAGAGCAATGGCAAATATAAGTATGATTATGCCACAATTCCTTTTTTAGCTGAGCTCTTCAAGGTACATAATTCAAATTACATTTAATCTTATGATAGCCTGAAGCCCATTTTTAAATTATAATGATGAAAACGTGTATAAGATGGTGCAGTGATTCATCATTTTTTTTTGGTGATAACATTGCTCTGTTCTTGATGCAGTTGTCTGTCTCAGGCTTCTTCCTCTGGAAGGAATGCCATTCTTCATCTCCACCAAGGATGACAAAGGAATGGAGGAGTGTGCGACTATATCTTGTTCCTTCAGTCATATACCTCATCCACAACAATGTCCAGTTTGCAACATTGACTTATGTTGACCCATCTACCTATCAGATAATGGGAAACCTGAAAATTGTTACAACTGGGATTTTGTTTAGGTGTGCAACTTGCCTGCTCGCTGAAATGCTCATTCTTTTATGCTTAACACCATTCGCATGATAGAATTCCCACTTCATTTCCTATTATGCTCTGTACCTTGCATTTAAGGAAATTCCATTTGGGAATTTCTTTGTATTGGCGAAACAAAAATTTCAAGTGCACAAGTGACTTTAAAATAGCTAGCTGATTAATCCCTCCTTTTGAAAATGGTAATCGTATTAGACCAGAGAAAAGTTCATACAAAATAGAGTTTGACCATTAATTTCTCTTATAATATAAGGTCGTCAGCTTTAAAATCAATATCATCTTATAGGCACTTTTAACACAAAAATCTATTGATGCAAGTTTTATGCTCGAAGCTTTCATAAAATTTGACTAATTATTGGCCAAAATTTATAAAGTTTGACTTTTCATCTGGTCAAATGCGATTACTATTTCAAAATGGAGGGAGTATAATTTAAGCATTGGGGGAGTTTGGGTTTGTTTTTACTATAACCTTAGGCAGTTACCTCACATGTATTACTATTTATCATTTGAATACATCATGTTTTTGTAAGACTATGCTCGACCACAAGACATCACTTCCGCATCACGTGCCTCTTGGAGATCGATCTCCGCCCGGGGCAACGCCCTTGTTTAGGTGGCAGATCTGATTGACATACTGCCTTCGTTGTCGTTCTAGCATGGGCCGCAGCAGCAGATTGCCTACCGCCTATCACTGCCAGCCTATTTGTTGCACTATTTGTTTGTTGATTTACATCTCAAAGGAATGTTCTTTTCACATGATGCTTGCACTTTTTTTGCGCACTTAGTTGTTGAGCTTCCAGAGTTTGCTTATTTCAGTAACTTTATGTTTGTGTGTCCTGACTTCTTCAGAGATTTGTTGCCAGGAAACCAGTAGAGTCAATATGATAATGAATGTGTATGCTGTGCTATCATTGATTGATTCTTTTTCCCATCAATTGATTAGTGTTCTTGTTTTGTTCTCTGCAAATTCTACTAGGCTTGTTCTAAAAAGGAAGTTGTCCAATCTACAATGGATGGCAATTGTTTTATTGGCTGTTGGTACAACTACAAGCCAGGTTTGCAAATATTATCAAATACTCTCTCTGTTCTGAACTATTGCTCACTTTGGCTTCTACTAAGTCAAACTTTTCTATCTTTGACCTGGTTTTTGGAAAAATATATTAACATCTAGAAGTTCAAATAGATGCACTATCAAAATAATATTCATGTAGAATTAATGAAACTAATTTGATGTTATAGATGTTATAAAGTTTGATTTACGACAGTGCCAAAGTAAGTATATATCTTACTTCTGAATGATATGGTTTTTATTACCTAAAATGTATTTAAAGTCGACATTACTTCATAGTTTATGTTTAATGGATGGTCGCAAGAATTGTAAGCATGTATTTAGGAACACAATTTATTTTTATGGGGTTGGGGCGTTTGACCTACTAAACATATATGCTCCAAAGTTTTCTTTTAACAATTTGCACTTATACATTAATATATAATTTCATTGGTAGATACGGTGATCTATTTTCCAGATTCACACTAAAATCACAAGTATCACATCATAGCAAAAGCTATGAATCTAGAAAAGTCAAAACGTCTTATCGTTTGGAAAGGAGGGAGTAGCTTAACAAACTTCCAAAAGCATTCAGTAACTAAAAATGCCAAAACGTCTTATAATTTGGGACCGGTGGTAAACTACTCCATTTCAAAATATAGGCCATGTTAGGATTTGGAAAAGTCAGACTTTGTAACTTTTGATCAGGAATTATTCAAACTATATGCACGCTCAGTAGATAAAAGTCATGCTGATAGATTCACCTTGCACATATATTTTAATATGAACTGATTTGTAACCACTGATGATATATTGTTGTCATAGTACATTTCTAAGGACTTTCCTGGATCCTAATACGCTTTTTGAAAAGAAACAGAGGGAGTAAGAGCCTATCAATGCAAATTGATTTCTGTTTGCAACATTTGATATTTTCACTCAAAATACTTTAGGGATTAACTTATAATATTTATATTGGTTGTAGCTGTGGTTTGCGTTTAGTAACTATATTTCGACTGAGATTAAACATACTGTCTCTTACAGGTGAAAGGATGTGGAGATGCACCATGTGATTCTCTTTTCTCAGCACCATTGCAGGGTTACATGCTTGGAATACTTTCTGCTTGTCTTTCCGCTCTAGCCGGTGTGTACACAGAATATTTGATGAAGAAGAACAATGATAGTTTGTACTGGCAAAATGTACAATTATATACGTAGGTATCTATATCTAACACTGGTTTGTTGTCAGTAATTTCTCATGCCCAGAAACCATGTGTGCAGCTGTGCATACATCTTTGTCAGTAATATGCTTGAGCAAGCATGACAAACCCTTTGATGTTCTCTTATGCGCAGGTTTGGAGTTATGTTCAACATGGGCTGGCTAATTTATGGTGATTTTAAAGCTAGATTTGAGCTGGGTCCATGGTGGCAGCGCCTTTTTAATGGTTATTCAATCACAACATGGATGGTAGTGTTCAATTTAGGATCTACTGGTCTGCTAGTATCATGGTTGATGAAGTATTCTGACAATATAGTCAAGGTTAGATCACTCTGGTTCCCTATGCCATTGAGGTGGATTATTATAATAATTCTTGTTTCAACCGCTTTAAAAGTTTTGGTGTGTATATAACTGCTTCAAAGCATAGATCAGTTATTACAGAAACAACAGTGGGGTAATAGGTAGCAGAATATATGAAACTTGAAACATAATAGGTTAATTTCCAAAACAACTACAATGCATTTTTAATTGCTTTCTTCTGCAGCTTAGAAACAATTGCAGCACAACCACCACAAACTGACCCTCAGTCTTATCACTTTATATGCACCGTTAAAAACTTTGACCATATGTCTGTCCCTAATGCCTATATATCCTCATGTCAAGTTCCTGTGTTGGTACTTGTTTATTAATGGTTTATGTGACTGTTCTGGCCTTTTTATTGCATGCCTAGGATGTGCTATACACCTATTCTTAAGAAACATGCAAAGTGAACTATGTACATCCTGTGTCTGACAACAGGATTTATGAAGCAGTTCATAGTGTGTGTGTGTGTTATGGCCGATGTACAACAGATGGCTAGGTGGTGCCTAGGATAGATGGCTAGGTGGTTCCTAGGATAGATGGCCGACGCAGCCCAGTTATCTTTACTAGCTTAGTTATCTTTGTATTTGCAATGTATATTAGTCCCAGATAGGTTATTTAGCAAAATAGGTGTAGTAGAAGGGACATAAATATCTGTAAACTCTATTGATATTTGATACAATTAAGCAAGAGCAATATTATTATTGCCGGCTTCCTTTAGGGAGCCGGGAAACCCTAGCTGCCCTCCTCTCCTTCCTCGCGACCAGCCCCCACGGCACCTGTCCACCCCGGACGCGGGTACAGGCCACGACCTCCTATCCCTCAAGCCTACAACCTCCGACGAATCCCCGGTAGGATCCAAAATCCTATCAGCGTGACACAAGAATTTTGCTCTATTGAAAATTTGAAATTTCTCTTCTGAAATTTATTGTGAGTTGGTTTGGTAGTTTATGTTGTCAGAGCTTGTCCTTTTTGATCGGATGATCATTGAATGTTGTTATGTGGTCTATTTAATTTTATACCTCATGTTTCTTCATTGAAAACTTGTGTCATGGAGCTCTGTTTTAATAGGTGTACTCAACTTCAATGGCAATGCTTTTGACGATGGTTTTATCTATATATCTTTTCAGTGTGAAAGCTACAATTCAGGTGCTATACTTTGGCTGTATTGTAGTCCTGTTGCATTGGGGTTCTTGTAGTTCTTTATTTGTACTCACGTGCTTTAACCCTCTTTTTGCAGCTCTTCTTGGGCATTATCATTTGTATAATTTCCCTGCAGATGTATTTTATGCCTGTGCACATGCTTGTTGAATTGCCACAAACATTGCCTGTAGCATCAAAGTAGGTTCACGGCATTGTTAGCTAACACATTGTTCAGGAGAGTAGGGCAGGCAGTGTTGATTGAAGGGTTAATTGACTGTCTGCAGCCCAGCTCTATTTGAGTCATCTGTTTGGAAATTTATGGTTGTAATCTCAACAGCTATGGAGCTATGGTTAGTTTCATGTTGCAGAAAAGGGGAATCAGTTGTGAAGTGAGCATGTAATGCCAATGCCAACAATTGAAAGTTAATATGTACAGTCTTTCCAATTTTTATCCAGGTAAAAGATGGAGGCTGATTGGTCTTGTTGTCTAGGGAAGAGAAATCCATGCAAATGCAAATATTCTTCAAATAGAGCAAAACTACTCATTCACCTTGTATCCACAATTTTGCATTAATGGAGTTCATACAGAACTGACCTGTGCAATGAATGAGTTATGGCATCATTGCAAAAAATACACTATTTTGCTCCCTGCGGCAGCAGTCTTATTTTTCCTTATATTTTATCATGTGCTCATTGAGCAAATCCTCAGTCATACTGATTCTTTTTATCATCATTAGTTAGAACTAGCTTTCCATTCTAGCATCTGTTATTTCTTTAATTAAAACAAAGCATGACACTGTCACTGTGATTAATTTCATGAAACCATATCATTGTTAATTACTTAATTCAGTATGTACATAATGTGTCACCTCTAGCCAACCCTTGTTCTGAAGCATATACATTGTAATTTGTGAGATACATTCCATGACATGCAAATAAAAGCCCCATCAGGGATTATGGAAGTCCTTGCAAAATGTGTACATAAATAACCAAATATGCATATTGGATAACAATTTTGTTGCAGTTGTTGAGCCCCAATGTTTCAAAGTGATTGGCATGGTGCTTGTTGCCGTATCTCAGGTAACTGAGACAGTTATTGATATATAGTAGGTGGTTTTATTGGCTTCTCACTATCAGTTTGCTCTAGCCTTCCAGAATCTATTGAATAGTGTGCCTGCTCTGAGATTCAAATTCAATTACACCATTTTAGGCTCTACAAGTATAGCTTGCTTCATTGGTACATATATGTATGCCGGTACCTGTTTAGTTGCTTGAGTCTGAATTCTCTCCTTGGGCCTAGTACTCTGCCAGCTGCCACTCTCCCGCCTTTGGAATCATACTACACTCTATGCTGTATCTTTTTATCCGCAGTATTGAATTGGATTCTTCCCTCCTTCCTCAAGACAACTTTTAGCTTCCACATGTGGCCCAAGACACTTTGGGCTATAAGGCCAGTCTCAGTGGGGGTTTCACCAGAATGTCATGCACATTTATTAGAGCGCCATGTCAGCAAAAGTGCACTTTTTGCATGAAACGAAGATGAGAGAAGAAAGTAGTTTCACCATGGTGAAACCCCGCGGGTGTTGTTTCCCACGCGGTGAAACGGGATGAAATCTCCACTGAGGGCCAAATCGTTTCACTATCTTGCATGTGATCCAATCATTTTGCAGCAATTAAATGCTTTGCTTAGCCTTGGAAACAACAAAGTGAAATGCTTCATTGCTGGGGTTATTTCATAGATGGTTTCATTTCAATCTTGATGAC
>Ga0182004_10001348_pt1 | contig 17782 bp, 10 predicted proteins | sample Sormic07211540_1_FD_120479 | JGI IMG/M metagenome (GOLD analysis project Ga0182004, IMG submission 120479) | Endophyte microbial communities from Sorghum bicolor roots, Mead, Nebraska, USA - 072115-40_1 MetaG | ecosystem: Host-associated > Plants > Roots > Unclassified | place: USA: Nebraska...
AGAGCCTAACGGGGCTCTCGGCAAAGAAAACGGTGTTAGCCCCGTCAGTCTCTTTGCCGAGAGCTCCAGTTAGGCTCTCGGCAAAGAGCCCAATATGCCGAGAGTTTGCCTATGCCGAGAGCCAGGCTCTCGGCAAAGACATCTTTGCCGAGAGTATTTCTTCACCGAGAGTCACCGTGGGCAAATTTCAAGTTAGCCGAGAGCCCGATAGAAAGCTCTCGGCAAACCTCAAAGCTCCAGGCAAATCTAGTGTTTCCCGTAGTGCAGGGTGTGGTAGAAATCACTAGAAGCATTTTGCAGATGCATCGTCGATTCCCCATTTCAATATTGTGCCTATGTCCAATGAAAACTCATGGATTCTCATATAGAGACAGTAAGCTAAGAAAGTTTCATGCTTCTTTTTTCTTCTCGTTGTGTTAAAGAAAAATAGCAAGGTTTTGCTATGAACTCCTCATTGTACTCAAACTCTTATGCAATTGTACTTAATTTTAATGGAATAAGAGAAATGCAATTTGGCATATAACAAAATCTCTACCAGAGTATTAGTGATTCTCAATAGGTTCTTTGTATTGCTGAGAAAAAATTTACAAATAGGAACTTGAAGCATATATTGTAGAACCAAACAATGCAGGAAGCATGCAGTACTAAACTGTAAAAATATGGAGGTTAATACGAGTCACCGGTTGGCGATAGGAAACAGTTGACTGAGATATATAGATGCAACAGTTTCATTCTATTTCAGTGACCCATGTGGTAAATTGAATATTTGGTTACATCTAAAACTACTTGTCTGTCAGGCAAGTTAAAACATACAGGACACAAGAACCAGCAAGTGATTTAGTGAAGTATAAAGTTCTACTCCGATGAATTTGTATATATAGACTCCATTATAGATACTGAGCATATGTTTGAAAATAGCCCGTTTCTCGATTTTGTCACTTGGAAAGCTAGCTGTCGCATGAATGATATATGATTAACTTCCTCAAATTCAGCACCAAGCTTCAACAACGCAATGTTTAGGCATGACAGGCATGAGGAATACCAGGCCACTGTGGGTAGAACTTGAGTCTTGGCATGCTTTCCCTCTTTTTGTTAGAAAACGGGGCAAACCTTCCAGCCCCTGGAATTGAACCTTCCAGCTCGCAAGTTCTGAATAGACATCGCAAGCACACGAATAGACATTGAACGGTTCAATTCCAGGGGCAAGGACTCGGAACCAGAGTCAGCTGGGGATAGTTTTCCGACACTACTGCCAGTTCCAGATCACTGCCACCACATCCTTCTGTCGCCCTCCATGTCTACGCCGCGAAGGCCGGCGCGCCCTCCATGTCTACAGCATGACCGTACCAAGGCTGAACGCGCCGTGTGGGTAGACTACTTTCAGGGGGCCGGACCACAGGATGACTGTGGCGTCGACAACTACAACAAGTGCAGGCACTCTGGCGTGTGCAATCAGACTGGTGGCACGGTGGGGTGCGGGCGGGTCCTTGCCGGTGCCGATCGAGGTGCCGGCCTCGCGGGGTCAGCCAGGTTCCACTGCTGCGGAATGTTGTCGACGCGGCGGCACCGTCTCCTTCCTCGACGAATGAATGGATGGCGCTGTCTCCTACCATAACAATGATTTTACTTTGGGGATGGGTTGGACTCAGGACTGGACGGACGACCAAGGTCCAAGCGTAGCCCAAGATATATAGAAAATAATTAGCAAAACAATAATTAACTCAATTGATTGCTTTAAGATTCGTGCAAATCTTTGAGAAAGGAGTACGGGAGCAGATGCCATTTTTAACTTTTTTTTAGAAAGAAGTTTTCCCCCTGCTTTGTATTTCAAAAGCACAAATAGTCCACGAGTTCAGCGTTCTGGTGCGCCCGCCCATACATGACAACCTTAACCCTCAGAAGACAGAAAATCATTTCGGTGCTCCAAACTCACATCGCTGAGGACCGAGTGCAGCGCATCCAATTGATCCAACTCTGATGACAATCCCCTCTGAGTACTCCACTCGATCTGCGGTGGTCGTAAGGCTTCTTTCTCCACACAACAATCAAAGAATAAATGAGTACCCATCTTCTTCCACCCTTCTTCCAAGCTCCTGCTTTAACATCGGCACCCATCTTCTTATCATTCTGACAACCCTCATCAACACACTTTTCATCCCAGTCCATGGCACACCCTGAAAACACAGTTCATTCCTTGATTTCCAAATTGACCAAATCACAGCCGAGGATAACACATGAGTCAGTTCATGATTTTTATTGGCTAGCCATAAACGAGCCACAGATTCAAAGTTCTCTCCAATATTCAGACCCAACAAATCTGATATTATTGACCAAACTAAACTGGCCACACAACAATCAAAGAATAAATGAGTAACAGACTCTCTCATTGCACATCAGAAAGTAGGATCACTTACTTCCCGTCTTTTGGCTAGATTATCCCTAGTCAAAACTTTGTTGTTAGAAACAAGCCATAAAAACAATTGCACCCTTGGAGGCACACTCAATTTCCATATAGAGCTAACATACATTGGGACTACACCTCTAAAAGAGATCATAGCATACAAGGATTCAGAAGAAGTATGACTCCATAAAAATATAATCCTCTTCTTCAGAGAAGGAGAAATCATCCATCATAGCTAATATTTCCCACCAAAGATCCATGACACTTTCAGAGACTGTCCTCCTAAAAGTCAACTTCAAGTCGACACCATCCCACACTCACTAACAGTTTAACCCTGCTGTTCATTAATAACTTAAAGTGGCCAAAACAAAATAGCTAGACTAGTATTACCTATCGAAATGTCCTCCCAAAACCTAACTTTCTTTCAATTGCCCACAATCCATTTGATGCCCATTTTTAACTTGTTGTATATATTGTAGAACCAAGCAATACAGCAGACACTAAAATTAAAAAAAAATCTGTTAATACCGGTGTCACTAGTATGCAATAGTTCATCGATATTTATGCTGCAGTTCATTATCTTTCAGAGAGACATGTGGCAAACTGAATCTTTACTGATGCTCGAGATCTAGTTCAATTACATCTAGAATTGGACTTGTCCCTCGGGACAGTAAATACTTATTTAAAGGACACAAACAATAAAATGATTTATGTATTGAGTTCATGGCCGGTATAGTATATGCTTTCTTGAAAGGAACTTTCTTGACTTCTATTTACTCCATCATAGCATTGTCCCTCACATGATGATGAGTAATATGCTCAATTAGTCATCTCTTCAACAATAGTCACACTTTAGGCATGGCAGGCATGAGGAATACCAGGCCACCAATGAAGAAGAATCTGCCTCAGTATGCTTCCCATGTCTCAGTAAAAAAATGGGAGGAACCTTCCTGGATCCAGGTCATGTGGAGACTTGTGGTTCAGAGTATCTTGCTAAGGAGACACAGCTGCATGGGGTTGATTCTCATTGTACGATCACCCAGACTAATGAGTAATGACACAAGCACAAACGACGGGGAACCCTAGCCGATGGGATCGAGTATCTGGGAAGAGAGTACAGGTGGATGTACTGAATACCTGCGTGTATACATTCCTGCTTGTACTATAGATACCTGCGTGTATACTATATGATTTAAATGTGCACTTTATGATGATTTACTTATTTATTGTTTTTGTGTTATGCATGCATGTGCGATCACTGGTTTGCCTGTTCGCTTCTCTTTTCAGCCGTACTTTTTCTGCTAGCCACAGCAGTGTTTTTCTCTCATAATAAATCAGCTAACAGTAATTTTAGTCATAACTTTTCAGACCAGCGAACATGTTGTTAAAAAATTTTACAAGCCACATATTAGAAACAGGATATCCAAATCAAATACTGATTGCACCATTATATTCATATATATACGTGGCATGTTTCTGAAATGTGTAGAAACAAGGTCAACTTGGCCCTATTTATCTTTATATATTTTTTCGATTAAAATACACAGAATAATGCCGCAATTTTTTAACACTGAGGACTGGGACTGCTACCCTATTGAGCTTCAATGATGCTACAGACAGGATTGGTCAATGTTAAAGGATCCAAAGTGCACATTAGTGCATAATATCTATATATATATCACTGTATTTTATAAGTTGCACGTATAATAAATAAATATAATGTTTGTCACCTGAATTTTTGGCGTGGTTTATTCGAGTAGCGACATGTGATGATTTTTTCCCGTCCTGTTGATCTTTTACATACCAAAGCAACGCATGGCTATAATTCCTAGTTTGGTAAAAATCCTAAAATTTATTTTGCACCGAAACCACTGTACAGTTGGCATGATTGAGCGATAAACAATACTATGTATACTGCTGTTTGCTTTCATTTAATTTAGAATACACTAGTTCATTTCATTGCATGAAAATAAATTAACAGTCACAACAATTAGTATAGTAATAAATTCTCGGAACAAAAATAAAGTAATAAAATTAATTTGAGGATTATACAGCTTCTTGTGCTGTGCCACATTAGGTGACATGTCATTTATCATTCATGGCGCCGTGTGCGGAGTATCTGGACTCGTCCATTCATCTATAAATACCATGCCATATGTAGGGGTGCCATATGCCCCACAATAATGTTAAACTCATCTCGTATCAACATTTAAGCATTACTATGGCATGCATTGGGAATTAGAGGTGCACACCGACGTCGAGAATTACCTAAATTACCATATATAATGTTTGTAAAGCTGTAGCACACACATAATCAAGATAAATTGGGCACCCAACTTCAACTAGCAAAACTTTAGGCATGGCAGGCATGAGGAATATTAGGGAACCTAGAGCAGAGCCAGTGTCTCCACATGCTTCCCATCTGTTAGGAAAAGTGGCAGACCTTCGAAGGCTTGATCGGTGCCAAAAAATTTTGGTTCATCTGATGTGCAAACTGTTTCCACTGTATCCATGCTGCACGGATAGATGCTGCCTGAAGAAGTAACGGATTGCACGGATGCGACTGCTAGCTCACAACAGAGTAGGACCTTTGATGGCTTAACTCGAGTGACAAGGATGCAGCAACAGACTTTATTGGGCATAGCTTTACTTTCTCCGGCACCCTGCCAATTCCAGGTCACTGCCCCCACATCGCTCTATCGACAAGTGGATCACCTATGGTACAGCTGCCACTTGGAGTATATCAGTCTAGTCATTCACTTACAGTCTGGCCCCAATAACCACGCATAGGCCAAGCTATCGTTTCAAGGGTGCTGACCAGCTGGTGCTAGGCGGACTGCACGATTGAAAAGGAGACAAAAAAAAAGGACATATTACAAGCTAAATTTGGAACCTAATAGTTTTGGGCAAAGAAATTTAAGTTGGTGTATGTTTTCTTGATAAGACATGGCCATGATGATTCAAGAACAAAAAATGGCAGAAATTCCGTATTCTACAAATTGATGATGGGGAGTCCTATATGATCGCATATGTTTTTGTTGAGAGGTGGGGGCGTCAATGACATATGATACACACGCTGAACCAAAAATGACATTTGTTGAATACATTTCAAATGGCCCGCTTTCGCAGCTGAATGCTCAGAGCTGAGGGTTCTTGAAGATTAACAAAAGTGTCCATGCTAATATTGTATCCCGTTGGTTTCCCAACTTTGTGTATGCATGACGATGGAATGTGACATGCAGTGCAAAGCATACTGAACAGAAACTCTACTTTATAGTTCTCTACATCTATGATACAAGTTTGTAATGGATCGGAGAACAGAACAAACACTGGAGAGTAATTAGTTTTCTTGTCAAATGTAAGAAACCAACAGTTGAGCTGCCTCGACATTGGCCGTCCGGTTTACATAGCAATTGCCAAAAGCTCTTATTGCAACAATGCATCTCTTTTAGGAAAGTGTCCAGCTTCTTTGATCGTATAGTGGTGTGAACTAAATAAAAAAGGTAGGGTGTAGCTACAAACCCCTCTTTGTGCTAAACTCTTGTGGAACAATACTCATGGTAATAAACCAGAGTATTACTGATTAGTGAGAGCACCTCTGTATTTCTGACAAAAGTATGACAAACAGTAACTTGTTGCATATATTGTACAACTAAGCAATGCAGTAGACTGTAATAAAAAACTGAAAACAATATGAATCTGTTAATACGACTGTCACTAGTTGGCAACAGTTAGAGATTTATACTGCAATTTACACTAGTACAAAAGTGCTCAAAGCCAGTGGTGGAACATAATTTTTACAGGTGGTTTTAATTAAAAAACGCCTATGAAAAGAAATTGGCTTACCCGACTACAAAACCGCCTGTGAAAATCAATTTTTACAGGCGGTGTTTCTAACAAAACCGCCTGTAGAAATCATGTATTTCTACAGACAGATTTCTTAAGAAACCGCCTGTAGAAATATGATTTCAACAGGCGGTTTCTTAAGAAATCCGCCTGTAGAAATAATTTGAACTTGAATTTTTTGAGTTTTTTAAATGACCTCGTTTGAGAAAATCGTCAAAATGAAAGTTGTAGATCTTGAAAAGTTATGAAACTTTGTAGTTGATAATTTTTTCATTTGAAATCATCTTCTCATCGAAAACTACGTTTGAATTTCTCAAATTTGAAATTCAAATTTTGTAAATGACCTCGGATGAATAAACTACCAATATAAAAGTTGTAGGTCTTAAAAGTTGTAAAACTTTGTAGTTGACGACTTTTCCATTTGAATCCGTTTAGGACCTCAAATAATCAATTTATGCTTGGTTTATGATAGTACGTGGAGAACTAAACTCTATTTCAAACAACAAGTGAGTGATAGGTGGAGTGGTAGAGGAGGGTACGCGCGAGGGTGAGGTCTCAGATTCGAATCCCACCGACCGCGTAGCACGCGATTTTACGCGAAAAAATGCGGGCGAATAGCCAATGAGCGAGCCTTCCCTGTAAAAAAATGTTTAAAAACCGATTTCATATTTTCTGGAAAATATTTCTACAGGCTGTTGGCATAACTGAACCGCCTGTCGAAATACATTTCCAGTACTAGTGTTATTACCTTTCAGAGAGACATATGTTAGACAGAATGTTCACTGATGCTAGACAGTAAATGTTCAAAGGTCCACACAAACCAGAAAATGATTCGAATATAAAGTTGATGGCCGGTTACTTACTGACTTATATATAGATACAACGTAAATGCTTGAGGGGAGCTTTGTTGTCTTCTATTCACTAGATCATAGCACTGTTCCTCATGTGATGAGTAACATGTAATGTTGGGCCTTTACCATGGAGAAGTGTGCGTGCGTGCAAGATTAAACAAAATTGCATACATCAGTGCATATGCATGGAAAGTGTCAAGTATTATTTTTTTAGTTATGTGGAAACTATCCAATATTTGTTCTGTGAGTATCACTTTTCTAGCTTTCTTCCGAATAATGTGCATATCACGTTTGGAATTCATCCACTGAAGCTTAGCTAATTTATTTGGTTCTTAGCTACATGGATTAACTCCTAAACTCAGAAACCAATTTTTACTAGGAGCTGCCGCACGTGTTAGGAAATAATAAGGCTAAATCTAACACTGTCATACAGGTAATTTTCATCGAGATGTTTTAGATCCAACAGTAGTCGATGCTGCATGGAGGCGATGATCGGCCAATGTTCAAGAAGAGGGGCAGCAGCTGAGAGACTATGCTTTTGGCCATCTTTGCGACGACGTTTGGATGGAAGTTCACGAATCAGATTGAGATTTAGTTCTTTATTCTTGTGTGTGGCCGAACCATGTTTTGTAATTGAACTATCACCTGTGTATCTTGTGTAATTGTGGTAGAGGCTGCAACTTTGTTCCCTTATCTAAGAGTATCTTCAATAACTTGGTAAAAATCACTTGCTATAAATCATTAGTTTTAGCAAGTCGCTATTTTATATGGCAAGTCAAAAAAGATCTCTCTCCAACAATTTATAGTATTCTAACTTGGTAAAATCACCATAAGCGTGGTTTTTTTCCTGTGGCTATTTGCAAAGTAAACACAAAACTTTCTCTTAATCAATCAAATCCAAATCAGAAAATTCTTCTCTCTAGCAGTTTTACAAAGTGAATACGATAAAAAGTTTCTATTTGCTTGGATGCCCTTCTCTCTGTCTACGGCGACGGACGGAGAACGGCGACGGTCTCGTGGCTCTGGCACCGGCGTCGGGCGTCGCGCTCGTGGCCGGCGGCGCGGCGGGCGGTGGCCGAGCAGCGGCGGCCGGGTGAGCTGCGTCCACGCTCGTGGCGGGCGTCGCGCTCGCGGCGGGAGGCGCGCCGGGCGGCGGGTGGCGGGCGATGGTCGGGCAGCGTGCTGCGAGGGCGGGCGGGCGAGTGGACTGGCGCAGCTCCGGCGGGCGCGGCGGGTGGCGCAGCACTGAGGCAGGCAGCGGCGGCCGTGTGAGCTGCGGCCACGCTCGCGGCGGGAGGCGCGCTGGGCGGCGGGTGGCGGGTGGTGGTCTAGCAGTGCGCTGCGAGGGCGAGCGGACGGACGGAGCTCCGGCGAGCGCGGCGGGCGGCGCAGCACCGGGGCGGGCAGCGGCGGCCGAGCAGCGGCGGCCGGGTGAGCTGCGGCCGCGCTCGCGGCGGGCGTCACGCTCGCGGCAAAAGGCGCGCCAGGCGGTGGTCGGGCAACGCGCTGCGAGGGCGGGCAGGCGAGCGGACTGGCGCAGCTCCGGCAGGCGGCACAGCACCGGGGCGGGCAGCGACGGCCGGGTGAGCTGCGGCCGCGCTCACGGCGGGCGTCGCGCTCGCGGCGGGAGGCGAGCCAGGTGGCGGGTGGCCGGCGGTGGTCGGGTAGCGCGCTGCGAGGGCAGGCGGGCAAGCGGACTGACACATTATGACACTACATGGAAACATCGAGAACGTCTACTACAGATGGATCTTAAAGGTTGTGCTATAGAGATGGAGTGCTACCCTCCAAACATAAACTGATTGGTATGAAAATGAAGTCTCACCTCTGTTCCATATGCCTCCCATTTCTGCTAACATTGTGGTTCCTCTGAAAGAGGGAATACAATTTTTCACAGTTGTTCCATTGATATATGAGTTTGGGCACACCTTTCAGGCTGGCGCTGACTAGTTATATATAGGTATCTGCTTTTTGAGGGAAATGTGGATGCAACATTTTTTGAAGGAAAGATATATGCATAATTTTAGATATTGACCTAAAATTTGTTGAAGCTGGGCTGACAACTTATAGCCTACTTTTACCATCCTGTGACTCACTAGACCTGATGTAGTGTATTCTTTAGTCCACATGGCCAAATAAATTAAGTCTTTTTATTGTTCTTTGTCCTTGTGACCATCAATGCAAAGTGATTCAATAATGGGTCTGATTGGTGGGACATCAATGTGACAATACTACCATGCAGCTTCATATGGAAATATATTGCCTTAAAAAATTAAAGGTAAAGCTGAAAATCCCAACCGCCTCTAAAAATACCATCACTACTGGAAACTCAAAATTTCCTATCGATAAAAAGCTGACAAAAAATACCAAAAACCGATACAAAATATAGGAAATTAATTTTTCTGTCGGTGCACCGACAGTAAAATTCTGATAGGACTAGCTCGACAGTGAAAACGAATTTTACTGTCGGCTTTACTATATTTGTGTCGGTTTGTTGTTTACTGTCGGTGGAGCGTGACAGGCAAATTCAAAGTTCGTCAGGAAAATTAGGTGTATCGACAGTAAAACCTTTTTCCTGTCGGTATCGTATCGCCAAGATAATGACTTCATACCGACACGAAATATTAATTTTTCTGTTAACCGTGGCTCGACAGGAAAATACCAGATTTTCGTGTCATAGTCTCCCAGCAGGAAAACAAATTCATACCGACAGGAAATTGTCACCAGGCCACAACAGAGCCTCGTTTATTTATAATTTCACCATACTATATTTCATTATAACAGTACATCCACAAACATGACATCTGATTTAATAAGGTTTCCAAATAGAACACAAATATATTGTATCAGTTTTCATCCAGAAGCCATACACTTAGATTATATGCCCAAAGTTGGCATCAGCCACAAAATAAACAGAAGCCATACACTTAGATTAGATGCCCACAGTTGGCATCAGCAGTCACAAATTAAGATGCCCACAAGTCTTGCATCCACAGCTACATAATTAAGATGTCCATAGCTCTCACATCTACAAATACATAATTAAGATGTCCCTAGGTCACAAAAGCATCCACTGGTTGATTAGTCTTTCCCAAAAGGTAGCATCTTCTTAGCCGCACCTTCACTATCTAAAGGTTATAAGTGGCAACTAGCAACAGCCACTACCACAAACACATTCTACCTTCAAGCATGGTGTCATTGAGATTGTCTTCATCGTGGCCATCCATGGCATTATCATAATTGGTTGATTCCGAGCCAACATGAGAAACACCAGTGGCCTATATATGTGAAGAGAAATATTTGTCAGTTCGATACTGGATAGTAGTAGTAGTAGTAATCTTCCAGACGATAACTGCTCCAACCCATGAAGTGACTATACAATTAAATTGCCTCGAAATGATACCCTTCATCATGCCTAATATCACTCCCCAAGTGCTGCATCCATGTTTCGTAGTCTTCCCTATAACCGTGCTTGCATAAGTGTATCTCTACAGCATCTCTTTTGAGACTAAAATAGTTTCGGCACATGGCACAAGGACACTCAATGGTGTCATTTGTAGCTACCTCCATATTGGAAAATGCATGGTTCAAAAATTGAGTGGTTTGATTAATCCATTCATTAGAGGGCGCTTTACCACGCTGCTGCCAGCCACTGCACATCCAATTATACTCTGACATATTAACTAGCTGTATCTGAGAGATTAAAATTATTAGGCATCGCATTGTTTTCATGTTGTAGTGTTTTAGAAAATAGGAAAATCAGACAAAGAAACAAGCAGATCTATAGAGCATCTCAATTAAAGCACACAATATCAAATTTAACCAAGAAGAACACTATTTTACTGATTTTTTGACACATTAACTAACCATCAACAATAATACTGATATATTAAGATTAAAAAATATTGAACCAAAGCTAGTTGCTTTTCCATGATAATAAGATACACACTCTATGTAACCCTAAAAATATAGTGCTAAAACCCTAGTTCAGTTCCATCAATACCTCAAACGTGCTTTACCCCGCAGGATTTGGCGACCTGAGGAGTGAGATGGCACGTGGACTGGAGAGAGGCAGTGCGCGGACGGCCTTGCGGACGGAAGACGTGGCCTCACGGATGGGAGGCACGGCCACACGGGTGAAGCTGTGTTCTCACACCTCACTGGGGCAATTAGGACCTTTGTCAGGGAGTTTTTTTTTGTTAGCCTAAGTCACGGTTGTGGGCTCTATCTTTTTTCTTTTGGCGCTGAAAGCCTGCTTTTGGGTTTTGGTTTAGCGCCGGATGTTTGGGCTGGCGGGAATGGCAGCAAGTTTTGGCGCGTTGGATTTTCTCCTTTAATATTCTTGTGTGTTAGAAATATTTCCGACAGAAAAATATGTGCCCGACAGAAAATAATCGTATTTTCCTGTGTGTATCTAAGTTTTCTGTCGGTTACGCACATACCGACAGGAAATATAATTTTTTTTGTCGGTTTTGTAATTATTATGTCGGTTTTGTAGCACCGCCAGAATAATTACAATATTTCTGTCGGTAGCCTTTATACCGACATGAAATTTTAAGTTTCCAGTAGTGCATGGACATAATAAAGGGACCTTGTTTTGTATAAAAACAAGGTATTCCTCTATCAAAAAAGAAACATAATAAAAGGACCACGGTTTGTGTGACGTGAGAAGAACAATACGTAACTTAGCTGTGCGACAAGTCACCAAGTGAGCGATTGAGAGGATGAGTGTGTCTAATTAAAGCATTATTCAAAACCTTCCTGAGTGCACAACAGAGGCCTTTTTGTGATATGAGAAAATAAAAAACTTATTCTAATCTGCAGATTGTGTTACCCTTGCATGGCGTGATTGTTTTTCCACTCCTTTTATGCAGCATATTTAGTTTTAGCTCGAATTTTAGGACAATAGTACAGTGGATCTAGTCCAGATTTCATGACTAATATATTCTATATATATGTGATGGGCATGGACATGTAATACATTGACCCGTTGACTGATAACTCGTTCAAGCTGCAGGCCGCACAGGCGTTCTTTGAAGGCAAGAAAACCAGAGCCGACCTTTCTAGACCCATTGTCAATGAACTTCTGTGGTTGGTGCACTACTGGTGTGTGGACCTGTCCAGAATGAACTTCTAATATAGAAATAGCCTCTCGGCAGAGAAAATAGAGACTGAATTCGGTACCACTGGATAATGCAGTGCTCATTCTATTCTTGACACTTCCCAGCCCTATGGAAAACAGCAATAACTTGTGTGTGCCATCCCCCTCTCTCTCTCTGTGTGCGCGCGCGCAATTTGTAAGTGGATGCTCCTACACCATCATCTTATAGTGAATCCAATCTTAGAGCAAGTTTATTGAGAATGTTATTATCTGAAGAAAACAACAGAAAATGAGGGGTTTTTTTTGACCTCTAGTAGAAGGCATCCGGCTTTTGTGACTGCCGCTAAAAATGTCATTTCGCCTCAAGCAATTGCAGGTGCCAATAATAAGCTATAAAATGAAGTAGTTGTGTCAATCCACCACCTCACAAAACTCAATTTTTGAAACACTTAATTTATTAAAGGAGCACCATTGGAAAAATTTAACATATAATTAATAAGTCAGGATTGGAGAACAAACTTTATATCAAAATTATAGACTCAATGAGCTATATAAAAACATTCTACTAGAAAATCTTTTAATTTGATAATGTTTTGGTAACATTTTTTTAAGAAAAAATAGTTCCCCAGTTTTAAAACTATTTTTTTCAAATTTTTGAACAAGATCACTACGAGATATGCCCAGCTGATGTTGTTACTCAATGAAATCTACATCATAGTAGTTGATAATGTCTTCACTTAACACTTTTGGAGATTGGGGTGACAAAGAGGAAATATAAACGATGGACATGTGAATAGAAAATAATAATATTCAATATTATTTCAAACAGTGGTACGCAATGAGATGGGAAGGACGCCATGTGTAGTGAAATCATACACAGTTATTATCATATTTGAATATTCAGCTACTTCTCTTGATATTACAATGATCAGGGACGTCTGTAACTTCTATGATCGAATAAAACTAAGATGGAAAGATTTTACCATAATTTTGCAACCAATAACATAATTTCTTTAGACAATGTGCTTCCTGCTTGGTTCTTAATTTTTGCAATATATGTGAAACCTGCACACCTGTGGAAAAAATGTAGAGACAGACCAAAACAAAGGAAGTTCTCGCACACACATGATCTTACTATTCAACGCGGAGGCGTCGGAAGGTCATCGTGGCTATCTATAGTGGAAAAGGAAATTTAATATATTTTAAAATGTTTAGATACCATGCTTATTGTTTCTGCACTTTTTGGAAGCCGCATACCCAAATCCAGACACCTTATTTCTTGAATACTTATACAATGGTTGGAGAAGCAATGAGAAGCGATTGGTGTGTCTATGATCGGTGGGTCCAGAACATGAGAAGCGATGAGAGGCAATGAGAATAAGGCGATATGAGACGATAGATGTGTCTATGGTAGGTGGTCTATATGCGTCACGTTGCCTCCCATCGCCTCCTATCGCCTCCGTAATTGAGGGGATTACGACCCCAAATAGAGAAGTAGTAATTCCTTTTTTTAGTTATTTTCTTAAATAAAGGGTAAAAGGGTAAATGCACAATTCTAAAGGGAGTAGTATAATGAGATAAATAATTGAATTAATGATTTCAAGTCAAAATTCAAATGATTTCAAGTGAAAATGTTTTTAATGTAAAGTTGCATTATTTTTTGAGATCTACATTGTTTTGGTGGTTTGTCCATCTAAGGTCATTTGAAAAATTCAAATTTTAAATGCGATAAATCAAATGTAATTTTTGTTGGATAGATGATTTCAAACAAAAAAGTTGTCAAATACAATGTTCGATAAGATTTCAAGATCTACAACTTTTGTTATGGTCGCTTCTCAAACCGAAATCCTTAATTATAATTACACACTCACTTATGACTATAGAGCATATGAATTCCTTTGGTATTAACTTCCGAAACAAATAACACAACATCAAAACAACTTCCAATAAAAAAGTTATGAACTACAAAGTTGATTAAACGTTTGAGATCTACAAGTTCTTGTTTGCCCCTCAGAGGCCCATTTTGACCACTACACTCTCACTTGTGACTTTAGAGCATATGGACTCCTTTGGACATGCGAACGACCTCAAATAAAAAAATGAACTAAAAAGTTGAAGGTCTTGAAAAGTAATACAACTTTGGTATAAAGTTTGTCTTCATCGGACATCATCGTATGAGAAGGCTATAAAGTTTTCATGCAACCAGTTTCTACCATTTCAAACCATGAACTGACAGTGGTAGTGGCAGTGGCAGTTTTAGCCAAAAACCAGCAGCGATGACCCAATATAACTACTAGTTCATGACTAAAACCGACAGTGGTACACTAGTACACAAGAGCTCAAAGCCGGTGGTGGCAAAATCTTTTCACAGGCAATTTTAGTTACCATGCGTCTATCTTGTAAAAACAATACGATAAGAGATAACAACCGCCTGTTAAAAGGCATTACCACCGGTTCACCTAACTTAACCACCTGTGTAAACCGGCGGTGATGGACTGTCAGTGAAAGTTAATAATGTAGTAGCGTGACTTCAATGTTGTTGTAGAAAAAGATGCATCTATCCCTCCAGTAGAATGATCTGAACCTTGGTTCTTCCCTTAATTGCCATTGGGATTGGTAAGTACGATATTATTCAGATATAAAATTCAGAAATCCATGGATCAGATTAAAATGAAATAGATTGCAGTCGAAATTAGGAAATCTAGTGGTTAATGCAAAGTTAATCACTCAAAGTCGACACTAACTTTCTGGACCAATAACACACAAACTGAGATGTGTCAGACACTTGAAATGAGCCAAATAAGTGACATATGACATGTCACCACTTAGAACAAATGAGATCATGGATATTTATTGATAGATGTGCCATCGTCTAGCCCCTGCCGCACACTCCATGTCGTGACCCAGCCTTCCTGGTGGTCGCGCACCACACGCACCCCCTACCCAACGTGATGTCGCTCAGCGCATGACTGTAAGCCCCCTGCATTGATGTGCTCCCGGCCCGTCTGCCCGGATGTGTGCGCACTGCTGGCTCGTCGCATGGCCATGAATCCCACCTGCCCGCATGCACACTCACCCGACTCTCTGCTCCTGCTGCCTTGGCCATCCGCCAGTCATTGCCACCACTGGCTGCTTAACTGGGCAATTGGGGAGAAGCAGGATGGGGAGAGGAGAGGAGAAGCCGGATGCATGATAAATCAAAGATATGGTTGCCTGAGTAGTGTAGGGTCACAATAAATGCCAATTTTCAAACAGAATGTATAGGTTGTGGCAATGACAGGTTAAATTGAAGTAGACCATTTTTGTGGCACTCAATAAAACCATGTCATTTTTTATGGCATATATAGAAGTTGTCTATATTATTGAGTGTCCTTAAACCATTGCGACACTCCCTCTACACATCCATCAGGACTGGCTGGTAGAGTGTAGCCTGCAAGCTCCAACGATATAAACTTAGCGTCCCTGTGCAATCGAAGATTCATTTCTGCTCACGAAAATGTTAGCTTTTTTTTTGACAGAACTCGAGGGGGCGAAGCCCCTACAGGAAATTTATTTAAAATAAAAGATCAGTACAAGCAACAAAAAAAAAGGTTTGGGAAGAGGGAGAAACCACAGCCTACAAAAGAGTCAGGAAACAAAAAAAGAGTCAAAGAAAAAGAGCAGGAGTGCGGAGGCTATCCCAGATTTTGAATCCATTGATCAAAACAATTTTGCATGGGTCCTTTGACTCTGTGCTGTAGCAGATTCACCTCCTTTAAAAATCTGGCTTTACAGCAATCTATTCTTGGTTGAATCCCATTGAAAATGAGATCGTTCCTTTCAGTCCAGATGACCCAACATAGGAGGATGATTGACTCCATGAAAAAAGCATTGTCAAGCTGATCTTTGATTTGCTCGAAAATCTCAGGCAAAGAGCTCTGCAGAGGGATCTGCACCTGAATAATGTTCCAGCACATGGCAGCAAACGGGCATTCCAGAAACAGGTGTTCCAGAGATTCTTCAGCCAGACTGTTGCAAAGGGCACAACTATACGTGTCAAGCTCCATATTTCTTCTTCTTAAGATATTCCTGGTGCTTAGCCTATCCTTGAGGAGCAACCAGAAGAAAATTTTATGCTTAGGCTGACAAAAACACTTCCAAAGCCATTTGTAAGCAGGGTGTAGTGCTTCATGATGTGTAAGATTTCTGTAGATTTTCTTTGCTGCAAAATTTCCATTATCCCAGGTGTACATCCATTGATCGTTCCCATCTATGTGAACCTCAAGGTCTTGAATGTTGTTTTGCAGTTCCTGGTACTTTATGAAAGCTGTGCTAGAAAGCGGCAGCTGAAAAAGGCTGGCCAGATCTTGCTCATTGCAGGCATGCTGAAATGTGATTAGCTTGTTAATGGCAAATAAAGGAGAAAAGTTCTGGAGCAGTGTAGGCGAGGGGCTGATGCAGATTGTTCCATTTATCATGCCAAAGAAGGGATGTGCTTCCACTCAGAATTTGTGGAAAGGCAAATTTTTTATAGAGCTCCAATAAATTCAGATAATCTCTCCACCAGAAGGATCCTTTTCTGATATGACTTGGAAGCCTTCCATTATTGTAATGTTTTTCCTAGACTAGCTGTACCCATGGAATTTCTATTTTGTTAAAGAATTTATGAAGGTTCTTACATAGAAGGGCAATGTTCTGCTTTTCCAAGTATATAATACCCAAGCCTCCCTCAATTTTTGGTTTGGTGACAAGCTTCCATGCAGCCTTTGGAGGTTTTTTTGAATTGATGTCACAGCCTCTCCATAGACAATGTCTCCTGTACTTATCTATTTGCTTTATGATGCCTTTAGGAATTTTCAGAGAACATATGAAGAAGGTTGGGATGGCACTAAGAACAGCATTTGTGATTTGCAGTCTTCCTGCCAAATTTAGGAAGGAAGAAGTGCCAATCAACCTTTTTTCACATTTACTGACCATGGGCATCAAGTGTTCAGCTCTTGGTCTTTCAGTCCCAAGGGGAAGCCCGAGGTAGGTAAAAGGAAGTGTCCCTTTAGAGCAGCCAAAAGTTGCAGCCAGGTTGTCAAGTTTTCCCTCAGAGACATTGATGGGAACCATCATAGATTTGCAGTAATTCACCTTGAGGCCAGTAATGAGGTAGAAGCTGGTGAGCAGAGATTTTAGGAAAAAAAGTTGTCTGGCATCTCCCTCCAAGATAATCAGGGTGTCATCAGCATATTGCACAACTGGGAAATCACAAGTTGAGGTTGCTGGAATTGGGAGCTTGAGAAGGCCCATGTCCTTGGCTCTGTTGATCATTGACTGAAGAAGGTCTGCCGCCAAAACAAAAAGGAGAGGGGAGAGAGGATCCCCTTGTCTTACCCCTCTCTTGCAATGAAAGGTTTTTCCAGGTACTCCATTGAGCAGTACTTTTGATGTTCCTGATGAGAAGATGTTCTGCATCCAGCTGATCCATTTCTGCCTGAAACCTTTTGCTTGCATGATTTTAACAATGGATGTGTGCTCAATTGTATCAAAAGCCTTCTCAAAGTCCAGTTTGAGGATAACAATCTCTTTCTTGGAATGATGGCAAAGATGTAGATATTC
>Ga0182004_10001349_pt1 | contig 17775 bp, 9 predicted proteins | sample Sormic07211540_1_FD_120479 | JGI IMG/M metagenome (GOLD analysis project Ga0182004, IMG submission 120479) | Endophyte microbial communities from Sorghum bicolor roots, Mead, Nebraska, USA - 072115-40_1 MetaG | ecosystem: Host-associated > Plants > Roots > Unclassified | place: USA: Nebraska...
AGAAAATAGGGACTATGGGTATATTATGTACTTATGGAGAAGGTGGAGGATCAAGAACAAGAGATTGAGAGGCTAAACCATTTGATCATGCTTTCTCGGTTTTCACCATTTGAGGGTTTTCAACACCTTCACTGTTTTGAGCTGAATCACCTTGAGCTACGACTTTGAATTTCTCCGGCCATTGATCAAGACTACAACTTTTACCCAAAATTCACCCTTCCAAATAATTTTTCAATGATTCGACCCTCTGCATCAACCTACTTTGCATAGCTTGACCAATACCCTCGACTTTTCTCCACCTTAGCCTTGGTCCCTCAAATGTCAAGTCGTCGCTTGTCCTTCACCTTTGCCTTAGTCCCTCAAAGACCTTTTCTTGCTATCTTTATTGTATCAAGCCATCAAGTCATATTCTGCTTCGAATTAACTTTAAGCATACAATGAAAACCATTTCATATACATTATTGTCTTCTACTCAATTTGAACAGGCAAGCTTCATGTAGTGAGAACATACCATATGCAATCAACTATGTCTCATCTTTACTTAGCGCACATGCGTGCCAATTTATGTGTCATGATTCATGAAACCCAAATTCCACATTGCATTATATGACCGAGCTTCATATATTAGAGAACAATAGATAACCACAAGCCATATCTCTTTCATCATATTCACCATATGCTCGTCACCAATGCATTTCATCAATATGCATTGGACCTAATTCTCATATGCATGTCATTCTTCATTTGAGCCCACTCACATTGAAACATTCATTAAACTAAACACATGCAATTCTCATGAAATACGCTAGTTCCTTAATCGTATTGTCATTTAATTCATCAAAACCCACTTAGGGGCCATTTACACTTTCACCTTCTATGCCTCTCGGTCTTGGCCCATTCTCAACGCGTCTAAATGGATGTAGGATAGCTAGAGCGGGAGGGTGAATAAGCCTATTAAAAATTTCCTTCAAGGACAAATACACACAAGGAATAGTAAAAGAATAGCATAATAGCCACTACAACTCTATAAGCCTAACATAGCTCACCTCAAATGCAAGCCTCCTAATCAAGTCTAGTAGTAAGGATTACAACTACTACGAGAACACACAAACCTACTCAAGACTAGTCAAACAACTAAACGATCTACGAAAGATAAACAACTACTCGATTAGGAGAGCTACCCTAGAAACTACACAAACACAAGATAATCAAAAGTAAAGACAAGTATAGAAGAGAACAAAGCAAACGGGACAAAAGACACAAGATTTATCCTCGAGGTTTGGTTATTTTTTTGTGATATCAAGGTTTGGTTACTTGCTGGCGACCTATGTCCCTACTTAGGTGAGTCCTTGGATTCCCATTCCTCCATGAGCAAGCAAGCTCTCAAGCTTGACCCTCAACATGGGTACTCGCCTGTAAATCGATGAATCAAGAAGGCCCTCCAACTAGTCTCTTGATTCCACGAGAGTTGCCATTTGTAACTCACATGGCTGCTAATGCCAAATAAAGATGATAGTTTCAAAAAATAACTTTAAGTTTGTATAGATTAATCTATTTTCACAAAACCTCCTCTAATGTTTTATGTCAAATAATTTAGTCATATCTTGGCATGTGGTATGGGCTCAGACCCGTGTGGATGATTACATAGATTTGAACGGAGATTAAGGACAGAAATGACATAATCTATATGAATTCAAGGAAAGACCGGGCATGTACTTTACTTTTTTTATTACAATGTATTAACATTTTCTAGCTATATAAAAAATAAAGGAAAAAGTTTAAATTACTCCTCTCAAGTTCGGCATATGTCCCAATTACCACCTAAACTTACATTTGGTTTAATTTACTCCCTCCAACTATTTCGGTTGGTCTAGTTTACCCCTTAACAAGATTTGTTATTTTTATTTTTCTACGTATTAGTTGAGTCTTAATGTCAATTTTTGTGATATTATAGAGAACATCATACGTTATGTTAGAAAAAAAATATCTTAACTTTTTCCAAAATTTTGATAGCTTAGGAAATTTAACAATAAATTAATAATAGAGATATAATATCATGTATAAAACATAATGATGAAAATCCATAGTGCATTTTTCTAACACAAAATACAATGGCCTCTGTCATCTCATAAAATTTGAAACTAAAATATAATTTATACATAGATAAACAAAAAAGAAAATTTTCTTTAAGGTGTTAGTTGGACCAACTTAAATAGTTGGAGTGAGTAAATTGAATGAATATTAGTTTAGAGGGTTATTTAGACATAGGCCAAACTTGGAGAGACTAAGAACATCTCCAAGAGACTAGCAAAACTATTTTACAAAGGTATATTTGTCTATTGTTGAAGAAAAAAACGTCTCCAATATGTAAATGACTCTTCAAATTTAGTAGCTCTTAATCCCACCTTATTTGTTCTCTACTTTTAGATAGCCTACCTCAATAGTCATCCTTTGTAGAGTTTGTTAGAATATTATTGTTGTAAAACATACAGACTCGATCCTAAAAAAAAAGAGAATGAGGAATTCTAATCCTAGTCCGTTTGTATGTGGGCTCTTACCAAAACTCTTAGATCTTGTCAGGACTATATATACGTGGGAGTTCTATATTGTAATTATTAATATTCAGAGGAATAAATAATAGTCTTGTGTATATTTGTTATTCTACTTTCATCTACTATGTTGATCATGAGAGATAACATGTTTTATAACAACTATAATATCTTTTTGTCAAATCTATTTTAAAAAATAGCTAAATCAGTAAATTTAGCTAGTCTTTTTAGCTAATCTTTTAAAGATGCTCTAATATAGATTTTTTTTCCAAAAATAAAACTAGAGAGCGGAGTCACATGCCGAAAGCAAGAGAAGGGCCCGAAGTTCCGAAATCCGAACACATGGAAGTCCGTTCGCCTAGCCCTTTCCCCAACTACACATGGGCCCACCGAGTAAATCCAGAGGTGGCCCACATGTGATACCAGATCAGCAACACGTTCCTTTCGGTCCTTCATTCAGGCCTTGTTTAGTTCCAAATTTTTTTGCAAAATATAAACAGTGACACTTTCGTTTGTATTTAACAAATATTGTCCAATCATAGACTAACTAGAGTCAAAAGATTCGTCTCGTCAATTTCGACCAAACTATGCAATTAGTTTTTATTTTCATTTATATTTAATACTCCATGCATGCATCTAAAAATTCGATGTGACGGGAAATCTGAAAAATTTTGCAAAATTTTTTGAACTAAACAAGGCCTCAACCGTTTTTGCTCTCTCTCCCCGGTTCGGATCCAAGCAACCAAACCAATCCGAACTCAGACCAGGTCCCGCACCACGCGGCTCGCCACCGATGGCGAGCGCCGACGCCGACGAAGCGCCGCTGCTCTCTGAGGAACCCCTCTGTCCAGGATCCTGCAGCCGTGAGCTCGAGCTGCGGGAGTTCCGCGACCGCTACGTGATCCGCTCGCTCGACGGCGCCGCCGCCTTCGCCGTCGCTCGCTCCGGCGGCTCCATCCGCCCTCTCTCCCCAGGTCAAGCCGTGTAGTGACGCGAAGGGTTGTGGCGTGCTTCCGGATTTGTGTTGTTTTGATTATGTTATGGCTCGTCAATCGGCGCGGTGTCCTGGACGTGTGGTTTACCTTCGTCTTTTCGCGGGCAGAGGAAGCCGCAGCTGGGGCTGGGAGCGACTGCAAGGTTTCCAGAATATACGGGGTGGTCGGCATCATAAGATTGCTCGCCGGTGAGTCACCTTCACCTAATTTCACGAATTACGAACTACTTCATTTTTTTTTGCATTTTGCTTTTTTTGCCTACAATAGTGTTCTGCTCTGCTGTAATATCATCAAATGTCTCTTTTGGGACGCATTAAGTGCCCATTTGATCCTACTTACTAACAGCGGGCCTGTTTAGACTGTTTACACTAGCTAGACAACTAATCACTATAATAACTAATAAGGTAAGATTACAAAGTAGAACTGTAAGAGTTGATAGGCTGAATCCAGTGACTGGTGGACTCAAACCAATGAAATAGTTGATGGGCAGGTCCTGAGAGGTTTGAATCTGGTCATCATCTTGGGGGCTTGGGCTATCTGGACTCACCGTAATCATTGTGTCCTTAACGACATTTTCCCCTGCCTCTCTAGTGTGGTGTCTCATGCTATATAAGAGATGAGATTTTGGGGTTCGGTTGGGGGCTCGATTGTATCTTATCTCCTCACCGCTGTGCTGTTGAGTTGTCTTCTTTTTAATATAATGACACTCAGCTGTGCACGAAAAAAAATGAGCCAAATGATCAGCAGTCCATTGATTTAGCAACGCCAACCAAACAAAAAAAACCACAACGATGTTGCAAGGTCAGATAAAAATTGTCCATGTAACCATTTCTCACACCAAAATGACCGAGATGGAGAACATTGTCTGGCATCATATATGGACTTACATTTTTTATACATTTCACATTTAAGTGTGTTCCAAATTAGGACTTGGTTACTGTGTGATCTATGAACTAGTCTCTGTGTGTTGCTGACTTGTTGTCTTTGCAGCTAGACGGACATTAAACTCTATTGATAATGTGGTTTTAGTCGATTTTGCACCTGCTGCAGAGTGCCATGCCAACACATTTAATGGTCAACTGAACGTTAATTTCTGCAGTCAATGAATAGAAAATCTTAAAAGTGTGCTCCACTGCTATGCAACCAAAAATACTAGGAGGCAAAACTGAGTGATGATTTTGGTCCCTGGATGTATTTTTTGGTTAGTTTTTCATTTCACTGTGAGGTTCCTTCACTGAGAGTACTTGTGTAAATGGTTAACACAGAATCTGATTCTGCTGTATAAGTAGTTGCGATGTGCTGATGTGTCAGGTATTGTTGCGATTTCAAGGAAAGTTCCATTAAAGCCATAGTGCTCTTGCCCTTAGGATTCCATTTTTGGCAATAAAGTGGTAGCATATTCTAAGCCGGAAATTTGCCATACTATGAACTGTTGTGCTATCCTTGCCATATTCTCACAGCTATGTCCATTTATAGTTTATTGAATTTTATTTGAATGTGGTTTTGTAAATTGCACATGAAGCAGAGTGCCGTAGCAGCAGAAGCTGGAAACAAGCCGTTATCAACTAAAATGGGAATATCCAACAAAAAACCATGACCATTTCTGTGGATTAACTGTACTCTCTGGCGTATAGTATAAAAAGGGTAATCCCACTCGTTCTAGAATTTGACATCCTTGTGTTGCTCAGAACCGTGAAATAATCAAACTTGTATCTTGTGTCTTAATTATGTTTCCCCCCCACTGTAGAACTGCTAATTTTTCAGTCATATGGAATTTAAATTTAAATTTATCGGGTCTCTCACTATGCAAATCTTTGTTTTCATCAGGAAGCTATGTACTCGTTATCACTTCTCGGAAAGATGCTGGCTCTTATCAGGGATCCCCTGTGTACCATGTGAACTCAATGAAATTCTTATGCTGCAACGAGGCTATAAAGCACTTAACTCCACAGGAAGTATGTAAACATTATCACATAGTGTGCAATTTCAGCCACATTGCTTGGTCACAACCGATTGCATTTTTTCTCTGGTCCTTGGTCACTGCATTTAAGTTTTTTACCTCTATCTGCTTGCAGAGAAGGGATGAGGCATACTTCATGTCTCTACTGAGAATTGCAGAAACTACTTGTGGATTGTACTATTCATACGTCAGGGATTTGACACTAAAGTAAGTGTTTTGTCATGCATGTACCTGAATAAGGCAACTGAAAGACATATACATAATATTTAGAAAAGGCCAACAACCTTTATGTAGTGATTGTGCACATCCCTAAGATATATATATATTTTTTTCTCGAACAACGCAGGAGAACTGCGTGTCATTTCATTAAGTATAGAGAAAAAAGAATCAAAGGAGAGGCAGAGCCAACTCACCTAGTCTACCTAGTACAAGCCTAACAGCACCACGCGCTGGAAAGAAAACATGACCAAAAAACCATTAGGAGCCTAAGCACAGCCGATGGCAACGACCTACAAAGGAGCTCATGTAAAACCTTAGCACCAGCCCAGCACCACAGACTACAACATGATCTACAAGCAGAACCTTTTGAAAGCAAGGAATACCACCCTCAAAGACACAGTGGTTCCTATGGAAACCCCGGAACCCCTGCTCTACCCATACACAGTGGTACCATAGCCCATGTGAGAGCGACCACAACCTTGGGCCTGACCTTAGAACTGTGCTTTGGCGTGCGACAGTCGAGGGGATTTTTTTAACCCCAGCCTGAAATTCTCTCCCATGGGGAGTCGAACCCATTAGAGAGTTACATACACGCTTGTTTCATCAAAGAACACAACCTGACCTGACATCTAAAGAATCCGTCTACCTGGCTGCCACCTCAAACTGGGCTAAGCCCCTGGGTGCCAGCAATGCACCAAAGCTGAGCCTCCTCAAGGATATTTCTAAACACAAGCTGTATGTTGGGAATAACTCCATTTAAAACACAGTCATTACAATGTTTCCAAAGCATCCAAGCACCGAGTGTAATCAGTTAATGCAAGCCACGCTTGAAGTCCTCAGAGAAGAAAGCAATGATTTGTATCCAGCATTCAAAGAATCTCTTGTCGTTTGGGAAGGGTGAGAAATCTGGTAATCCGTAGCGGTGAAACAGAAGGAACCACACCGTTCTACAAAAACACATCCAGAAACGATATGATGGATGATCTCGTCTTCCTGTAAGCAGAAAAGACAGTGCTCCAGATGAGGTAAACTTCTTTAGGCCAATCTGTCCACAGTCCAACATCTCTCATGTGCCACTAACCAGAGAAAAAAAATGGCACTTCTCTGGTGCCCAGGTCTTCCTAATTAGATCTCCAGGCTCAAAGGACATTGATCCAACAAACAATGTTCTGTAGGCTGATTTGACTGTATACTATCCTGACTTAGTAAACCGCCAAGGATGACTGTCTGGTGTATCAAGCTGAAGCTCTACCTCCACAACTAAATCCCAATCCTCCAGAGAATCTGATCTAAAGCCTCCTGTACCGCTCATCTCCTCGCCTGTGTTTATAACTAAATCGGTTGCTTGTTAGGTCCATTGTTCCTTGCAGATGTGTAGTAGGTTCTCGAAGTATGGATTTATCATGTACTGAACGCCTGCATTTATTTTTCTCTTGTTATACTGGATTGTATCTGACTGATGAGACGGAAATATTGTGATGATCTAGTGCTCTTCAGTAGAGATAAAGTTATAAACACGATGATTATATAGCTTGCAGAGGGCATCCAAGTTGGCTGCAGGGAGGGTACATAAACCACTATGGAAGCAGGTTCGTGATGATTTGTCATTTGATATATCCCCCGATACTCAAAATCTTTGTGGCTTAGTTTTTTAGTCTGTTGACAGTTAGGTATGCACTTTTAAATTGAAATGTGGTTGAATTAGTAGGAGTGACTAAAATGCATCTGCAATTTTAAAGACATGTATTTGTAACTTGAGGAAGCAAAGCTTGAATATAAGCCCTGAACGGTCTAAAGATTTGCGGCATATAAATATAAAGGTAACGTATCACATACTAGTAGATATTGTGCAATATGCCATCTGCCTTGTTTATTTGCCACTAGCAATTCTTGATTGAGCTTATTGGAGCATGTGCTGATGGTGTCTGCGCTTTCTACCAGTTGTATCTGATCCTAGAAAAGGATAAGTTGAACTTGATCGCCGCACGAACCTTGTAATATATTTGTATTTGAACGCAAGTTTTGCTGTGCTTACCCTTCAAAGTTTGATGTGCCAAGGCAAGATGTTGGGAGACATGCTACAAAAACTTTCAAAACAAAGCAAACATTTTCCTTGCAGTTACGCACAAATTTCAATATTTTTTTTCCAGATAAGGGATCATGCCATTTTTTTTCCAGATAAGGAATCATTGTGCCTACCATTTTTCTTCTTTCTTTTTTGGTCAGGCTGATCCACGTTTTGTCTGGAACAAAAATTTGTTAGAGGAGCTCATTGAAGCTAAGGTAAACATTTATGAAGGATTTGACTTATGTATTTTATCTATTTGTATCCTTGCTTATGTTCTAATTTTTTTCTGGATAATGTTCTGCAGCTTGATGAGTTCATCATCCCACTGATACAAGGAAATATCCAAAAAAATTAGATAGTTCCATGTCACTCTTATTTTGTATCTCTATTGCTTAGAGGTGCATATATAGTATATACTTGCTTTGCGTGCATAATGTGGGCTCTGTACTTTGTTATCACATATCCAAATTAGAAGGAAATGTTCCAAAAAGATGCAATGCGTTGCCATTTGTTTTCTAGAATTGGAGGACAAACATGATCAGTAAGCTAGTGTCCTTAACTTCTGTACGTTTTCAGTCAGCGCAATTTACCTTGAAGGATAGACCAGTCAGAATAACATTGTTCTCAAGGAGATGCAACAGGCGTTTAGGTTGCACTTTTTCCCCCTTTTTTTGCTGACACTTACTGAAACATGAATGACTTATAGAACACAATGATACTTCTAAATTGTAATGCGCTCATTACAGGAACAAGAATGTGGAGAAGGGGTGCGAATCTTGAAGGCGCCACAGCAAATTTTGTAGAAACAGAACAGTTGGTTGAGTATGAAGGTCTCACATCCTCATTTATACAGGTGGCTTCATGACATAATAAATGAAATTTCTCGGTGCTGGTTGCTGGATGATGTTCATAATACATGGCTTTTTTAACCAATGCTATGTCATAATAATGCATGCAAAGCAATAGAGTCCAATGTCAACTTGCCAAGATGAAAATGGCACTAGAACCCATCATCTAAATGACCATATCTATTTGAACTACTTAACAATGAAATGTGGTCACAAACATTTAATTGTCCATGAATGTTTTAGAATGTCATTTACTTGTGTCCCATTTTCAACGCTTTACAAGCTTACTCATTCCCTTGTTACTTTGTTAGGTTCGAGGATCAATTCCACTTCTCTGGGAGCAAATAGTGGATTTAAGCTACAAACCACGGCTTAGCATTATTGAACATGAAGAAACTGTAAGAATTTGTTGCATTTTACATTTGTAGTGGCCCCACACTTAATATAGCCTGAGATTTCTCTTAAACTGATTCCATACAGCCCAAGGTTGTTCAACGCCACTTCCATGATCTTTCACAACGATATGGCGAGGCAATTGTTATTGACTTGACTGATAAAGTAAGTTTTATATACATTGATGTAACATACTTTTTTTATTAAGCAAATGGGTTGTTACACACAAATTTGGTGATTTTCTTTCTCTTTTGATAAAGGTGAAGGGGGTTTGGACAAAAATTGGAGGGAGAGGCTTAATCCCTTAGTTCTTTCTTGCCTCTAATAGTTCTAACTCCCTTTATTTAGATAGGATACCATGGCTTGATTCCTAACCCTAGGGAACCTGTTGGAAGACTCTGGACTACATAATCTAATTCAGCTAAACATAATGGGCCAATAACCACGCTCTAGGAGGGTGGGCCACTGCTATACAGAACCCTTGTACTGTCATGTCATGTGTGCTACAGTCTGTGTGGGCCTTAATGGGCCTGCTGTTGGGCTTACCTGCTCCAGGACCGTGACATGGGTATTATGGGTTTTACAAAGCAAAGCATTATTTACAGCATGTTCACTATTGCCAACTTTGCAGTTTGTTTGAGGGGAAGAACTTAGTTTACAGTTTTGCACTAATGCTATGGCATTCAACTCTTTGTTTGCTTGATTTCGGGCAAGATTAGTAAAATAATAATTGAAAGAAAAGGCAATATGCTTGAAGCAGGATCATACCTTCGTGGAAAAAGCACATGTCATATATGTGATTGTTTTTTTGACGAAAAAAAAGTACGGCAGACCAGTTCCATTGGTTGCCAAATATAGGGAAGTCTTGTAGTCCTTAGTGCACTTAAGCTTGAGGGTTAGTCATTCTCCTACCTTGTAGCTGGTAGTTGGTATACTAACTTGGAGACCCATAAACAGTTCTTTTTTCTCAAAATAGGCAGGAGAGCTGCATTCTTATTTCATTAAGAGAAAAAAACAAGGGAAAGGCTGCACCATCTCTGCCAAACAGTTGTTCTTTTTGGCTATCAAGAGACAACGGTTCATCTAATCTGTTGTTACTTGCAGCGAGGTGATGAGGGAGATTTGAGTAATGCATTTGCTGCTGAAATGGGCAGAATTCCTGGTGTCAGGTTATTATGTTTCTTGGAAATGCTTACTTGTATTAGTTTCTGTTCTCACAAGTAATCAAATGATTACCTTACCCCAGACATTTACATAAAATTTATTAGTTATCTGCTGGATGTGGTCCTTCTGCCATACAGGTATATACATTTTGATTTCCATCATGTTTGTCGTGGAGGTAACTTTGACAATTTGCAAGCTCTCTACAATCAAATTGAGGAAGCTATTCATAAGCAAGGGTAATTTTCGAATATCTAACATTTCATGCTTAGTTCTTTCCTAAGCATGCTGCTTTAAGATTTATTCGTAACTAAAGGTTTAACTGTGGCAAGTAATTTGCTTTTGCTTATTTTCTGGGCCAGCTGAGCAGATATTTTCTTATGAACACTAAAGGAGAGATTTTGTTGGAGCAAAGTGGTGTAGTTAGGTCCAATTGCATCGATTGCCTGGACCGTACAAATGTGACACAGGTTTGCACGTCATCTTATTCTGTGATTCAATGTGTTATGTACTAATTTCCAAAATAAATTTAATAAGGTACATCTTGATAGCAGTTTTGCACACACACAGAGTCCCCAAGCACAAAAGGTGATGAGAGCTCACTAATAATATATACTTCTATCCTGAATCCTCTGTCATTGGAAAGCCTATCCTAATTTATTTTGTTCACTTACATGTTAGTTAGAACTTGGTATTATGCACTTGTCTTTACATAACTAGTTCTTCCTAATGAGCATCTGTACATGAAAGTACCTTGCTAAACATGGTAACAAGCAAGAGAATGATGTAACCTGTGCTCAATAGTCCCTCAGTTCTACGCAGAGCGTGCAAACTATAATAGGTGCTTTTAAATGCATTAATGAACTGGGTTTTGTCATTTCATTAACTCCTTTGGAACATCCTTTCTCCTCCTTTACAGAGTTTCCTTGCAAGAAAATCATTGGATTCTCAATTGCAGCGGATGGGGGCATTATTGTCATCTGAAAGCATTTCTCTCTCTGATAACATTAATGATATATTCAAAAAATGTAAGGTATCTTTTATGGTTTTATTGCCAATAATTAGACTCTTATCTAAATGTCTTGTGGTCATGAATTCATGCCTGGCAGTATGGGTTGAGCACGGTGATGAGCTGAGCCTGGAGTACGCTGGTTCTTATGCTTTGAAAGGGGATCTAGTGAGGTACTCTAGCATTTACTGCCTTTTTTTTTAGGAAGCCAGAGCTTTCATATATTACTCATGAACCAAATTACATTCTGAGTTTAAGATGTCCATCAAACCTGGTGGGGTTATAAGCCACTCCACCACCCAGTTGTTTCGGGACACCATACGCGCACATTCATGGGCTACTTTGTTACAATCTCGACTAATAAAGCTCAAACGAAAGTCTTCAAAGCATTTACTGCCTGTGTAAGTGTTGCTTGGCTAACTTACATGGGAACTATTGATGTAACACAGATATGGACGGCAGACATTACCTGGACTAATTAAAGATGGAATGAGTGCTCTTTCAAGATATTATTTGAATAATTTTCATGATGGAGTGCGGCAAGTAAGTTCTTATGTTGTGCTCAAATATTTGCTCTAGCCCTATCAGCGATCGCTCCTCTTAGGCCTTTTCTTGTGCAATCTTCACTTAAGTTGCTGGACACTTAGCTAAACTTCACATGATGTAGCAAGATGCATCGCATCATTTCTCTTTCAATGTTTAAGGAGGTACCATGAGATATATTGATTCAGATGCAACTTTACAGCCATGTAATGATACTACTATATTCTTTCCCTGTGTCTTACTAGATTATCCCTGTCTACACCCTTGTGTTGATCACGCAGTTTATACTCAATGAACTTATTCTTATCACGTGCCTCTTTTATTATTTGTCTTCAGGATGCTCTTGACCTTATTAGCGGTTATTATACAGTCAGTCAAGGCAGCTCCTCTCCTTTTCATAATGGTGGATTTGAATCTTCTTCGGTAATTAACTAATATTTTGCCTGTCTTACTTGTGAGCCTTTTCATTTATCTGATGGGAATAGCTACCCTTGTATGGTTAAACAACATCCTCTAAAAAAAGTTAAATAACTCTGCTGTTGATCTCACCTTTTGTGGCTGTTGCAAAAACATACTGCAGTATCTGCCTGTGGCTTCTGCAATCATAGTTGGTGGGATTACTGCAACAACTTTCACTCTTAGTCAAGGTCTTCCTTGTCTCCAGAGTTCTGAAGTTTTGATAGAGCCTGCTTACATGAGTTGTGCTCATATTCTCTTTGAAAACACTAAAGTGCACAAATCGCAAAATTTTATACCGTTGTCTCGTTTCATCTGCAGTTGGACGGAATGCACAACACTTGATCTCCTCCATTATCTGTGCGGGCTTAACAGTCGGAGTAGTAGCCTTGGTGAAAGCCAATGGAAAACAGTTTTGCTCTAGGCCCCGTCTGTGTGGTCTAATCTAATTCTTGGTCTTTTTTTTTTCTCCTCCCCTTTCATATTGCCCTTTGTTAGAAATTAAAGGTGAAAGGATTAAAATGTTGTTTTACTCATTGCAAGAGTAGGTTAAATAAGGAGGCAGGATGGCCTGCCGGTCCTGTAATCTGAAGCTGCTAATTTGTAAGCCTAGTTTGGACTACAGTCTATTTGTTATACTTGATATGTATCCATGAATAGATAATTGCGCCTCCAAAGTCCAAATTTGTAATAAAACCGAGAGACCACATATTTTGTGTTACTGGGTGGTAGCGAGGCTCTTGCATAGTTGCATGACACAGAGAAAAGACACCTTCGCTGTCTGTTACAGTGAAGGTGAGGGACACAAATGATGCTGTTCTTATCACTTATCAGGCACAGATGTTTGCCAAAGTAAAATGTCACGCAGGGCTATACAGTCGGTTTTGCTCGTTTGGATTTTGCTGGCAAGGATTTACAACTACGGGGCACATGGAGATGGAGGGTAAAAGTGTGAAAGTAGGCAATGCTAGTTTTATGGTTCAGGTAGCTCGCGTTGCTGTGGAGCTTGTGCTGCGTGAAGTTTTATGGAATACGGCAAAAGGCAGATTTCGTGACAATATTTCTACAAGAATTCTTTTGTTGTTGACAATATTTCTACTGTGTTATTTCAATACTGTCTCTGTCATATAATAAGTGCACTTCTAGTCTCAGTCCTACGATAAGTGCACTTCTAGAATTTAAAATTTATCATAGAACAAGTGCATTTTAGTTATGGGACCATCTAGCTCTAGTAGACTTTACTACTTTCTCTGTTCACAAAATTGCAACTATTACATGTTTGAACTTAAACTTCTGTTCGCTTGAGCTTATCTGCCAAATCTGACAGCCATTCAACACTCACAACAAATCAGCAAACAGTACTTTCAGCCATGGATCATTAGCTAAACGAATAGACTAATCTTACAAGTACATTTATTTTAGGATGGAGGGAGAACGACAAACAGTGAGCGAACCTTTTGGCTTGCAATACTTGCAATTCTGAAAACAAACTAGCAACCTTTTCATCCCAGTTTCAGCGTGCAATTTTTCCGGGATGTATTCAAGAGGGAAAGTTCAGCGTGCAATTTCGTTTGTGCTGATTCGTGGCCTATAATTTATTTTCAAACAAGAAGGAGCTGGATCGGAGTTGTCTGCCCAAAAATAAGAGCACCGGCCAACCCTTTGTGGCAAGCCACATTTCAAGGTGTCTAAATGTGGTTAGCAGCAAACTAGCCTGCCCCAATCTCTTTCATCTGTTTGCTTGCTATCCTGCATTAGGAACTCAAACCGTCCTCTGCCATGTTGCATTCAACAACTTTGAACGAGACTGCCTTCCACGCTTCGCTCCGTTTCCATCCTCGGTTGCAGGTAGTTGGTCCTGAATTCGCATTCTTGTCTTAGACTTAGAGAGTGATTTCTTGTGCTCACGGCTGACCTTTTTGCACGATGTGTGGATCTTGCAGCTGGAGTTGTTGGCGATGATGTCACAAGAGGATTAAAGGCAACACATATCTGGAAAAAGAAAAAAAAAATCACACGGCAAAACTACGTTGACAGTCCTGGGCGCGCAATCTTGTTTGAAATGGGAAATAAGGGACCAGTGCCAACACAAGAATTGACAATCGGTTCTGTTTTGTCTCCCTCTCTTACTCTTCTGTTCTGTGATCTCTCTTTGCACCCCAGCTGTGTTATGGTTATGCCCCTGGCGCATACTGAAGAACCATTCGTCCATAATCCACGCGGCAGATGACATCAAGATCGACGACGAAGCACCGTCAAAGGCAGCACCACCGTCCACGTCGTCTGTTGTGAACAAGAAGAGCAAGACAGGTACGGCACACAGATTCCAGCTAGCATGTGTACTGTGTGAAGTCGAAGGAGACGGTACGTACGTACGGCTGTCCCATTTCGAATCTAATCATAATGTAATAGCGTCTGCTGCTGCTACCGCTAGACGTGGAGCGAGAGCAGCTATTTGGAGGATCAAGCGATGATGTTCACACGCCACGGAAGAAAAGCACCCAAGAGATCCTCACCAAATACAAATTCAAAGGGGTAGCTTTCTTTCTACAGTCTCACCAATGCTGTTTGGAATCGCTCATTTTTTTGTGATGATTTACCGGACTCCATAATCCTCCGTCGCGCGGGGGTATATATATATATATACATTGCAGGACGCCGCGGCCGCCGCGGCCCACGCGAAACAAAAGCTCGTGGAGCGGCAGGAGAAACTTGCGGTAAATAAAATAAAATAAATAAATAAATAAATAGGAATACCCACTTTTTTCTCTTAAAAATAAAAATAAATGACCGACGGTGACGGATGGCCATCATCCTCCCTACCTGTCCCCAGAGAATAACCGAGCAATCCGCGGAGCTGGAGAGCGAAGCCGCGAACTTCGCCACCCTCGCGCAGCAGATCAGGAAAAACACCGAGACCTGGTGGTGGAAGCGATGATTCCGCCGCCTGAACCTGATGAACGCGGGGGCATCGCATCGGTCATTCGGTCATCGTATCTCCAACAGGCAACAACAGGCAGCAGAGCTCCGCGCTGGCTGGCTGCCTACGTCGCCTTGGCCGGCTGGCTGATCGATCAAGCGATGCGCTTGTAACACGCTTAGCTCATGATGAAGAGTAAGCAGGCTGGACGCCACGAGTCGTATGCATGGCTGTAACCCTCGAGTTGGTTGGTTCCTCCCTGCAAAGTCACAAATCAGTCTATTATAAGCACCGGCTTTGTCGTGGTTGATTTCTCAGTTTGTTCACCGTTTTGTCAATCGCAGCCGACGATTGTTGCACGGAGAGAATCGGAGGCTGTTGAGTGTTGAGCCTCTGGAACACTTTGAACCTCTGGGCCAGGAGCGCAGCCAGGCCTCTTTGCAAGGCTAGCCCATATGCCGTCTCCACATTTAGTGTAGGCAGCCCAGCTGAGCTAAAGAGAAACCAAAGAATCAACACTATTCTCTCGTCTAGATACAGATCCGAGCAGGCAATGTATCTTTCGTTGCAGAGAGACTCTCAGGTCGGTCAGGTCGTTATAGCGGAATCACTAGCTAACATGCGGATCGGATAGGTAGGAAGAGAAATAGTAGTGTACTACTATGCTGATGATGAAACTTGAAAGACACCAGGACGTCATGCATCTAGTAACTTTAATCTTTGTGTTTGTGGGTTGGTTGACTCCTAGCTAGTAGTCCTAATAGTACTAGTACAGTAGTACCCCTACCGCTCACTCACATCTTGCCGATGACGGAGGGGGGGCTGCAATACGCGCCATCTTTGGCGTGATCGGGAAAAAAAAAACAGAGTGGGGCCAAAATAATTGGTGTCCTCGCATGCCGACCACGAGGACCTCGTGTGCTGCTGCCGGCCACAATCGAGGTTCCCGAGCAACATAGTATCTTACTATTAGTCCATGTGTTATAGCAGCACTTTGATTATTAGTGGATGTAATGGTTGTGGCCTCCTGTCCAGGTCCCCCACGGAAAAAAGCAGGACAAAGGCATGACCAACCAAACAAAGCAGGGCATGGCGCATGCAGCAGGCAGCACCGGCCATGGTGATGGGTGATAGTGATGGTGATGCTGCCACCCCACAACTAATCCCCTCCTCCGTCCACCACAAAGTATCAGCGACAGGGTGCCGTTTGGTTCACAAACATCAAAGGCAACGCAAAGGGAATGCACAAACGACGGTAATGGGAATGAAACAGTTACTTGTTTTTTTTTTATGTTTTTTGGTTCAAAAGGCAGTCTCAAATTGTTACTGCCGCACAAAACGAACGGGAACGGATTTCGGCAGCCACAGCATCGGTTGCCCCGGCAGCAGAATACATAACAGAGACAAAATGAAAATTGGTTGCGATCGGTTCAACTGTAAAATGAGCAAACCAAACAACATCTTGTTCTCTCGGATGGGCCATCATGGGTTCGCGAGAGTGGTGACCGTAAACAAGACGTTTCGCTGAAATTTGATTTTTGCTAAAATACTATCTAGTTTTAATAGTACTTTTTAGTGAACAAATAATATTTTACTCTCATAGCATTTTAGTATAAGCTAAATTTCAATGGAACGTTCGTGTCTAAAAAGCTTCGTCTAATAAACGTAAAAAAAAAATCGTTCCAGAAAAACAAATTAGTAGGGGCCGCGCGCGGCGTTCACATGAGCCGACCTTGATGCTCTGACCATGATGACAGATAATTGAATATTGCGCATGCATACCATCCATTAGTACAAAAAAAAATATTCTTAAGTGGCTAATGTATTATTTTTTTAGGAAAAGTATCTGTTATAGATTCTTAGTTGTAAACATGTTTTCATCCTCAGAGAATGGTTAGACTACAGACTGTTCTGTTTTCGCGAAGGACGCTTGCTCGTTTGCGAAAACATTGTGAAGAAACACACATGAACCCTAGGCCCATTTGACATAATAAAAAGAAATTAAAAATCGAGGAATGTTTACGGCTCGCTTGCGAAAACTCTTGGCTTGCTGGCTAATAGATTGACAAACGAAGAGGAACAAAAGAAGCAATGGTTTTCGTCGTGCCGCTGCAGCCACTACTCCTTAACTACCGTAACTCTCATCGTTGCAAGCAAACCCGACAACGCCGAGTCGCCGGCTAGAGCCGCACCGAGCCGGAGCTGCGACTGCGAGCCCCATCCGAAAGAAATCCGGCGTCTCACCTCGTCCACCAATCAGATGGTCGGCAAGACCCTCGTCCACCAATCGGACTTTGGGAGTCTGCAGCCCCGGTCCGAGGTGTTTGGGCCCAGCTGGGGCCAGGGGTCGTCGTGCTCCACTCCACCGCCGACCACGCGATCGAGGAAGCGGAGCGGCGACAGCTGCGCCCCCGCTCTCGTGACGTCGTCTCGTGTCCACATACGGGACCCGGACGCAGAGGGCTGCGGCCAGCCGGCTACTACTACTAGTCCGCCGCCGGGATATACGAACCCGGCCGCTCGGCTTACCTGAAGTCGAGGTCAGGGCACCTCATCAAGCTGCGCGCAAGCAGAGAGCAGATGCAGCAGGACCGCGTCAAAAGTCAAAACACAAGGCAGGTGGTTGGTTTCCGCGAATAAAAAAAGAACCAAAG
>Ga0182004_10001350_pt1 | contig 17770 bp, 15 predicted proteins | sample Sormic07211540_1_FD_120479 | JGI IMG/M metagenome (GOLD analysis project Ga0182004, IMG submission 120479) | Endophyte microbial communities from Sorghum bicolor roots, Mead, Nebraska, USA - 072115-40_1 MetaG | ecosystem: Host-associated > Plants > Roots > Unclassified | place: USA: Nebraska...
AAAAGGCCATAGCAGGCAAACTGCCCTCTGGCTGTTGCCAGATCAATCTCGTGTTCACCTAGTTTATCCAACAAGCGCAACATAACACGTCCTACTTAAGATTAAGAACCTGTTTTCCTCCTTTGGTCATCTTCAGGTTGAGTTCCATCTTAATGCCAGTCCTTCCAATCTGAAATAACACTCAGGAAATTATATTTTCCGTGACAGTGTCAGTCTTAGCTGCCTTGCTCAACATTTCTCTGAAAAGAGTCAATACATCTTCTATCCTACCGTCTTCACAGCAGCTATCAATCAAAGTGTTACAGGTAGCAACATCGGGTTTCAAGCCCATAGAAAGCATGTCATCAAGTAAAGTATTAAAAGTAACAGCATTGGGTTTCAAGCCAACTGAGAGCATATCATCAAGGAGCTTCAGCACTTCATCCAGTTTACCAGCCAAGAAATATCCATGAATGATTGCATTGTAGGAAACCACATTAGGTTTTACACTAGCAATTGGCATCAAATCAAAGAGTGTTTTGGCCTCGGTAACCTTTCCTTCTTTGAATAGCTTGTCTATCATTGTAGTGAAGACAACGACAGTAGGACGAATGCCTCTATCCATCATCTCATAAAATAGTTCCTCAGCCTTCTCCCATTTGCCGTACATAGAAAAACCATGTATTACATTAGTAAATACTACAATATCTGGAGACAATCCATCATCAATCATCTGACAGAATTGGGACATTGCAGCGTCCAGCCGGCCTATCTTGCAAAGCCCATCTATCATCGTCCCATAGCTGATTATGTCTGGCATCAATCCTTGCTGCCGCATTTTGTTAAAAGTAAGCATTGCCTCATCTAACCTTCCACATTTGACGTATGCATAAATCTGTATGTTGAAGATATGATGATCAGGTCGCACTCCGTTCTGTACCATCAAATCTATGAGATTATTCATTTCAACAAGATCTCCTTTGGTAGCGTACCCATGAAGCAGACCTCCGTAGGTGGCAACATTGGGGTTTCCACGGCTCTGAATCATAGAATTCAAAATTTCTCTAGCTTCTGTGTGCCCTCCAAATTTGCAAAGACAGTCTATCAGCATGCTGTAAGTAACACCATTTGGTGGTTGCCCATGTCTTGACATTTGTTTGAGAATTCTGACCGCCTCTTTCAGTTGTCCCGAAGAGAGGTATCCATGGACCAGACTGTTATATGTAGTGCAGTCAGGCATAATATGTTTGTCAAACATCTGTCGAAGGACCTCCTCAGCCTTGTCCATTGCTTGAACCTTGCATAGGCCATCAATGATTGAGTTGCAAGTCACAACATCCGGCGGGATCCCACGATCAAGCATTTCACAAAACAGGGTGTAAGCTTTCCCCACCTCATCCTCTTTAAAGAAGCCATGGATTACGGTGGTATAAGACACCACATTAGGTGGGCAGTGATCTCCATCCTCAGCCATCATGTGGATCAGGTCAACAGCCTCTTCACATTTCTTCTCGTCACATAGCCCTTTGAGAAGTACGGTGTAGGAGAAGACATCCGGGGTGCAGCCAAGCTTAGGCGTCCATCTGATCACAATATTCATTGCATCACTCGTCCTCTTCTCAGCACAGAGGGTCCTAAGTATAGGCGTGAAACTGATGGCATTTGCCCTCAGTCCCGTCTTAATGATTTGGCCCAATGCGGCAAAGGCGAGGTTCAAGCAGCCTACATAGCAGCAGCAGCTGATGAGGATGGTGTAGGTAACTGTGGTCGGAGCAACCTTCTTGGAGCCCGCTCGGGCCATGCGGTTGAACATGGACACGGCGAGGGCAGGGCCGTTGGGCACGGCGGAGGAGACTGGGGCGCGAGCGACAGTGGTGAGGAGCCGGGTGAGGGCATAAACGGAGCCTTGCCTCGCTTGGGGAAGCAGCTCGTCGAACAGATCGAGTGCGTCCTCGGGGTCAAGGTCTCCCGAGCGGAAACACTCTCCGATGAAGCGCTCCAGCTCGCAGGACGGGCGGTTTTCGTACCTCCGACCCCGCTGCCGAACCGGCCGGCTGTGGGGAACGCATTTGGATCGACGGGAGCACCTTGTCGCAGAGTTGGCGCGCGGCCTAAGCGCTGAGGCTTCCCGAGCGGAGGCGCCGCCCGATGATCCGCTTCAACTTCTTCAGCCAAGACGGGCGCGGCCGGTTCGACATGGTCGGCGCCGGCGGTGGGATCCACACGTCTCGCGCCTCCGATTCGGTGGCAAATGCAGATCGCGCTGGGATGGTCCGCACTCCGCACAGCGCGGCGGCGGCGTACGCTTTCTGTGGAGTGGTGGGGGGGAACGAATAGAAGCCGAGTGTTGGGGGGCTGACCACGTGCTTGAGTGGGGCCTGGGAACGAATGGAAGCTGCCTACACGTATGCATCGTGTACAATGACGAATCTAGAAAAATATTTAGGGAAAGCTTCTGCTACTTAAGATAACTTCAGTCCCTTCTTAAAGAGCATCAATGATAAAAATTTGTAGGAGGGGCTAAGGAGGGGCTACGTGGGTTCTACGGCCGTAGGGGGGCTGGAGCCCCACCAGCCCCACCGTTGGCTCCGTCGCTGATCGTGTATTTGTATTTGTATTTGTATACACACACGAGGTGATATGCACTACTAACCTGCCTTGAAGAGTTCTGGTGTAGAACATGTTCCGTAGAGGCTTCCAAGTCGTCTAACGCTTATAATAGTTTTCTTGGATGCAAGGAAAAAAAAGAATTCAATATCATCAACGAAACATCGCATTTTGATTTTTTTTGGTTTCAAGTGATCGTGAGAAGATTCTCAGTATTATGGCCTTGTTCATTTCGCGAAATTTTTTTGGCTTTAGCTACTGTAGTACTTTCGTTTATATGTGACAATTATTGTCCAATTACGGAGTAACTAGGCTCAAAAGATTCGCCTCACAAATTACACTGTGCAATTATTTTTTATTTTCGTTTATATTTAATGCTTCATGCATGCGTACAAAGATTCGATGTGATAGAGAATCTTAAAAATTTTTGGAAACTAAACAAGGCCATCTCTCTATTTCTCATGTGCACGCATAGAAATGCTAATTTACAGTCTGCTCGTCGGCACCGTCCCCCCTCCCAACCCACCGTTATTGCTGCCGTCAAAGAAGGGATTGGTCGCGTCCCACCATGCACCCACATGCCTACGCCTTGTGCCCGTGTCGACAAAGAAGACGGCGTTGGCTAGGTTTTTGGCAACCCGTGCCACTTCCTTCTTTTCCACAACTTCGGTGGGCTTAGAAGAGAAGGCCTGGTTTGGAGGGATGAAGACTGACTAGACGGTGGGGATAGCATCGACAAATAAGACGGCGACGACTAGGGTTTCAATGGCACGTGTCACCCCCTTTTTCCATCAACTCCGGCAGGCTTAGAAGAAAAAGGGTTTGGAGAAACGAAGGTCGACTAGGCGGTAGGGACGACATTGGAGGCGGGCAGGCTAGGTCAGGGGGGCAAGCTCCTCGATGGCGCGCCTCTGCCAGCTAATCCAGCTGCACCATGATAATCCATAGCCTCCACTCTTTCACCCTGGGCCATCCTTGAGCAACCCCATGGCGTCACCGCCATGGTTGGCCACCCACCACCCATGGTCCTCCACCTGCCCAACCACAAGGGCGAAATGGAACACTCTCGACCCAAAAAAAAGCTCCCTCATGGTTTAGACATGGTCGAAACCCCACTACGTACCACGAGCCGCTCTGAACCTCACCGTCGTCGTGATGTAAAGCTGGAGTGGAGCCATCACCCAATGTCCGCCGACTAGGTTGACATGAGGCGATGCAATCGCTGGATCCAAAGGTAGGCCATGGTCACTCGGCGGGAGATGGCGTGGTTGCTCGATGAAGAAGCAGAGTGCGGGGTGGAAGCGGAGTGTGACATTGGGGCAGGGACCATGGTACCGTTGGACAGCGTCTAGGCGGGGGCCTCGCTTCTTCCAGGTCAAAGCTTTTGGCGATGGAGCGTAGAGTAGTCCAGGTGATTAAGGGATAAGGATTGAGCATGGAGGAGCTCGGATGAAAGATAAGAAGAAAATAGAGAAGAAAACAAACGAAAAAGAAAAATAAAAAATGATAAGACAGAGAGCATATAAAGAAAAGAGAAAGAAGAAAAAAATGACAGTATAGACATTTCACTCTTTTCAACAGCAGGTCAAGCTATTTTACCAAAGTCTTTTCAAAACAGCTTCACCTCTCTCTCTCTCTCAATTTGTACAGAGGCGTCATGTTTCAATGTTATGGCTGTCTCGTAACCGCATTTGTTATTGTTTACTAGTTCATATAATTTTGTAACTTCCACATTTCGGTTGACTTTTACATATCACAAAATACATAATGTTTCATGAAATGACAAAATGGACATACTGTAACTATAAATTCATGTAATAACACGTAGGGTATCATCAAGTTATTATTAATTAGCTGCGCACCGAAACCTTAATATTTGTCGAGCATGGCCAAATCCAAATGCATCATTCTTTTTCCCTCGGGGTCGGATCATTGGTTTTCTTATACATTGTGGTCGCTCTGTGAATTTGAGTGAGCTTGCGGGGCTTCTGGGGCAGTTTGAGTTTTGAACAATCCAGCAGCTATAGTATAGGCCTTGTTTAGTTTTAAGAATTTTTACAAAATGAAAACTGTAGCATTTTCGTTTTTGTTTGACAAATATTATCTAATTATATATACTAACTAGGCTCAAATTGTGCAATTATTTATTTTTTTAATATATATTTAATGCTTCATTTATGTGCCGCAGGATTCGATGCGATGGAAAATCTAAAAGTTTTTGTAAAATTTATAAGGAACTGAACAAGGCCATAGTCTAAAAATAGCCAAAAGCTCAAACAAATAGAGTGGAATGGTGGGGTCAAACCGTGGGAATTGGAATGGGAGCTCTGCGTGGGATTGGAACTAGGAATTGCTCGTCAGGACTCGGCATGTCCGGACTACGGGTGGTTTCCCCACTTTGCTCTGGTCGTCAGTTCGTCACACAGGGACACCACCGCGCACCGCCGGATCAAATCGAAGCCAAGAGAAACCCCCTTTGCCCTCCTCTGCACGCCAGCAGGCAGCAGCGACGATGGCCGCCGCAGTCCGAGCCCTCCTGCGCCGCCGGGCAGCGGCGCCTCCTTCCCCGGCCCTGCTGCAGCCTCTGTTTCCTGGGCGGTACTCTACGGTATGGAGAGCGCGTGACGCAATTTTCTTTTCTTGCTTTCTTCTTCGTCAATCTCGCCTGGTTGCTTAAACCCACCAACATGGTACAGCCGCGCTCCCCTCTCCTGGCCGCCGCCGCCGCCGCCGGACTCCTGGACGTGCGCCGCCCACAGCTGTCGCCGGCCTCAGTGCCGCCCCTGCTGCGCTACTACTCGAGCAAGCCGAGCAAGGTAATAAAAATAGTGGCTTTGCTCTTCTGATTAGGCCCTCGTTATACTGTGACCAAGTCTACAGCTTTTTACTGGTTACCTCGCTACTGCCTTAGGGATGCGTGCAGCCGCCACAACGGCAACCACCGACCGGCGGCAAGGAGACGCTGCGTCTGGAACTGGAAGAGGCAAGTGTGCTCGCTCCTCGCTGTATCTTGTCCTGATTGTCTTCTTTGTTTGTGATTTTAAACCGGACGAGTATGTAGTAGCAATGCAAGCAGTAAAAGCTGAGTGATTTTGCCAGTCTCTCAGTCTCTTTGGTTGGTTGCAGCAGATTAGTTGGAGCTCACTGCTCCAATTTGCTTCTGTTAGTTCACCTTGTTCTCTGCATCCTAGAGGTTGGACCTTGCTTTGACATTGGCATAAGAACAATTACTGTCATCAAGTTAGTCTACTGGTAGTCTCATTGGCCCATTATATATATTGCTTCCTCTGAATTGGTGTGTAAATCAGAATCTGTAACTAACCGTGAAGGAAGAGGCAAGTGCTCGCTGTATCTTGTCCTGATTGCTCTTTTTGCTTGTGATTTTGAACCGAAAAGGTTTGGAATTTTTTGCTGTTATGAAGTAGCAATGTAAGCAGTAAAAGTTGAATGATTATGCCAGGTTCAGTCTCTTGGTTGGTTGTAGCAGATAAGTTGGAGCTCACTACTCCAATTAGTTTCTGTTAATTCCCATTGTTCTCTGCATCCTAGAGGTTGGACCTTTTGCTCCGACATTGGTATTGGTATAAGAACCTCTCATCGAGTTGGTCTACCTGTAGCCTCATTGGCCGATTATATTGCTGCCTCTGAATTGGTGTGGAAATCAGAATCTCTAACTAGCCTTGATGAAGGTGACGTGTAACTCATCGAATTTGGCAGTATGCATGGCACACCACAGCAAAAAGGTGCCTGTATTCAATGGATAATTGTTCATGATAACGATTTAGTTTAGCTGTGTTTCTATTTTTTCTATCTTGTGCATTGTAATGGACACAAATGGCAATTGCCAATTGGAGATTGGTTTTGAAACAAACATGAAAGGAGGAGGTTCAGCTGTAGGGATGATACCTTGCTAAGCCAAGAGGATAATAGTCATCACCCCTCCCTCCACCTGAGTGTTGGGAATGGAGTAATGATTTGATCTAACCTATTATTTATATCTGAAGGGATAAGAGGTCACACATGTTACAAATGATAATTAAGAAGACAGGATTGCATTTAATTGACATTCATATGCGGAACAGGGCAAAGTGGAATATTGCTTCATAGGCAAAGTGGTTAATATGAAGTTTGTGACTAAACATGTTATTGTCTATGGATGACTAAGATTTCTTTAAATACTTAACTATAAAGTACCTTAAAATAGTCCTTGAGTGTACACAATCCTCCAACTGTAAATTGAACATTTCTGCCAGGCACATTGACATATTATCTTTGTTGCATGTTCTTCGAAGCCATGCCAGAAACTGGCTAGTTAATGTGTCAACCTTGGTTCAAATTTGATTATTCCATTTTTATTAATGTTTCTAGCACTATCAACTTGTACCAAGTGGTTATGATGAACTACTCAAAATGATCAGATTGTCTTTTATCTTTGTTTTTATCAAACTTTAGGATGTAGGGTTTCTGACTGGAGGACTACTAGAGGACTTGGAGAAACATACTAGAAATCTAGTTGAAGCCCTGAAAATCTTAAAGAAAGCTAATGCTTTATTAAATGAAGGATGGGAACAAAACTGTTGCTATGTTTAAAAATGGGTTGGAGAAGGCATTTGAAGCTCTTGCTGACCGTGAGAAAGCACTGCATGATTTGTCTGGAGCTCTCGGTAGTAGTAACGCACTGTCAAAGGATACTCTGCAAAAGCTTCAGATGTTTCACGAAAAATGGATAGATGATACCAAGTTCACAAGATAGAGGGTTTGCAATGTGTTCTTTATTTGATCTATGGTCCGCACATATTAGTCACATGTATGTTTCCCTGTGTTTTCCTTTGCAGAAAAGAGTTGATCGATGTGCTAGCACTTTTTTGTGACCATGAAGATAAGGAACAAGGTTAACGAGGTGGATTTGGGCCAGAAGAAGCCTAACGAGTTGTCAAAGTTCAAGGGCACCACAATTGCATTTGGAATGTGTTTTGCTCTTTCAATGATGATCAATGTGATATTCTTGCATATCATCCGTATCTAGAGTAGTGTCCATGGAGCTGGACTCTGAATGGAACTGAAGGTATCGTTTTAAGATCGTTTCTCTTTTGGTGTTAGGTGCAAATGTGCACTTGAACTGGTTATTAGTGGTAACTCTTTGTATAGCCAAGCTAATGTTTTGCAAGGATGGCTGCACCGTCCATTCTGCTGTTATTAGACAGACAAAAGGCTATTTATGAACTACTTACTGCTGTTGCAGCTGCTGGTATGGGTATATATGTTATGTCTCTGTATGGGTGTGACCGTACTTGTGTTTTGAATGGATGATTTGCTACTATATGCCAGAGAAATATCTAGAAACCCAACCAAAACCCACAACATGTATGACACCTCTGCCATGCAGGCAACCGCGAAGGCGCAAGGCCACCTCCTAGGTCGCAAAGCTGCGCCGATATTGGTTATTTCCTTTTATGTAATATCCATACAAGAGGTCCTTTGTTAGGAATCAGTCCGTTTGGCTGTGTTAGGTTGACCTCCTTCGACGCTCGATAGATGTGCGTTGTATGCTTTGCTTAAACTCTTCTTCTTAATACACTGATATACAAATCTTTTGCGCATTTGAGAAAAAAAAAGTAAAAACACACCCTCTTGCATGCATCCGCCCTTAAAATTATGCACTACTACTTCCGTACTAAAAAACACAAATCCAAATTTAATCACAATCAAACTATCTTGTATTTAACTAATTCTATTCACTAGTACTCGGGGATTATTTGGATTACCTTGGTTGAACATATATAGAGTGGTCAAAGGAAGACTCTTGGTTTGGTCTAGTTGATTTGAAAGGATCCTCGCACAGACCAGAAAACTAATGGTGCATTTTACTCTTTGACTAATATACAAAAGTAATACTTCCTCTGTTTCCAAATTATTAGTCATTCTAGTTGTTCTAGGTACAGAGTTTTTAATTTGAACCTAAACATAGTGTATATATAGGTGCATAACAAAAACTATGTATCTACAAAAGTCAGAACAACTTTATAATTTAGAATGGATGGAGTAACATTTATGATATTAAACAAATAACATTAAACATTATAGAATATATTCTTATAGTAAACCTGTTTGAAGATACAAATGATAATATTATTTTCTACAAATTTATCAAAATTTACAAGGTTGAACTAACAATAATCCTATACATAGAACTGTATTCCTTTTTGGAGGAGGGAGTAGAAATAATGAACCAGAGCCTGTATGTCTGAACTCATAGCTTGAATTTGAGTGGGAATGGGAATCGGGATGAGTAGCTGTTGGGACCTTTTTGGAAGTCAGTAGTCTCTTGGTTGGTTGTAGTGTAGTAGATAAGTTGGAGCTCACTGCTTCAGTTAGTTTTTGTTTCCCTATTGTTCTCTGCATCCTAGAGGTTTTGGACCTTTTTGGACATTGGTATAGGAGCAATTACTGTCATCAAGTTGGCCTACTTGCATCCTCATTGGTCCATTGCTGCTTTTGAACTAGTGTGCGAATCAGAATACACAATTAACCTGATGAAAGTGATGTGGAACTCGTCAAAATTTGGCAGTATGGTGCACCAGAGCTAAAAGATGCTTGTATTTGGTGGATGGCGCGCCACAGCTAGAAGGTGCCTGTTATTGACGGATATCATGATAACGTTTTAGTTTAGTTGTATTTCTATTTTCTTCTTTTTTTTTGTGCATTGTGCTGGACACAAATGACAATTGGGGAATGATTTTGATATAAACATGAAAGGAGATTCAGCTGTAGGGATGATACCTTGCCAAGCCAAGAGTATTCTCCCCTCCCTCCACTTGAGTGTTGAGAAAGGAGTGATGGATTTGATTTAACCTATTATATCTAAAGGGCTAAGAGGTCACACATGTTACAATGATAATTAAGAAGGCAGGATTGTGTTTAATTGACATTCATATGCGGAACAAGACATTGGATTATTATTCCGTCCTGCAAAGTGGTTAATATGATGTTCGTGTAATGTGTATTATGTTGAGCCTATTTTAGTTAATTATCTTGCGAGAATGCACGTGACTAGTATATTACACATCCTTTCAAATTCATCATGTTTGAATGCTTATTCATATAACCAAAATATGAGATTATTTCAATTCCAACAAAAACTTTTCATTTGTATTAATTGATTACAGTGCATTAGTTTTTTGTTCAGACTTCTCAGAACTCTATAGTCTATAGAACTAGTTTGAATCTGAACCCAACCTTGGTGTGACTTCATTTTGACAGGATGATGGTATGATGCCCTTTTACTCAGCTTTTGCACTGATCAAGTAGGAAGGGTTAGTTAAGGCCCTTGACACCATTCCTTTTCTGCTGTGGTGTATTTACAGTGTGTAGCTGGTATACTTTTTATTTGGCTCACGGCTCAGACATGTTATTTATTGTTTATGGTCTATGGATGACTGAGATTTCTTAGAATACTTAACTCTAGACCACCTTAAGATAGTTCTCGAGTGTTACACTATCCTCCAACTGTAAATTGATTATTTCTGCCAGGCACAATGACATATTATCTTTGTTGCATGTTCTTCGAAGCTGTGCCAGAAACTGGCTAGTTAATATTTCGACCTTGGTTCAAATTTAAGTATTCCATTTGTTATGAATGTTTCTAGCATTACCAACTTATTCTAATTGGTTAGAGTTAGAATGAGTCAATGAACTATCCACAATAATTGAATAAGTTTATCTTTGCTTTTATCAAACTGTAGGGTGAAAAGTTCCTGATTGGACTACTAGAGGACTTGAAGAAAGTCAAGAAACAGTCTGATATTCTAGTTGAAGCCTTGGGCAACTGTAAGAAAGCTACTGCTTTATTAAGTGGCAGGTGGAATGAGAAAAGTGTTGCTATGTTTGAGAATGGATTGGAAGACATTCAAAGCTCTTGCTGTCTATGAGAAATCACTGGACGACTTTTCTGGAGCCCTCTGTACTAGTAATGCATTGTCAAAGGATATTCTGCAACAGATTCAGATGTTTCATAAAGAAATAAAGAATTGATATATGCTACCAAAGTCATAAGGTAAAGGGTTTGCAATGTGTTCTTTATTTGATTTATGGTCCGTACATATCACTATATCAGTCACACATATGCTTTCCCGTGTTTTTCTTGGCAGACAATGAGTTGAACGATGCAGTAGCACTGTTTATGACCCTGAAGATAAGGAAGAAGGTTTTAGGGGTGGGTCTTATGACCTCTCTTTTAATCCTAAAGAATAAGCTTAACGAGTTGTCAAAGTTCAAGGGCACTACCGCAGTTGCATCTGGAATGTGTTTTGGTTTTGTTCTTTCAGTGATGATCATTGTGAAACTCCTTGCATAACATCCATATCTAATTAGTGTCCATGGAGTCGGACTCTGAATAGATGGAACTGGATGTAGCGTTTTAAGATCGTTCTCTTTTGGTACTCGGTGCAAGTGTGCCGTTTGAAGTTTGAACTGGTTAGTGTAATTCTTTGTATGGCCAAGCTAATATTTTGCAAGGGTGGCCATTCCGCTGTTATTGGACAGACAAACAGCTATGAAATTACTGCTGTTGCAGCTGCTGGTATGGGGGTATGTCTCTGTAAGGATGTGATCGTAATTGCTCATTTTTGAATGGATGATTGATCAGTTATTTGTGTTGGTTTCTGTGAAGTTCGTTCAAACCGATCAGCAGCACTACTTTGTGTGATGATATTTATTTAGTATGATAAATTTTAATGTGTTTTTATACAAATTTGATCTAACCTTAAATAATTCTATGAGAAACATGTACTCCCTCCACCCTAAAATAAGTGTTGCTATAATATTCATGCCGGTTAAACTTTATCAAGTTTGTCTCGATTAAAAAAAACATTAGCAACATTTATATCTTTAAATAAGTTTATTATAAAAATAGATTTAAAAATCTATCTAATATAATACTAATTATGTACTATAAATATTATATTTTTTTATATATTTGGTTAAAATTAAAAATGTTTGAAAACGAAAACACACTTATTTTTAGGACGGAGGGGGCAATTTTTACCCAAAAGAGAGTCCAATCGTTCCAATTCTTTTGCGTGTCCAGCCAGTCACATCTCCATCTCTCCAATTTGTTGGTTATTAAAACGCGCACGCGGGAGCTTCTAAAATTTCTCTTTCCCCCTCTGAAATCTGAATCTGAAGTCTAAAGTGTGAACCGAAATATCTCTAAAAACCCAACCAAAACCCGCAACAAAGAGGAGGGGGAGCGGTTGAGTTCGAGCGAGTGGGATTGGGATTGGCATTGCGAATGCGAACCGACTGGAGCAGCAGAGTGTGGCATTTCCATTCCACAGGAGCAAAACCCCCCACCCCACCTCGGCGCCTCCGGCCTCCGCACGCGCGCAGCGAGCCGACGACCATGGCCGCCGCCGTCCTCCGCCTCCTTCCGCGCCGCCGGGCAGCGACGCTGGCGCCACTGATTCCGGCGTCGATGACGTCGTACTCCAAGGTACGTACGAGACGAGACGCACGCAGCAGCAATTTCTTTGCTTTTGTGCCGCGGCGCCCGGTTGCTCAACCCTCCATCCTGCACCCTGCTACAGACGCGCCGTCACCGCCGCCGGTGTGCTCCCGGGCGTTCGCCGCGGTCGGCTCTGTGCGTCGTCGGTGCCGTCCATGCTCCGCCTCTACGCTAGCGAGGTAAAGGCTGCACCTTTCATCGGTTCAGGTGTCTGCAGAGTGCAGAGTTCCCTCCCCGTGCGCCACGGATGCGTTCCTGATTCTGACGACGCGTTTCTAGGGATGCGTTCGGCCAGCACCGCGGCAACCGGCTCACCGCCAGGCGACGTGCCGTCTCCATAAGGCGAGTGCTTTGCACAGTTTCGCTTGGGAATTTCTTTTGTAGTCTAGCTTGCTTGATACTCAGAATATGGTCTGCTGCTATTTGGTAGTTGGTACTGAAACTGAATCTGGAGCGAATGTCGAATCTTTTACTTTATTTTAAATCCGTTGGCTTTGGCTTGCATCGTGTAATTTTACAGCTCACTAAATCAGTCAGTTTTCAAATCTCCTAATTATCGGTGACCTGGAGTTCGCTGTCGAAATTTGTACACACTGGCATTCGGTAGCTCTTGATGTAGCCTCATTTGCTGCTTTTGAATTAGCTGTGAATAAGAAATTTTAAGAGTGGATTATATGAGCACAGAGAGCTGCCAGACTGATGGTTGTGCATAGTAACTTTGGAAAGTATAATTACGTGGCACTGACTGGCTGAAATTGTTACACCATCGTCTCATTGCTGTTTTTGATAGCGATGCTCATTTCAGAAATCAGAATATCTAATTAGATTCTTTAACTTTATCTCTTGATACTAATGCTGATTGCACTATGTTTAGTCCTCCATTATGATGGGCAGTGCTTTTCTTGCTGGCTGTTATGTTGGCTTGATAAAAGTAAAATGGAAAATGTGTTGTAAAGAAAATCTAAAAACAGTTGTGCCTGTACCAAATAAGTAATGGGAAATACTAACATACTGAATTGTTGCTTCCCCCCAGGTTGCAGCTACCAATACCACAAACATACTTGGAAAAACTAAGCTTTCATGCTACCACTACTGATTATATCTTCCTACTTCCAACAACAGCTTCATTTTCCTATACAGGCCAGTGCTGCCATCAGCACCATCCTTCCAGGCAGCCGCTGCATGCAGCTCCTGGTGCCGTCCCTGATCTGCCAATTCTCAAGCACGGTAAATATTTAGTTTGGTGACAGAGCTGGTGTCCCATTTCTTCCATCGTTAATCATACTTGACGGTGCTGCATATTTTGCTAGGGGAATGTTTTGCCACCACCGAGAAAACTTATTGATCCCCAGTCGATGAGGTATCTGAAAGTGCTAGGCCTGGCAGTTTTCTTGCTTATGGTTTCAAATTGGATACAAATCTGGAGGTTATATGAGGTAGTGCACTGCTCTATTAACTTGCAAAAAGATGATGAATGAGGCTCTGTTTCCCCCCTACTCTTTGCATTTAGCAGATGATAGCACATAGAACTAAGATACTTTAGTAATAAAATGGGCTTAAACCTAGAGTTGTAGAGCTGTTGATATTTTGATAACCTTACATTAGAAAAACAGTTGCTGGGGAAAGAAGTGGAGAAAGAATTTCTTTGGTGTCTTTTTTGGATTGTAGCTTCTAGTGTTACCGACATACATCAGCATTGAACTAGTAAAATTTAGATTACATGGATGCCCCTCTTTTAACATGAGTATGAAAATAACGTTGCATTTCACATTATTGACCTCTAATCTTCTTTATTTGACAAATTTGTAGGGTAGACAATACAGTCAGCATGGTGCCTTTATGCTGTGGTTTTTGGATAAAGCAATGAATGACTTGATGGAGCAAATTGAAATGATGAACGAAGCCCTTAAGACCTTAGAGATAGCTGTTCACTTATTAGAAGACGGGTTGGATTATAAAGCTTCTTTTATGTTTGATCATGGAATGGATGACTTTTTGAAAGCTAATGATATTTGTGAAAAGGTGCTGGGTGATTCTGTTAAAGCTATTGGAAGTTGTGAGGACTTCACACTTGCTACTCGGGAACATCATAGGTTGTTGTGTAAAGAAGTGGAAGATGGTATCAAGATGTTGAGGTAAAGGAGCTGACAATGTATTCTTGATTGTTTTATGATCCACACATACTAGTGACACAAATGATTTGTCTACATTGTTATTGAAAGGCAGAGGTTGAAGAAATTGTCGGACAGTTTCGGGACTGTGAAGACACTGAGGAAGAATGCCAAGGAAAGTATTCCAGCTTGGATGGGATCCCAGGGACTCGTGGATGTTTAGCACTGGAAGTTTGGAACTGCCGCTAATGTGCTTGCAACATGTCTTCTACTACTACTACTGGTAGTTTAGCATCTTTATCTAGAGTACTACGTAGGGTCATTCTGAGTTCATTTTTATCTAGAACTAAATTCAGAATTTCAGGTCATCTCTCTGTTATATTCAGTGAGAGATTTTGTTGTAAACAGTAACCTTTGCGAGCATGGATGCGTGCTTGAGCACACACTAGTAGATGAGGGTCAAATGGGTGCTTTGGCATGCCCTTATAGATAATCCAGTGGCTAGTATAAGAGTACATATAAATGCCTCAAGTCTCTGTACGGTCCAGCTAATGTTTTGCAAGGGTGGCTGCTCCAATGATGCTCCCATTAGTGAGATCTAAAGCTAAAAGATTGTTACTGCAGCTATGATTATGACAGTCAGTTATGATTGTATTTGTGCCTGACCCTATTGAATATGTTTGGATTGATAAGGGATCTATTGAATTCAAACAATATATGTTTTGTACTGTGTGTGCCAGATTCCATTGAGTTTGTTTGAATGGACCTGCCCTACAACATGATGACAAATTATATACTGAAACCTATGGAATTGCCATGCTGGCTACTAAAGATGAGTCACAGCTTTGGTCCATGGCCTGGGCAAAAGGATTGGCCTGTCTGAGTTCATGGTAAAGTCTTGGTTTGAACATGCATGGTTATGCGTTGGTTGTGCTTTTCCTTGCTTCGGGCATGCTCATTTTATATCTGAATGAGTGGGGGTGTGTGAGGATGTTTCTGAACTCTATGTATACTTGTTCCTAGTTCAATGATGCGCAGTTCTCCTGAGTATTCAAGATAATCAGAAACACCATGGAGGTAAATGTAACTCTCTAATGAACGATACTACCTTTAATCCACTGACAGAAAATTCTGATGCAAAGAGTCCCTGTAGGTAATCCACAAATTCTCTTTAAACTACGACCAGGAGTTAGACTTGGGAATTGGAATATGCAAAAGCAAAACGTACTATGTTTACGATGAGATGGTGCATTCCAGTGAATCTGGGACTAGAGCTGGGATTAGGACCAGGCTGGGATTCGGCCTTACAAAACCAGAGGCTGGTCTCTGGGAGCGGGAGGGAACACACATTGGTCTGGGAACTTTTCTTGCTTATTAGGTCTTGTTTGGATGCACCATATCAACCTTTATCCATTTGTGTTGGCACGTGGATTGAGGAGGATGCATCCAAACAAGCCCTTACTGTGATCCCAAATTGGGAAGGATCTGGATTTTCTTATGCTATCATTATTGCAAAAACAATGATCCGGAGTCTTCAGAATTTACTTTTCAATTATTAGCTCACATTTGTTAATTGGAAGTTCAGAACCTGAGCAAGTTTCTGTATTCACTTATGACTAATTCTCTAGATCATGCTTGCCTTGTATACCTCTAGTGGTGGCCTTGTTTGGTCTTTGCAGCTCTTGATTGGATTTAAATTGGAACATGTAAATGGTTTGTCATAGTTTTGCTTAACCTAATTATGTTGGGTGGTATGATGCAGTGGATTGACCTAAGAAGTACATATTGATGCATGATTGTGCTGCCTAACAATACTGGGAAGAGCACTAGCTGACACTGGCTAGTACTAGTTAGGCTTGCCTAATAATACTGGGAAGAGCACTAGCTGCCAATGCATGATTCTGCTAGCCAGGCTTGCGGGGAACGGCCAAATCGGCGGTTTCCAGCAAGCCACCCAAATCCTTCAATTTGGGCTTACTGGAGCTTGGCTAGCAGACCATTCAGCCATCCAAACAAGTCCAGGTTGCATTCCACAAACCTGGCTAGGCCTTTATGCAGGCAACCAAACACACTCATAACCTCTTTTGGTTCATTGTTGCTTTTGCGATTATGATTGTAATGCTAATTTCAAGATTTGTAATGCCTGACAATCACTACAAAAAACCTCTTAATCTGTGACGGATTCTTTATGATGGATTTGGAGATCGTCACTAAAATATGAACCACCACTAGTAATACACATCCCACCCCGATGGATATCCAACCCAGGACCCAATACATGTTCGCATATATAAACGAGGCGCATTACCCTAACCCCACCACCCGGCTTCCTCTCTCGGCCCTCCCCCTCCTCTCCACCAGCCGCCGCACCTCCCTATTGCCTCCCTTCTCACCCACGGCACCCCTATCCCAAGGACACCGGCGGCAGCTCGCTGCCACAATCGTCACCCTCACCTCCACCTAACCGGCGAACACCGGTGGCAGCTCCCCACCCTAGTCATCCCTCTCACCCTCACCCAACCAGCGACAACTGCACAAGGTCCCAGTGGCACAAAGGTCGTGGCGTCAGTGGAGGAATTTCAGGCCGTATGTGACGGGGGCGCGTCCAGCATGGTGGAAATCAGGTGTGCAAGTGGCAGATCCAGGCACTGCTTGGGTTCCTCTGCCTTGACACGCACACGACGACGGTGGTTGGATCTCGTGTGCTGGGGCGCTCTGGTGGCTGGATCCCGAGGCTTGGCTTGCTACCTGACGACTGGATCTGAAATGTCGCAAGCTGGGGAGGGGCAAGGTTGACATAAAGTGCATCGAGAACACGATGAACCATCATGTCACCTTCTGCAAGTGTCGCAATGGCACCTATGAGCTCTCGGTGCTTTGCAATGCCAAGGTCGTGCTCATCGTCTTATCCAGCAGGCTTCCTCTACTAGTACGCTAAGAACAGGTGAATCGTCTTATCCAGCAGTGGCTTCCTCTACTAGTATGCAGATAATAATTCTTATCCTTATAGTTTTCTACTTGCTAGAATGTGTTATGCATGAATTTCTGTGAATGTTTAGTTTTTAAAGATCAGAATTTTTGTGAATGGTTACTATATTGCAGATTAGTAGGAGTATTTCTGAATTCATAGTAAGAGTATTTATGAATTGACCAAATTGAGTATCACTGTGTTCTGTGAATGGTTACTACATTGCAGATTAGTATGAGTAGTTTTGAATTGACCAAATTGAGTATCACTGTCTATCAACTATCTGCATTCGCAAGGTATCACTTTTAAATAATCATATATTATTAGTGTGCTGGAAATTTTTGAATAGTATATCTATTACAGGTGTTAACAGTAGCATTTATTTTGAGCAGACATTGAGAAAGCAAGGGTGGAAACTGAGATTTTAGAAAACTCAGTTTGCTAGTTTCTACTTCAACTGGTATGTATTTGTTTGCTACGATAAGTCAAAACTGATGTTTCCTTGGTAAATCATGTATTTCTCTAGCTGCACTGACTATGAGAATGTATTTTCGTGTATATGTGACTTGCATTTATTTCTTTTTCTTAATGAAATAGCTGCCA
>Ga0182004_10001351_pt1 | contig 17757 bp, 8 predicted proteins | sample Sormic07211540_1_FD_120479 | JGI IMG/M metagenome (GOLD analysis project Ga0182004, IMG submission 120479) | Endophyte microbial communities from Sorghum bicolor roots, Mead, Nebraska, USA - 072115-40_1 MetaG | ecosystem: Host-associated > Plants > Roots > Unclassified | place: USA: Nebraska...
AGCCTTCACTAACTTTCCACAGTTCAGTTACGGTCAAAGGCAAGTCCTGGTCATATGTGTTGGTGCAAAAATTCGCTTCTTGCTCAACAATCTCGGTGGTTCTCAGAGGGTGTGCAGAAGCTGAAGTTCTTGACCTCCTTAGCCTCAAACACACGAGCTTAGCTTGGTGATTCAAATTCAAGGCGTGCCAGTCAATTTGACCTAAAATTGACAAGGAAGAAACACAAATGTCAAATTATGAAACCTGCCGGTTGTTGCCAGATAGTTCCAGAATATGTGGCCCAAAATAGTCGTTGACCAAAAGAAATTGACTAAAAAGTCAACCCCTAATGATGATGTAAAGATAATGCATTATAACATTTGTGGTTCAATTATTATGTTACTTTTGATTATTTATCAAACAATTAAGTTATGAGCAAAAGTAACTAGATCAACTATTTAGTCGGTACGCCGTATGTATGCAATAGATAGTTCATGTATGCTTATTCTTTTATTCATTAAATAAACGATAACTTATTAAAACTGGTCTAAAGGCCTACAGTCTTAATAAATTACTTTCACAAATGTATTAAATTCATATTCACCTGGTCTAAAGGCCAGCAGGCTTCAATAAACTCAACACAAATTCCTAGTCTATTTAATATCATAATCGGATTTACACACTGCGCTCTTCGTTGAAGCTTAACTGGATCGGCTATTTAGCCCAATATCCATAAAGCACAAACAAGATCTATCTATTCCATCACAAATAAATTTAGTTTTAGTTACCAAATTAATCATAATAAAGTAAATATCTCAAACTCACAACATGTAACAATCAAGATCAACAAATTAGTTATCTTAAATTTACTTAATGATCATCGTTTATTATGATTTACTATAAGTGTTTGGATTTGAAGCTTAAACTAATCCATCGAATCTTGATTGGGCTTAATATTGTTACGATAAATAAAACATTAATCTTTAAACAATATTGATAACTTATTGAATCTATTAAATTGCCAATTTAATAGAGCCGATAACTAACTTAAACTGATCTTTGTAAGAGATTGGAACAATGCAGCCTTACAAATAAGGTCTAAGTCGATAACTAGTTCAAATCGAGTTTAACATGAGTTCAAAAGATGCAGCCATAATAAACTAAACATGAATCATGACAATACTTGTAAGCAAACCGAAGATCAAAATCAACTGATGCAGCTCGATTTATCGAAGGTCTTGTCGAGATCTACTCTTACTCCTACTCCAAAGATTGGTGGCCGGAGCCGAAATGGGTTTATATTATGATTGTGTATATTCTTATAAGGATTGGGATTCTAATATTTATAGCCCGAAATGTCGTAATATTACACGACTACTTAAAAGGGTAATCCAGACTCTAATTCCTTCTTTGTTAGTGGAACCCGACACGTCTTCTTCGTCTTGCCTTGATTTGATACCCTCTGATCGACTATTTTCATTTGCACTTTCGTTTAACCGATCCACTATCCGGTTGTCCCTCCTTTCCGCGAAGTAGGCCCATAGGCAATTTTCTGTTTCGCCAAAATTCGGGATTAACAATATGTCCTACTTCTCAATATTTATTATGACTGTTTGTGTAGTAAGTTTTGATTTGAGAAAACGGATTTACACTATCTAGTGTAGTTTTGATTAGAAAAAAATATTTTTATTAAAATATGGATTACTCAAGGATACAACTAATTATTTTGTGAACCAGAATATGCTTTGCAATGGAAGGAAAATATAGCAAGGTGCATTAACTTATATTGCGGATGTTACAACCATCACAAAATAAATTATAAAATCATAAAAGATATGAAGGTATATACCGTTCAAGTTATCGCTTTGCATGAATATTTAACATTTTTCTCCTGTGCAACACTTTTGCTAGTTTGGGATAAAAGGGGAATTAAACACCCCTTAAAAAGGATCGGATGGAAACAACCTGGACACCAGAAACCAGGACGGAAACTGAAGCGGGCAGACGGCTATAGAAAAATAGAAATTTAGAAAAAGAAACATTTTTTAGCTTTTTCTATTCTATTCAGTACTCAACATATGAATCCACTTGGATTAGAATCGTAACTATCCTGGTTTCAAGAAAATATGTTCAAGACGTGCATGTACGTTCGAATGGGACCTAATATTTATTAGAATCATGCTCATCGCTAGATGCGAATTATTCTAACACATCACATATGAGGATGGTTATGAGTCCGAGTCACATAACGACCCAATAAGTTTTGTAATTGAACTTTGTATCACGCTAGGAGTTGTTCTAACATGTATGAGCACGAGTTATATATATAAGTCTAGATGTAACAAATCTCTATTGTCCGCTAGATAGAGAAAAACAGATAAAAAATAATAATTGCCCTTGTTTTAAGGTCCAATTGCTTATTTGCTCCTATTTTTTTAATTCCTGTTTCGTGAAGGAGAGTTAACGGTGTTAAGTGCAAGCTGAAAAGATAGAAATACCCTCGACATAAATGACCTAATAATCAATCTGATTTTTTTTGTACAGACTTACTGTCCATTTATTTTGGAGAAATGGCAATACATGAAGAGAGATTCAGATAGTATATGAAGGCCCCACATGCCAAGATCATGTCCATATAGATACAGGCACATACACAACAAAATAAAGGCACCAAGCAGCATGCCTTTGTTTTGTTCAGGTCATACATAACATGGTCATACATGCCAAGATCATGTCCAGGACATTTGTACTCGTTGAGGCAGCAAACCAGCAAGACTTTGTTCAGCAAGCAACAAAATAAAAGGCAGCAAGCATACATGGTCATACATGCCAAGATCATGTCCAAGTCATTTCTAGACATTGAAATAAGCAGCAAGCCTTGAAGCACCTCTTCCACTGCCTCTGCCTCTACCCCTTCCCCTCCCAGTTGGTGGTCTTCATCATCTAACATGAGTGGCACCATCACTTCTCATCGTCATCTACTATTTCATGACCAGGTTCATACTCTAGATCAGAGACTCAAAGTCAAAAAAATACATCTAATTCAAAGTCAGAAGATGAAGCCAACTGAGTCATAGCTATTGTCATTAAGTACACCATCAGAGAATTCCCTGTGCACCTTCTTGTCTTCCTTGGTAAGCTCATTTGTATGCTGAGCGGCTGTGTTGGATCTATGAAAGGATCCAAATCAATAGGAGCAGTACTCGGAAAGTTCCAAACAGTAGGGTGAAGCTGGCGCTTGGTCGGTGAGAACTGCAATGGCCCTTCAAAGTCATTGACTTGACCAATAATATGGACTCCCCCCTTGTCTTTATGGAGCTCAAACCACTCAGACAGCTATTCATCAGTTGTAATCTCAATAGAATCATCCTCCAGTGCTCGCCACAGAGAAATATACTGCTTAGAACCCCATACAAAGCTGTCAGCAATAAAATTTATCAACTTCAGCACGCTATAACCATGGCTGTCAACAATTGTACTCAAGGTTTCCCTCTTTCTATATGTCTTTGAACCCCCATCTAGCAAGCTCCAATGTGCACGAACCAGAAAAAGTTTTATGTGGTTTTAATTTGGCCTACAATTCGTAGCATGCTTGATAAGCCAGCTAATCCTACGAACCTAAGCGTAAAAACCATGAGGATACTGCACAAAAGGATGAAGGTCAAGAAATTGACACAATTATTTCCATGTTGCGGCAAGCGTGCGCCCTCTCTGTCGCCTGCCGTGTTCCTAGGTCGCCCTGCCGCTCCAGGCCTCGGCGGCTCAACCAAGGCGTGCCGGCTGCCCAGCGCTCAGGTCAACGCCGGCTGTGTTCAGGTGAGCAAGGTGAGTTCCTAGCCTGGTATCTCCTTAGCACGCCATCTCCCCTCTCTTGTCCAGCTACTAGACTGTGTCGCAACCTCTGCTTCTTCAAATTGGGTCTGCTGCTACTGAGATAGTGCCATGATATAGATGAGGTTACAAGGTGCCTAGAACTAAAAGAATACGCGATCTGGAGGCCCCCACCTTATTTCACTAAGAAGAAAGAGATTCTTCCCAATCGCAAAAAAAACTTCGAACCCTAGCTATACCATGGGGAACTCTAACGAATGAGCTATAGTCCTTTGGGCAAAAGGGCCTTTAATCTAGTGGTTAGAGCACCTAAGTAGCATCCAGCAGGCCTGGGTTCGACTCCCCGTGGGAGTAAATTCAAATAGGTCTGCACTAAAAAATAAAAAAATAGGTTGGGTTTTCCTGCTGACTTCGGTCAAAAAAGCTATAGTCTTCTAGCAAGGTGCCCAGAACTGGATGCTCATGATGTGTTTACTTAAACTAAAATGTTGTACTTGTGTGGGAACCAGAAGTCACCTTTGCTTTGGTGGTGGTTTCGGTCAGGGCCACGCCGCTCAGGCCGCCGCGGCTAGCCACGCCTCATAGGCCCGCCGCGCCGGCTGCTGTTCAGGGCAGCTGCCTAGGCCTGCTCAGCGCACCCTACCTCTAGCTCGCCGCTGGATCTCATGTTGCGCCACTCGCCCGCCGTGCCCCAGCATGCCGACCAACCTCCCTCGCGCTCCTGATGCGCTAGCGCTGCTGGTTTCTTGATCCCTTTTTTTTATTTGAAACATGTCAGGTGTAACCGAGAAGGAAACAAAGAGGACTCTGTGTATTTTGGATAGGGGTACTATGATCTTTTTTGCTTTTTTTCTAACATTTTTTCTAGGCTATGATTTATCTTCACCTCACAGTGTTGAGATGCAGGGGCTTTTTTAACCCTAGAATACCCGTGGAGCTCCTCCAGAGAACCACCGGCCACGTCTCCTCAAAAGTTTTGAACCATTTGATTTGCTATCCTGTGGTTCACAAATGTTGCAGCTGCTTCAGTTGATTCTGTGAAGAATTAGCTCCTCCTGTGATTTTCTATGCTTCTTTGGGTTTACTTCCTGCTTATGCCTGATTGTTACAGCTTCTGCTGCGTAGCTGCCCAGTCAAATATATGTGTTTGCCTTCCTCGCTTCTTCTTCCCAACGCATGTCCTTCCTAGGACTTCTCGTCTCCTTCCCTCTTCTTATCTCCAGCACTATGTCGACCGCCGCATCCGTCCCTGCCTCCACCCTCACCCTCGCCCTCAGCGAGCACCGTCCTTGTTCCCCATCGAGTTCGCCGCTGCTGCCAACCGCGACGCCCTCTCTGGTCCTGGGTCGGCATGAACCCGACCTAGGGTTTCGTCCCTTCATTGGGTGGCAGCGCCGGCACCGGTGGCCCCTGCCTTCTCCCCCACCCCACACGGCATGGCCCCGTGGCATGGCTCCTCGCTCTGGACGACGCGGGTGGCACGGGTTTCGTGCGGTGGCGCGACGTGGGCGGAGACCGCCGTTGGCCATGGCCGCCTCCCTACGCTTGAGGTCCGACACATAGCCGGCGCGGCTCTGTTCTCGTGGATCCATACACTCGCTGGTTTACTCTTCCTCTCTTTCTCTTGCACCCTCCCTCCCCCTCTCTCTCCTGATGTGGGATATGCATGGACGCATGCTCGATTTTGCTGTAGATGTGGTGTTCCCATTCTGTTCTCCCACCAATCTAAATATGGTTATTTTTAGATTTTGTTGTTATCCCCTAGAATACCTGTGTAACTCCTCCAAAGAACCCTTGGCCATGTCTCCTCAAATGTTTTCAACACTTTGATTTTCTATCCTCTGGTTCATAAATGTTGCAGCTGGTTCAGCAGATTCTGTCACCAAATACCTCCCCCTGTGATTTCATATGCTTCTTTGGGTTTACTTTCTGCATATGCCTGATTTTTATAGCTTTCACAATTTCACTGTAAGTCCTGAACTCTGAGCACATGAGCATGTCACTAATATTGGTTTCACACCATGTGCACTGTAGTATGATGTTTTGGGGTTCATGTTTGCATTTGAGCCATGTGCGGTGATGAGTATGGTTTACATCTACAATTGAGGGAATGGGCTATTGCTATGATGATTGCACCATATATTTTGTTCCTTTGTGTTCTAGGTAATGATCATTGTGTACCTTTCCACAGGTTACATCTCTATGTTTTTTATATGCCTGAGGCAATGCTCATGACCTATGATCAGTCTTCCTCTTACATCTTTTTTCTATGTCGACAACTTAGGCAATCACCATGGCCAGTGTTGTGCTATTTTTGCCAACTCTTCCTACCTGTCCCATGATAGCTAAGGCAATAGTCAATTGGTTGTCTCTATTTTCTTCCAATCATTCCTTCCTGATCTATTTTGTTTAGTTTGAACGCATCAATGATAGATAATACTGATTGTCTATTTTGTCATATACTATGCGACTAGAATTTAGTATTGATTATGAGATTTGAGGTTGTGTTGCCATTGTGTGTGATAGTTTCTTCATTTGCTTATTTGTTACCTGTGAGCATTGCCTGTGATGCTATATTGTCGCTTCTGAGCACATGCCCTATCCCAATGATTACATTGGCATACACTTTGGTTGTGTGCAGTCACTTTCGGTTTACCTATTTCCTTGATTTTTTTGGGTATGAATCTTGTGTTTCGTTGTGGTATACTTGCTTTTATCTCGATCCAGTTAATGTTTCTGTTTGTATTTTTTAGAAGACTGAAAAATTTTATGCCTCAATTAGTCAATTATGGTATTTTAAGGTTGTTTAGGTGCTTGCTAGCAAAGGGAAACAAAAATTCATCTAGCCTTGCCATTTTCTTAATTAGTTCCTCCTTTCTTTAAGGCTTCTTTATTTTAGCGACGGCAACAACAAATTAACACCTTTGGACTTTGGCAAGCAAATTGGTCACTGAAGTGCTTCTTCTACTTTTACTGACACATAAATAAGTTCCCAGTACATTTTCCATCAAGACAAGCTTAGAGTTTTACCATATCAAAGTTACTTCAGTATTGAGTAGAGTTGTCAGACCCGTTTCATGTACAGATTCGAAGCAGACAATACATTGGGTTATCAACTCATATGTCGCTGAATCAGGGTATCTATAATATGAATCCAAATTTATAGGTGTTTAGCTCTACAATAGCATGGCCATAATTTGATTTATACTACCAAACATTTGTGCCGCGTGTCAGCCGATTCGTGAGATTTGATGCTTTCGAATTGCCTTTGACAAATACAGCTATATGTTGAATTAAAATGAAATGAAATTCATGTTCATTAGTTCTATTGTGCAATAGGCTCTAATTGTCTAAAGGAAACCTTAGTACTAAGAAACAATTTATTTATTTCTGGCATGCTAATTCATAGCTGTGGTTTTTACCTGGTCAAGAGTTATGTACTACATTATGTTTTAACAGTTCAGAAAAAAGTGTGGTTCTTTTAATTTTTTTTGATCTAGCAAAACTAAGTCGGCTAATCCAATACCCATTTGTTTTACTCCACCTCCATTATGCATGCTTTTGACTTACAATATATACCTTCAACTATTAGAATGTTTATTAGTGCTTGATGTTGGTTTCCTTGCTTGGTCCTTCCAAGATTTATATAACCATGGAAAGTTCCTTTTCCCTGCTATTAACCGGCCTCGGCATCATCTCTTACATACTACTACTTTTATGCTTGCTCCTATATAACTTACTGCTTGCATCTTTACTTACCAGTGAGTTCCTGGTTGCTGTAGCAATCTGAGTTAATATGGTGTAGGGACACAAATAGACCTGAGCACCAGTGCAGCGCCCAAGCAATTACTTGGAGTAGCTACGTGGTAAGTGTCTTATTCGATTTGATGCACATCAAGATCAGTTTGGTTGATTCGATGCTTACCGTAAAAAAAATCTTTCCAAAAATATGCTTCCTGCTTATTTCTCATATTTTTATAGTCAATGTTGTCATATATGCTGATAAGATTCTTAGGTGCTTATTTGATAGCATCATAGCAACTCTTTTGGATTTTTGTACGGTACCCTATAATTGTTGTGCTGCAAACTTTCTGTGCCACACTATACAAAGTGATTTGTTTTCTGTTTTCCAAGTAACTAAATAATTCAAGGTTAAATACGCATGCATATTCAGACCAGGAAAGAACATAGCTTGCTGATCATTTCAAGTAATTTTGATTCTTAATATTTTCTCATCCAAATACCTCCAGACCTAGCTGATACATATTGATATTGTTCCCTGAGTGAGTTCACATGTATTATATAGATCAATTTGCAGTTTAGCACTGTGCCATTGCACTTGATATCAGCTTCAATGTGTTTCATGGTCTACAGCTCTACTATTTGTCAGTATGCACGATAATGGTTCCTCTCTTCTGTGACATCTTTTTTAAAAAAAAAGTTAGAACATTTTAATAGTTTCCTATTCTTGGATTTGATCATGGTAACTTATAGTTGAGTTCCTGCACCTATGTGATCTATCTATGGTCTTGTTGGATGAAATATAAATATTATGTATTTTAGAACGTTGTGTTGTTTGTTACCATGATCTAGGGGACTACATACGACTCATCTTTGGTCCCTCATTTCCTACAGTTTCCATTACATGGTTTTTCCCTTAAACCAAACTCATTTCTTTTTCCCATTTTTAGAAACCCTTCTATTTTCATCTGTTATTTTTATGGCCCAATTGTTCCTTTGTATTTCATAATATATATAGTTGTTGCAGATTAAAAAGTTCAACTATGCAAGGAATAGGGAATCTGCCTTCCTCGATGGTAATCACAAAATAAATAGAAAATCTTTTCCCCAGGTCATGTACTTTCCAAACCACTTCCTTAGTCTGAAAAGCTTCCATGACCACCGTTCAAAATATTTGTGCACACCAGTCAATCAAAAGTTAAATAATGAAACCACATAGTGGTTGTTTTTTAGTATTCTAATTTGATTATTCGTAAGTTAGCTGGACCAACGTATTATATATTCTAATATATACCATTGATAAATTTGCGAGAAACTATGTAATCAGAGGCAAATTAATGAGTGTCCTTGTTATTATTATTCTGATATACTGATGTAATTATGCATTTACAGGTGCCCTCTCAAAAATGTAGGGATCGCTTCATGTATATATATGTATTATTTTCTATTTATTTATCATGCTTCATCAATTCCCTGAGGTCAACATATTGCAACTTCCTCTTAGGGCTGGCAGTACACTTAGTGCTACTAATGGTGCCTAACTAAATGGTGATATTTTGTATGTGTTACCAACTTGAATTTTTTGTAAAGGGCACTATTCTCAGTGCATGTCATTGTGCCTAACTAAAGGAGATCAAATGATGCCATTTTGGGTTCATTTCTCAAGGTACTCTTCTTTGCTACATTATTACTGTTTTTTTATTGTACTGAATTCTTATATAATTTCAGAATATAGCCTGCTGATTTTCAAAGGCAAAAATTTATAGTGTATACATTTCTATGATTTTCCGATGATATGGCCGGATGCGAGAATCAAGATTTTTTGAGCTTCCTAGCCGAGAACTCCCCTTTCTTCTTTGTCTTTTCTTTCTTTCACTTTCTCTTGAAGGACAACAAGAGGGAGTGCTCCCTCCTCGCCCTGATGGTGGTTGTCTACCCTTTGTATTGAGGCCTAGATTTCAGGCTAGCCAAAGGAAATTTTGAAGAGAACTATCAGGTTTTTCTGGCTGTGGATGTTATGCTAAGAAGCAAACATGCTTCTGTTTGTTTGCACTCTTCCCTCATGAAGAAATGCAGGTAACTGTTTTTTTCATGTGTATGTTTGATTGCAGGAAAGTGATAAAGTTTACATGCTCCTCAAAATATTGAAGTCTGTGTGGACGATACAAACAAATTATACTATTTAATTTATTTCAATGCCTCCTATTGACTTATCTTCAGTTTTCTACTTTATTTATTGTCCTATATACTAAAACAGAAGGGCATTGTCTCATGCTTATTTTTACTTTCCGCATACTTATATGATTTACGAATGATTTTGATGCCACCTTCCAGGTTCCTAATTATAGCTGACCTCTAATTTGTGCCACTTACAATACACTCCCGTGGCTTAAAGAATGAAAGAAGCTGCCCATCCTTCATAGGTAAGTGCCAAATGTGCTTTGATTGTTTTTAGCTCACATAGATATAAATAGGTCATGCTTTATTGGTATTAAAGGTTATTAATTACTTCTTCATGTAAAAAAGGGTCTGATTTCTAACTATTTTCTTTTATTCTTTTGTACTCGAGGTTTTTGGGTTAATGAGACATCCTCCCATGTGCTCATGCTTGATGGATTCAGGTGCAACCTATGTGTCGCTAAGAAGAATGTAAAGGTAAAAACATGCAACTTTAGTTACAAAATTATCTATGTGTATAGAAACTTAGTTGGAAACCCAAGTTGTGTGCCTTCTGGGTAATGGAATACGACATACCTGCAAGCGGCAGTCACCCTCTGTTGTGCTATGTTACTTCCTCCTCTCAAGTGTTCCAGTAGTCTTTCATTGATGTATTATCAAATTTCTTGTATCTAAATAAAAATATTGGCTCTAGCTATATTGTGTTATAGTTGGATTTCTTGATAATTCTAGGTAGGTTCCTGCTATCTTTTTCTTATTTAACTTAGTTCATCAGTACGATACTGTCTTAGCCTTCCATGCTTTGCAGCAGGATAAAATAGTCCATAAACTAAATGGTTGCATTTTTTGGTACATGTACTGTCCAATGCCAAATCCTTTTGCCCCTAACCATGAGCACATGGATTGGTTTTGACTAAATCCTCACGTATCATAACATTAACTGAAATGGCAATCTCAATATTCTACAACACGTTGTGGTAATAAGTCGTGCTCCTTTTGTGTTGGTCTTCAGCTTCCAACTTTTACAAGAACATATGTATGTCTAATTGAGGGTATTTATTGAGTATTTACACATCGAACTATAGCAGAACAACATACTGTCCTAACATAGACTCATCGATCGATATTTCAGGCGACGACGAACAAGGATGGAATCAGACTGAAGCATGAACATTGGGTGATAGTGATGCCTATAGCATAGGCAACCAAACTCCTAAACCCACGACTCTCTTCCGTGTAAAATATTTCGAACGCACAATGTAAAATGTCTGAACACCACATCTGATGGAAATTAGCACCCAACTATACAAACATGTTGTGTAATGTAGCGATCTAGCACCTTATGATGCTTTGATATGTTCAACCAGACTCAACGTATATCAAACCTAATGACTACTTGTAGTCTTTTGTATATATAACCATATTGTCTACATTATTCTTCAATACCACCGTGGCTCACTCCATGATTGCTTGTGCTCGCGCGCAAATGCGCGCGCCATCCACTAGTGGAAAAATAATGGCAAACATATAAAGTTAAAAAAGTTAGGGATAAACATGCAGTTAGAATTGAAAACACGAGCAGTAACGTAATTATCTCAAAAATGAAAGGATGAGAAAAATGATCAGAAATTTTGCCTCTTCACTCTTAGACTAGCAAAAATACCCGTGTGTTGTAATGGGAGTATGAGACACATGCTTTCTTGTACAATCACTTATAGCACCTGTAGCTTGATATTTATTTAACAACACGTCACATTTTTAATTTTGATATATTTTTTCTCTGGGTGCAAAACACAAATTGTAAATATATATTATATTCAATTTTCATACTATTATTTGTTTTATTCCAAAAAATACTATTATGTGGTCACATTTAAATATTGAGTTCTGTGACTTTCTTTAATTATCCTTTAAAATGTGTTATTCAAGAAGAGTTAGTTGTCGATATGGCGTGGTCATCGGCGAGTGCACAGGCGACGGCGTAGGAGAACTTGGCTGTGGAGGCGCGAAGTCCGCGACGCGGGCTCTCCGAGCGGCCTCGAGACGCGACCCCGTCTGTGTTCTCTGTTTTCTTGGAATCAATTCTTTCTTTGATTTCCTCTTCAATCTTGATTTTTTGGTGATTGTTGCGGTGGTCCGCAGAAGAATTATTGATTTTATAAGCTATTCGGATTTGGATCAACGTGATGGTTTTGATTCAGTCTCGATTTGGTCTCCCTTGTACCTTGCTTGTCAGTTTGGGTTGGAAAATCCTCACTAAAGATTTGGTGCCCATTCGGGAACGAAAGAAATTCAAGTTGATTTTCGGAGTAGGGATGGTTAGAGATGTAAAGGCCAGATGAAAAGATCAAAGTAAAAAAGAGTTAGAAATTTTGTTTCTTTATTATTAGGAATAGATAAATATAAATATAAATAATTGATAACAGATATAGATAGAAAAGTCAAGAACTGAAATGATACATATCTATTTATGTTCTGCTCTTTCTATAAAATTTCAAAGCTAATTTTTTGTGATGACTATGACATCCACAATATACGCTAATGTTGACAATAATATGACAATACCCTATTAAGCTTGTAGCAAATTTAGAATACAATCTTGATGAATTTTCCCTCGATGCAAAATACACAAAACTATTTATTTGTAGGTATATCAGTATTTTAGTTTCATACTATCCATGAGTTAGTATAGTTAATTTTTTAGTTTTATGTCTTCCTTTGTTGACCCATAAAAAGTTGTAATTTTAATCTCTAATAATTATGACTGTAAGGTGTATAGTTACCAGTGTATCAAAGACTGTCCTTCTGATGATTATGACGTGAAGCATCTCTCGATTTCTACATGGTAGATTTAATCCTTTTTTTTTTGCGATGATATGATAACTCTAGTCAAGGATTGCTTTTGGAGAGATATTTATTATAGTGTACTAAAATGAATAACAAACCGCTCCAGACTTCAGTTTACGATTTGATCACTTAGACCATTTGCTGAACTAGATTATAATAACAATATAAGTTTTATTGTCAACTAAACTGCATTAATAATTTGGTGTTGAAAATATATTTTGTAGGTCCAATGGCTCATAATATTATATTTATTATTTATTTTTATATATGTTAATTCGGCTGCCAAAGTACTTTGTATTAGCTAGTCAAAATACAACCGGCAGAAAGGAACAATGGTGCTTCCCTAGAAAAGAAAAGGAACAGGCAGGGATGGTAGCCCCAAGACATGATGTGCAAGAGTCTTGGACATGACCGCCGATGGGGTCTCAAATCAATCTATACGTGATCAGGAAAGGTTTTGCTACAGTTGACCGCTCATAATACAGAAACCATCATATATATAAGCTATTTTGTAGCCAGCTACAGAGTAATAGTTATATATATATATATATTGTAGTGTCATCTAAGCATGTTGTTGATGTGGCAAGATAATTATTGAAGAGATAAAGCAAAAATCATAGAAATCGGATTTAAATTAGAAGCTATGTCTACACGAGATCCAAGACATGAGGTGATATGATTGGTTGAGAATAGAGAGAAGGAATCAGATTGGATTAAAAAATATTTTGTAGGACCAAAGTATCAGCAGAGCGGCGAGCATTGGTCTCAAGGCCTTGTTTACTTCCAATTTTTTTATAAAATAGGAATAGTAGCACCTTCGATTGTATTTAACAAATATTATCCAATCGTGGATTAACTAGGCTAAAAAATTTTGTCTCGCAAATTACAGGTAAACTATACAATTAGTTATTTCTTTTATCTATATTTAGTGCTTCATACATGTGCTGCAAGATTCGATGTGACGAGAAATTTAAAAATTTTTGCAAAATATTTTGAAAACTAAACGAGCCCTTGAATAATTTTTCATTGTAGCAGCATTAGCCTGTGTGGTTGCATGCATCCTGTTGCAGATATGGTCTAGACGATGGTCCACTAGCATTTCTACATACGCCTTGTTTAGTTCGCGTCGAAAAACAAAAAATTTTCAAAATTGCCTGTCACATTGAATCTTGCGGCATATATGCATGAAGCATTAAATATAGATAAAAACAAAAACTAATCACACAGTTTGACTGTAAATCACGAGACGAATCTTTTAACTCTAGTTAGTCTATAATTGCACAATATTTACCACAAACAAACGAAAGTGCTACAGTAGCGAAATCTAAATTTTTTCACATCTAAACAAGGCCATAGTCCAGATGACCAATATCGACTAAATATAATAGATAACGAGAGATTCTACTAACAAATAAACACCAAAATGAGTCCATAAGAGCATCTCCAAAGGCTTTGGCAAATTGACTTGGCATTTCTTGCTATTTGCAAACTCCCATAACAAAATGCAAAGGATAAAAATAGGTCATCTCCAAGGGAATTGGCATTTGGACTTGGCAAAGGATAAAAATAGAAGGTCTCTAGACGCGTGCGCTTTCCTCGCGCATGACTTTGTTCGCGTGATCGGGTTTGCAAAGTCGTCCACAGCTTGACATTTTTGCCAAGTTTGGTCCCTCATTTGCCAAGTTGACTAAATTGCAAACTCCAAATGCAAAACCGTTGGATACCTCTTTTGGAGCTTTTTGGCAAATTACTCAAATGCAAACCTCAAATGCAAAATCCTTGGAGATGCTCTAAGATCATATAAACAATTTCAAGCTAGACACCATAGAACATGATTTTACTAAACATTTGAAACTAGTTTCATAATTTTTTGAGCCAAAAGAAAGTTTAGATGAATTTTCTAAGATTAAACCAGAGTTAGGATTTTTAATTGCATTATTTTTCCATATTACATATTTAGGTAATTTTTTGAAAGAATTATTTTTATGTTTCTTTGGATATTAAAATTTCAAGTCTCATTACCTCTTTGATCTTTCACCTTAGTCTGATTTATTCTCTTAATGTGACGCCATATTAGCAAAACCACACGAGCCACCAAAACAAACGGTTTTAAAAGTTCACGTCTGATTTTTTAAATTGACGGGTAAAAAAAAACTGGTTGTGTAGTTCAGGGAGGAAAACCGAATATCCACGATTGCTGAGGGAAGAAAATTAGACTTTTTCCATACCAATATGGACAAATGGACAAGGCCGGCCTTGAGGTTGACACAGGCACGTCTGAAACACGATGCATGTCACACTATTTTTTTTTTCATTGCACTTTGTCAAGAGTAAGCCTTGCAGGAAATTGTGTCTAGGAACTCACCACCACCCTTGATCATTACCTTAGCATGACAAAAAAGGTTATTAGTAGGTTAGGACACCAAGGTGACCGTGCAACTTTAACATTGACTGATACTGTTTGTTGCTAGCACCATTGCCCATCGGGTTGGATGCGCGGTGCTTGACAAAATACTTCTCTCGTTAATGTTGCCAAAATTGTGCTACCTCTAGGCAACATTACTGGTACTTCAACATTTTGCCGCTAGCACCACTTCAACGTCATCGCATTTTGCGCCTGCACCATTCTGTTGGATGCATGGCACTTGCTCTTTGCCACTAGACGCCAACGACACCGTGGCATGAAAAAGTTGTTGTTGATTGCCTTCCTTCTCCTAGCAACGTGTAGACGAGGCGGGATGTCCAACATGGGCCTGGGGATGGACATGTAGATGCACAACTCAAGATGTGACTCATCGTGTTCGGAGAGACTACCCACGAGATGCAATGACATGAGCAAGCTGCCATCTCCCGCATCGGGGAGATGAGCAGATATGGTCGACACCGTGACAACAATGAGGCATGGCGAAGACACGACGGATAAGGGTCCCAGGAGAAGCGAGCAACTGAGGTGATGAAAGGTGGGGCGGCGAAGAGGATGATGAATTGTGGCTAGGTATCAACAGCTCAAGCTCCATAACCTCCCAATCTGACATAAGCAGCTATGACCTTTCCCTACCCTAGGGGGAATGATGCAGGACTAAGTTAGGCGATGCAGTCAACTGCACTGAAATCCTATCGTTCATGAGATCCTATCGTTCATGGGCAGGCACCGTCTGAAGATTGGAAGTGATGGGGTCCAAGAAGTCCATGTTGCAAGGAACCCAGGGCAGCAGGGAGCACACATTAGCCTCATTTGCAACAAGATTCCCCAATAGGTCATCCATGAATCAGCGGGATCTTGGTGGTAGCCTTGACTTTGACATTGCCAAAGTGAAGCGAGCCACACCACGACCATGCTTTGCCACCCAGCACATATGCATCCATCAATGACTCGGAGGTGGATCGACCCGTGGAGGAGGTAGTGATAGTGTTGTGGACCTGTGCCGCTTGCAATCACGAGATAGGTGTCAAAAACCGTGGCAGCGCAGATAGCGGTGATGGAGCCACCAGGTGGCCATGCAGTGTGTCTAGGATAGGCAGTTGAAGCACCTACCCCGCAATTCAGCGATGATGACCGGAGGTCCATCCCTAAATGTGGATGAATCGGTCAGGTCTGGGCATAGTGGCTGTTTTGCCTAGGAGATGAGTTTGAGAGCAAGGTTGGATCCTCCGCCACCCGTCCGCATTCGGGGCATACTCCGTGGCCCAAGTCACTAGTGAACTGGGTCCACCGAGCCATGGCAGTCGGGGATGGAACACCCCTACGCAGGCATAACAGTCACCTACAAGAGCCATGGCAGCCTTCCACTAACAACGACGGTGACACTAATTGCAGCGCTGCAGTGCTGGGTTGGTGGATGCAGCCACTTGCCGCCGGTGGTGTGGGGCTCGCCGCGGAGGGAGCAATGCTCGATGGAGACTAGCGTGTAGCCTTGAGGAACAGGAAAGGATAGCGCTCAAAGTTGGACTCGCCGGAGAAAGAGCCATCCTCCCATCCCAAGACCTTGGGTCATTTGGTGAGTGGAAAAAGTTTGTACCTTTGGGCAATGGCTTGCTTCGGTTGGTGGTGTTGAATATGTTCCAAATTTAGTGGCACATTACAATGATCGACTTCTGTCGGAGCGAATTAGGGTTCCACTGAAGTTATGATCTTGTAAGCCGCCGCACGACGTTGTAACCCAACTCTTGATAATAGTGAGTGTTTGCTGGCTGGTGCCCGTGGTTTTTTCCCCTTCGCATTGGAAGGGTTTTCCACGTTAAATCTTGTGTCTCCGCTGTGTTTTGATCTTGTGTTCTTCGTCGTTTATCCGCCGTCATTCACAACAGGTGGAGCTATTTTTAGTTTTTTTTACGCATCTATAAGTTTATTTGGAGTTGTTAAATACTGCCGGAAAACACTATAATTTAGAAGAAAATCAAGCAATCAGAAGTGTTAAAGTTTTCATCCAAGGCTTTGGTGATTGATTAATGCAAGATTAGGCATAGAGAGAGTGATTGCAGCTTGTGTATTCCTTGATGATTGCTGATGGAGGTACCATATATAATTGTACTCTTTGTGCACTAGTACCTTGGATCCTTGAGCGGCTTGCTAAAGACTATACTAGGCCCTGTTTAGTTCACCCAAAAACTTAAAATTTTTTTAAAATTCCACGTCATCGAATCTTGCAGCACATGTATGAAATATTAAATATAGATAAAAATAATAACTAATTACACAGTTTGTCTGTAATTTGTGAGATGATTTTTGAGTCTAGTTAGTCTATAATTAAACAATGTTTGTCACAAACAAACGAAAGGGCTATGGTGTCCAAAAAATTTTCGTTTTGCCAACTGAACAAGGCCTAAAGATCCAAACAAGGTAGAGCTGGGACAAGGAGACACTTGCCCTCGTGGCTTCAACCTCCATCGTGGCGACGTGGGATGCCATGATGTGACTTTCATCGTAGCAGGTGGCTCTTCAAGCTTGGGCCTTGTTTAGTTCCAAAAAGATTTCGGATTTCGGTACCGTAGCACTTTCGTTTGTTTATGGTAAATATTATCCAATCATAGACTAACTAGACTCAAAAGATTTATCTTGTGATTTACAGATAAACTGTGTAATTAATTTTTATTTTCATTTATATCTAATGCTTCATGCATATGCTCCAAGATTCGATGTGACGGGGAATCTTGAAAAGTTTTTGGATTTCGGGATGAAC
>Ga0182004_10001352_pt1 | contig 17749 bp, 13 predicted proteins | sample Sormic07211540_1_FD_120479 | JGI IMG/M metagenome (GOLD analysis project Ga0182004, IMG submission 120479) | Endophyte microbial communities from Sorghum bicolor roots, Mead, Nebraska, USA - 072115-40_1 MetaG | ecosystem: Host-associated > Plants > Roots > Unclassified | place: USA: Nebraska...
AGTACAGCAATGACTATTTCATCGGCCGTGCTGGTACAGACAATTTCGCTGCAGGAATACAAGACCGAGCGTCGTGTCCATTTGATAATTGCCACTACAAACTGCAAACACGCAGGATCTGGGGAGCTTGGGACATCGGCCCCCAGTTTTCCATCTTTTCCCATCCCTTGGAGCTTTGGAGCACAAGACCGAGCGTGTCCATTTGATAATTTCCACTTTGACTGCACTTTCTCGGGAAACAAAATTGCTCCTCCTGCTGGCTCCACGCCTCCACCGGCTCGCCGCCGAGTAGTATAAAAATCTTGGTGTGCTTCAGCAACAGCCGGCAGTGCATGCTCGCTTTCGCTCGCATGGATCCCCATCCCCTGTTCCAAAGGTGGCACATCCAATGATCATTGGTACCAAAAGTTTCATGGATCCAAAGCACAAGACCGAGCGAGAACCCTAAAATGAACAAGGCTCAGGCTGACAGCCCACTCGTCTCTGTTGGTCATTGCCAAATAGTATGAAATCTACAAGACAAAGTGGAGCTTTGACATTTTTAAAACATATTGGACGTTGATGTGTGAGGCATATATATAGGCGCATGGCAGATTAAGATTTTACTCCTGGTCTAACCTACTCATTGTTTCTGCATGGTTAACTAACTTGCTTTAGAGAAGATTAATTGAGGGCAAGCCCAATGTCACCCAGAAACTGAATCACATGAGTGTGCACTCCCCGGGCCAGCACCGTGCACCGCACTGGCACTGCTCACAGGTCGTCAGGCACGGCTGCATACAGTCAAGACAACCAGATAAAAACCGAGGAACACTGTCATTCTGAGTAGTAGTTGGTAGCCTGCATGCTTTGGCGCGTGTGGTCCTATCCTAACCTAGTCTGATTGGTAGCAACTTGAAAAGCGCGACGTTCGCCAATCGCCATGGCTCTCACTTTAGCTCCCTGCTTTTGGCTATGTCTCCTCTCTCCTCTGCCTTTTCCTTGCCGGGCCACAGGCCACACTGCTCGCTGGAGACGAAGAGTAGTGCTCTACAGTCGTACTAATCCGGCCATCCCCTAATAATCTGCCGGTCGGATACTCGGAGTAGTTGTTGATAACACGGGCTGCCGGGCTGGTGGTCCAGTCCATCACAATCTGCCGCCCGCCCGAGCCGAGCGCGCCCCAATCATCGCCGCCGTTCCGAGTCGTCGAGGACCTGTTTCTTGTGACGAAGAGGATGATCGTGGAGGCAGTGGCGCAATGTGCGCCTGTCAAAAGAAACGGGGCTGGGGAAGAAAGTGGGAAAAGGGCGATACATCATTGCGTGGAGTCGGCTAAAGCCCTCGTAATCATATGCCCGGCAAGTGTTCATGGCGTGAATCATGCAATACCCGACCTGACCTGGCTCCGAAAGCATTTTACAGATATACACACACACGGCTACGCACTCGCAATTCGCTTATTAGGTCGGACACATCGGCAAAGCTTGGCGACCTTTCGCTGCTCGCAGCCTTGTACCGGCCGCCGCTGTGCGCACTCGCTGCAAATGCGCTGCACATGACGCGTCCGTTCCAAGGCCAGCGCGCGCCCAGGCTCGGCAGCCCGCACCGCACGGCGCCAGCGCCAGCGGCCGCGGCGTCATTTTCCTTCTTCTCCGCCCGGCGGGAAAGCACGAACGAATGATTCGACCACAAGGGGCGATTACGGAACGGAAGGATGTCTTCAGATTCCGAGTCCGGCCTGCTAAATAAAAGTCGGGGCTGGACAAGTTGCAGCGCATGTGTCGTAGCAGCGTGGCTGCGTGGGGAGACCGTTAGGGGTCAAGGTGGATAGCCGTTGGCAACGGTGCACGTTCGGATCGCCCCGCCGTCCCGTGCTGCCAGTGCCATCACTCCGCGGCGGAGGAATCGCACATGCTGAATTTTGCACACCCCCCTTTTTCAGCCATTTTCTTTCCCGACCTTGAGAGTTGAGATTGAGGCACCGACGGTCCAGATGGAGCGCCGTGCACGGCTTTGGGGGTGCGCAGGGGGCCCGGCAAAATCCCGCGTCCTTGGCGCTTGCCGCTCGTCGTTGCGCCCGTGAGCGCGGGCAGCCTCTCTGTCTGCGGAAGCGGACCGGCCCAGAATTTGCCGCAGATCCTGTTGGGATCCGCTGCTCCGTAGCAGACTGTGGCCGTGTGGGCGCCACGAACCGCGAAGCAAACGCTGCCGACCGCGGACTGCGGTGCCGGCTACAGAAGCGGCGGCGTGGACGTGATAGCGATTTCTCAAGGGGGGAAACAGACGGGTTATGGCTGCCTTTTCTCTCCTCGCCGGCCCCGCCGCGGTTGGGTTGGGTTTGGTATCCGTACGGGGTCCCCTGCCCGTTGCATCACGGACTAGCTAGCTGATCACGTCGTGGACCATCGGCCGACGCCCGGCCCCCCGGCCGTCCCCGTTTTTGGTGGTCCTTTGGATTTGGAGTTAGTGCCCTCCGAGCTTGCACGGCGACGGGGACGCGAGTAGATGGATGGCATGGTCAATGGCCGCATTGCGTGCCTTTAATCAATTCAACTCAAGTCTCGCTGGAAAAGAAGGGCGGATGCCACTGTTATCAGCTTTACAGGCGGTGCCGTGGCGAATTACTACCGTTTTCGGTGGTACTGGACCATTGGGATAACAGATCTGTGAAGTTGACAAGTCGAGAGTGGCCACCGCCACCGGCCATTGGGGATTGATGTGAACTCTGGTACATGGAAACATGGTAGCAGGTGAGCATCAAAGCACGTACTAGCTGCTCCGTCAAGTTTCACGAACCACAGTGGCTAATACCTACTGCTATGTCCCATAAAAAGGATCGCTATGGAACTTTGGTTAAACTTTTTTAAATTTCACCAGTTTTTTATAAAGTATTAGCAATATTTATATCTCTAAAAAAGTTTATACGAAAATATATTCAATAATTATGTTTTCTTTCAGTTGCTTCTGTTACCGTGGGCAAACATCGCTAGCGATAGAGTTACTTGTGGAGCTGAAGTAGAAGAAAAACAGTTCCACTGGTGGCATAGAGACGTGTTAAAGCGACATGTAGATCACGAAGCTCGATCTTTTCTGATCTGACGTTACCACGGAGCGGTGCAATACTGCTCTCATCCCGACCTCTGCCGCTGCCCAGTGCAAATAGCCAAAAGACCAGCCCAGCACTGCAGCAGCAATGGCAGAGCTGCAAAGCCGCGCCGCATCGTGCCTACGTGGTGGTACCGTGCTAGACCTTATGGACAGAGCAGACAGCACAACCTGTGTGGATGGATGTGCAGCGACGCACAGATCTGGAGAAGCGGAGGAGCAGACCGGTGACGACGAACCGATCGGCGCCGCATGTGCAGCGACGCAACGCGGACGCCACTTTTCCGGTCATTGGCACGCTTGTCGCGCGTGGCGCCGCGAGGAGTGCCCGCTACGCTTGATTTGTTTGCGCTCTTTTACAGCAGGATCGATATCTGCTGCGCAGATCGGCTTCACATCTCGCTCTCATTTGACAACTAAATCCCTGCCCCCCTTCATTCTTGTTTTAACAACAAAATCAGCTTGCTATGACTCGGAAACTTGTCAGCATTATGGCTTTTATCACACTGGAATGAATGATGCGCAGCACGGCAGCAGGCAGCACCAAGTGCAGAACAAGATGCAGAGCATCTCATGAGTTCCGGCACCTTGGCAAGCCTATCATGGGATGCAGCTCATCTACTTGTCATGATTCAAGTACTCTAGTGAAACCACGGTCATGGACACGAAGAATAAAGTGCGATATCCTCTTTCTCCAGCTTTCCTCGTTTTCTTTCTTTCTTTTTTATCAAAATGAAATGATGAACAGAACAATGTGTAATCATCCCAAACATGGAGACAGTTTCATACATACAGGCTAGTATACTTGAACAGCCTTTTCGTGTATACAGAAAAGAATTGTCATCCTCGTTTTTTCTCTATTCATTCAACAGGGGCAAGCAACTACAGCAGGGAGGAAAGGTGTGCATACCATCCGAAAAGAAAAGGAAAAAGGAGCTGTGTCTCAGCTTTTGGAAGAACCAGATGATTACACTGTTCTACTCTTGTTTTGCCGCTTTTAACATACAGTGTGTAGGGATCCCATGGACTGCTCTAGCAGAAGATATTTGGTTAAGATGAGGAAGACCCAGTTTTGTTATTTCTGACCAAATTTTGGACAAAGAGCTCTCCTGCACGGTAGGAAGACCGAACCTGATAAAAACCAAATGATATAAAGTTAATTCTTGTTACTTATATGAGAAGTACCATGATGTGTGGTACTTTAGCTATACATTATAGTGTCATTTATTTCAGAGTGGTGGCATATTAGTTGTTTTTTCTTTTGTTTTTACTGTCTAGAGGGTACAACTGGAGGGAGTAATCAGCAGCAACACTTACCAAGGGTCCACTAGCAACATATCGGAAACCGACCGATTCTCCATACTCCTTCCAAAACTGGAACTTCTCGGGAGTCACATACTCTCTTACTGTTAGATGTCTTTCTGTTGGCTGTGATTGATATAAAAAGAGCTCCCAATGTTAATAACAGGAAGAAGGGATGACAGGATATCTAGATTCAATAGGCGCTGCGGGTATTGAGCTAACCTGCAAGTACTGGCCCAAAGTAAGGATGTCAACACCAATTGCCCGTAGATCTATCATTGCTTGTTTCACCTCTTCATCAGTCTCTCCAAGACCAAGCATGATAGAAGACTTTGTAATCATGCCCTCCCTGCAATCTTTTGCATGCTTGAGAACTGCCAAGCTCTGATCATACCTGTAAACATGAGGTGACAGAAAAGATGTTTACAATGTCAGATATCATGATTCATCAGATAGAACATAAGTACAAAGGTTAGTTGGGCATTGCCAGAAGATACTAGTTTAATAATTTCTGTGAGTAAAGCCATCAACAATAGCATTAGCGTTCAGATCAAGAGTTATATCAAACCTACTCAAATGAACTCATGAAAATTGGGCCCCAAACGCATGTTAGCTACCCAGTTATTTTCTACAAAAATGTCAGTAGCCATATATAGGAAATCCATTCAACGATTACAAACTAACAATACAAAGTAACACAACCAGGAATTTATCCAATCAATTTTTTTAAGACTTCATTCTTAATTTTAAGCTTGTAATGTGTATAATATATCTACCTGTTTCTTTTCACATGTTGTGTAATACAACACGTTCATGCACATTGTGTTATTGCTCAGCAGCAGCTTGCTACCTAGAAATAAAATTCTTGAATTGATAAAATGTGGTGGAACTGGATCAAGTTTAGATTCATGGTTGCCGATAAAATGGATTTAACTATTAAGACTGACCCCACAAATGCACAATTATGTTGGGGAATTGCTGGAGGTCAGGATCCTGCAACGAAAAGGTACAACGCTTTGTTTTCCTTTGCTAGGCCAGCTTCATCCAGGACATGGTAGTAGAATAAGGGATGTAAAAATAACCATGCTACTCCATACCAGCTTCTCCTGAGTTACACTGGTTAGAGCATCTCCAGCATGAGTCCTCAAATCATGAAAGTCGCTGCTTCTCGCCCCAGGGCTCAGGGCGCGGTGGGGAGGGGCACCCGCGGAAAGGGCATGGCAAGGAAGGAAGAGAAGAAGCAAGCCGAAGGAACAGGGCTCAGAGGGAAGGGAAGAGCAGGCGCGGGAGCGAGAAAACAGCCAACCACCCAATAGGGGCCACAGTCAACGCCCGTGAGATTGAGGGCCGAAGGGTGGGATTTGAGGGCCTCCCAAATTTGAGGGCTTGAATAGGGCCCTGCTGGACCCCTTCTTTTCATGAGGCCTCAAATTTTAGTTTGGTGGCTTGTTTGAGGGACCTGCTAGAGTTGCTCTTAGACCATTTACTTCCAGGCCTAAATGAAACCCAGTGTCACCGATCCGGGTTCGAAGGCTGGCACAAACTTCTTAAGGGAAAAGGCAGGGGGACGTCTCTTCCCCTGGTTGAATCTTTTTTAACTGTGCTACTCCATGGTTGAAGTAGAAACAAATGGAACTAGTTTCAACAAGAAAGCTCTAGTTGTATATGTAGGTACATTATATCAAATATCTTAGGCATCCAGAGACCCTCAAGATTCATGCAAGCACATTACTATGAACCTAAGATGAGATACTCATTTCATTTTCCCAAAGCTTGCGTCACTCAGGGAAGATTTGATGATGGTAATAGTACATGCACCCACATGTACAAGGACAAGTGGAATAAACATATCACAATTGAGAATACACAATGTTAAATGACCAAAAGTCTGGAACTTAACTGTTTAAAATTAATTCTTTCAGAACTTTTAATGGGTAGTAATCTCTAGGGGGTCAATGACATGTGGAAATTTACTCCCAAAAAGAGTTGCATGTCGAAATTGAATTAACTGTACTTCAGAGTTTAGATTTCGGAAATTCTAAAAGAAACTGAATACAGTGCTACTGAAATGACTGAAGCACATTACCCTGCCCGAGGATCCCTCACAATCCTCTGCAGACTCCTCACAGTTTCAATGTTGTGCGCATAAACATCTAGGCCGGAGTTTGCTAAAGATGAAACAGCCTCCAGGTCACCTCGAAAATCCGAGGTTAAGCACTCCACCAGTATTCCAGGTTTGAGCTCCTGAAGAGAAAATTCAGAAAACATCAGCCAGTACTTCTACACAAGTTCAAATTCTAACAAATTAGGCAAATTAAGGCACAGCAAAACACATGGGATTAGGCAGACCTTTAAAGCTCTCACTGTCTGAGCAAAATGGCTGCTTCCACCATCAGGTAAGTCATCTCTATCGACACTGGTTAGCACAACATAGTCTACTCTGGAAAGAACATAATACCTTAGATCAGCCATGTAATCAACCACATAAACAGCAAATGAACAGTGATTAACATACAATTTATAGTAAAAATGCACTATCAAGTGTTATGTCTACTTTGATATCACCAATTACAGTTGCATCAATTATCTTCGCTCAGAATTATGAGAACCTAACAGTTTTTAATCTGCAGATGTTCAATCAGGCAGGATTACTAGAGATCATACCCCCAGCTTGCAACTGCCAAAGCCGTGTTTAGAGGCTCCAGGGGATCCGGCGGGGGCGGCTTGTTGCTGGTCTTCACAGCGCAGAATCGACAGCCGCGCGTGCAGGTGTCACCAAGCACCATGATGGTGGCCGTCGCGATGCCGTCCCCTTCGCCGCCGGCCCCTCCACCTCCGTTCCAACACTGAGCCCCCCAAAGCAACCGGTTCCGTCAGAACCCAACACTGAAACCAAACCGAAGCGCTCCTCCCGCAGAAACCGCTGGCGCGGATCATACCTCGCCGATGTTGGGGCACTGTGCCTCGACGCAGACGGTGTTGAGCTTGAGCTCGCCGATGGACTCCCGCAGGCGAGCGTACTTGTCCCCCTGCGCAGCGCGCTGCCGCAGCCACGCGGGCTTCTTCACCTCCGGGTCCCTCCCGGTGTACGGGCCCGCAGGCGCCCTAGACGCCGTCCCCACCGTCGGCGGCGCCGCCTCAGCGCGGCACCGTGCCACGGATACCGAGCCGCGTGGGGCCCCGTGGCCCCGTCTACCGCCGCATCCGGCCAGTACCGGCGGCCGCAGCGGCCGCGCGAGCGAGCTCTGCATCGTTACCGGCCGGCGGAATCGGGCCGGGCGCGGTCGTCGTGGTGCGGAGCGGTGTGTAGCCGTGGAGGTGATGTGTTCCAACTTCCAAGCGGAGCGGAGGGGTGAGGTTTTAGCGTTCCCGTTTTACCCCCTGTGTGGGAGACAAACCAGCTCGACGATTTCAGAAGCCAGGGGTATAATAGGGGGGCGATATTAGGCCGGCGATGATACCAAGGATGAAGTGCTTGGCTGGTTTTTGATCGCCTGCCTTGCTGGCTCCTGCTGCTGCTTGTTCCTGGGTTTTGTCGCCGTTGCGAGGAATTTGGTCAAAATGTGGGTGTGTTGGTAGGTCACAGTCGTAGACGAGGCAGGGTTTGTAGAATTGTGGTGTTGGTGGCTTAATTTCCATTTGATCAAGTTTAGCGTGACTTGGAATGCGCTAACTCCAGCAAACGCAGGATTTTACCCTGGATTTTCTAGTGCTAGGGAATCAAAACGATTTTTTGGGTTCAATTCCAAACAAGTCCTGACATTTACAAAGGATGCTCAGATCAGATGTTATTATTTGAACAATCTTCTGTATGAGCGTCATATCGATCTAGGCAACCTTTTACGCCCTGCTATTAAGAAAAAACTAAGCGCAACAGGATGGAACGTGAATCAATTCATACCTTTTTTCTATTGCAAGAATATCAAATGTGATTCTTTAAACAATAGAGCGACTGCAACTCATTGATTCAGATGAACGAAACAGTCAATAAGGCCTGTTTATTCCCCACCCAAAAAATTTTCATCCATCCCATCTTTGACACATACATAGAACATTAAATATAGATAAAAAAATAAACTAATTACATAATTTGGTTGAAAATCACGAGACAAATTTTTTAAGCCTAGTTAGTTCATGATTATCCTTAAGTGCTACAGTAACTCATATTGCTAATGACAGATTAATTATACTTAATAGATTTGTCTTGTAGTTTCCAAACTAGCTATGTAATTTGTTTTTTTATTAGTTTCTAAAAAGCCCTCATGACATCCTTCCGACACATCTGATGTAACACTAAAAAAATTTTCATCTCCAATCTAAACAAGGCCTAATATCAATATTTTCACATCACGATGTTAAATGGAGTTAACAATTAGTATTTTTGAATGAACGAATTCAAGCTGGAACCGCACAGTTCGGGAATGCAGACGCCTCCACACTCCGCTGGGAATATAGGGGAACATGATGAAGGCAGACAGCAAATAATCAACAAAGAACAAAGCAAACATTTGCACAAAGACTAGCGGCCAAAGAGCCCAAGACTCACGAGTAGCTTAATAAATAACAGTATGTCAGTATATAAATAAAACCCAAAATGTGCAAACCAGTCCAGTGACCTACGAAGAACATCAACTGTAGAAATGTAAAAGGGTACATTTCCTGTTCCAGGATTCCACTATAACAATATCAGTGGGTATCTGGATCTGAAACCTTAGACTTAAGAACTAGAAGAATGTATCTTTACCAAAGCCTAAAAAGAGTACTCCATTATTCGAACACATTTTGACCTAAGTGAAGTAAACAAGACGCTAAACCAGTAAACCACCCCCCACATACTTTGACACCTGATACTGGGCACCTTCCACTCGTGAAAAATAACAAGCAGAAAGTCCCTGATAAGCGATAACCCAACCTGTACAATCACTGCTAGACTGGTAGGAATGCAAATGTGCCTGCCCGCTCACCAGAGGTCTTCTTCTCAGGCTAAAAACTACGCCCACAATGGTCTTCTTCGCTGGAGCAGATAAATGTTAAAAACTAAAATGCCCCATGACCACCAGTTTCAACACTGCACAGAGTTACAACAGTATAGGTACGTACATGCATAGTCTATTATAATATCATCAGGTGGGTGCTATATTAAATGACCCACATAAGGCAGATTTCACTGGTCTATTCGATTACTCTGAAACCTAAACTTACGTCACAACCTGAAGTGAAGGCTACTTTCCTGAGCAAATGGAACTTCTCCAAGCTCGCTCACAACTTATAATGGGGCATGCATGTCTTCAGATACAATAATTATCAGCTGAAGACCAGCTCATCAATGTTTAAAAGCATTGACTCTTTGCCCTTGTGTGTCTCCTTCGGTTACATCAACCAGGAACAGATTCTGAAGTGATGTGCCCACCTCTAGCACCTGAGGGATTGAAACCTGTTACTGGCATGGATCTCTGAGCAAAATCAAGAAGCCGCTGGCGTTGCTGCTCGTTTGTATGAGGAAGGCTTGCACGAAGTAGCTCAACAGGCATCTCCTTACTAGTAGCTTTGGAAGCCTCAGGTCCAATTCCTGAGCTTGGTGCCTGCATGACAAACATCTGCTGAATACTTTCAAACTTACTGACACAGTATTTTGTTAGAAGACCAAAGAAAGCATCAAACGATGCCTGCCAGAGAGCACGGTTTGGCACAGTGTAGCTGGCTGCAGCATGGCGATCAGTCAGTAACTCAGTTGCTCGATCCAGTACTGATTTAATAACTAGAGAAGCCCCATCACCAGCAGAACTACCAAGAGGGCGCAGGGGTGGCTGTTCAGATGAACAGACAACAGCAGCAAGGCAGGCACTAAGAGCACCAAGTTCCATGTGATGCACACAAGATGAAAGAGTCTTTGCAAGAGCAACTGTAGTTTCTGCTGCACTAGAGTCTGATGGCAAACCCCCAAACAAGAACCTCAAATGGCGAAAAATTGCCATGCATACTATCCGGGTCAACTCGCTGCCAGGGACAAGAAGCCGAAGGTAACGTGCTAAAAACTTACGTCCTTTGGGCAGAGAAACAATGCGAAGAAAAACAACATCGTCCTTCAGGGCTAACCCAGATGAATGACCAGATTTGCTGGGTCCGAGAGGATCAACAAACTGCAGTGATGCTGCTAGACCTTCCAGGAGGACTTGCCGTCTCCGCTTCAGTTGGAAAATGTTGTCCTGTGACTGGCTAGACTGCAACAGACGGTCAGTGTCATCAACCTCAAGAAGAAGGCAAAGGGCATCTTCAACAGTGACTCTTGCTGCAAGCATTGGTTCTTTCTCCAGGGGCCTCACAGTAGACTTCTGATCATGGGAGCCATCAGCAGATGAAGGATGGTCAACCTCAAGAAGAGACCGAGGCCTACGTATGGAAGAGAAAGATACTCTTCCAAGAGCATCAACCTGAAGATATGTGTGCTGATCACTGCTGGATCGAGACTTGGATGGTATATCTTTCATTGATGTTGGGGAGAAATTGGTCTTTTGCTTAGAAGTGGCGCCTCTTTTTGCCATACAAGCTTGATGGTAGTAATCAACAACATAAGGATCACTGCTGTGACTTGCAGAATGCTGCATCCTTAAGATTGATTCAATCTCTTCAGATGACATGTACTTGGATCTAAACTTTATACCTCCGCTGTCACCATTCTGGCTACCAGTATCAGATGGTGGTTGAGAGAAGCGAAGGCTATGCTTTCCCCTCCCCGACCTTGATCTCTTGTCTCTTGATGAATGAGAACTGCCAACAGAATCAAACCTGCCTGTAATCTCTGCAGAGTGATGGGGATATAGCAGGTGTGGAGTTATATTGAGGTAATTCTGATGGGGTGATTGGACCTGTGCCAATCTCTGCTGATGCTGAGAAAACAGGAGTGATGGCATTGGGCTATTAGGAAGTGATAATTGTTTGTGCAATAAGTTGGGCAGTAGATTAAGATGTTCCCCAGTGAAAGGGTTACCATGGTTCGACCAATCATTTTGCACAGGATTGTTTACAGGCAGGTTAAGAGCACCATAAGGCATTCCTCCTGTGTATGGCAGCCCATGAGATGGTCCGACCATATGGTATGGAGAAGCAGAAAGTGACATGCCTGGAGAACCCATTTGGAGCCCAGCACCAATTGATGGAATGCTCCCATGACGTGTAAGGCCTTGAGCAGGGTAAGGGGATCTACCACCAGCAGCAGCAACAGGTGGTGGGAATGAGGTAAATGAAGATGTCTTTGGTAAAACGATAGGTTCACTTGACCGGTGCTGCAGTGGCTGCTGAGGGTAGGAAGATGTTCGACTTAGTGGTCTGGAGTTAGAATCCCCTTGCTGAACTGAAGAATTGGATGACCACCATCTTTTACTTTCGTGGAATTCCTCATTTTCAAATACGTCTTGATCTCCCCAGTTTGAAAACTCCACATCCTCAGCCCAGTCAACAGTTAAAGAACCTGAAAAGGTTGTTGCATGGTTCAGTGAAAAAATGAAACTTAGGCATATATGAAATCTGATTATCTGACAGATAATTCTGCAAAAGAAAAATTCTTAAGGCAATAATTATGTCAGACTCTTGATATAATAAGATTCCCTCAAATTCACAGTTACACATGTCAGGCTAATTTTTTCTCTCGAACACACAGGAGAGATGTGTATATTTGTATTAATAAATAGAGAAAAAGGGAAAGAGTTCCATACAAAGCAGCCTCCTTACCTCGCTCAGGCTAAACATTACACAAAAAATATTAAAAATATATTAAAAAAAATCAAACTATAAGGCACAGCAGAAAGAACATATAGTCAACAAACGAACTGACAATTCCGAAACCACTATAGTTTGGGCATGTGACTTCAGACCAGACATAACACAAAATAAACACCATAGTATTACACCTCAGAGCAACATGCCATAAGGGAAGAAATATCACTCACTTCCTCGTGAAATGGATCTCCTGTCCCCAATAACACCAGGATTCCGGGTTCCACTAATGCTTCGGTTCAACTGCCAGAAAAGGTGTGAATTTTCAGTGTGTGCCAAGTAACAGAAAGAAAGCATAACAGCAAGCAAGCACAAAAGGAAAGGCTAAAACAAAGCCATCCATAAACCAATCCATGAGGAAGCAATACAAGATTACTTAGAAAAAGAATATCATCCTTAAACCATGTTCAATTGCTACAGCCTACGAATATAGGAGCAAAACAGCTTTAACTGGTGCCTAAGATTTGAAAAATGTAGGTCATGATTCATATCATTGTCATGCCAAAAGTGCAAACATGTGTTTAAGCTGTGTCATTATCCAGTCCTGCTGGGAGCACTGCCTCACTGGTACATGGCCTAATAAAAGCCTGTTAGCTATGGCGATAACGAAAACTTCAATGGATATCATTAAGCATAAAGGTTGCATTGAATTATGGTCTCAAGTTCCATTCAGAACTCAGATCGATTCAATTAAAAAAATATATGTATAACCGTTCTTCTCATATCGTTTCAAATGCCTAGATACAAATTTGAATGAGCTAGCTACTTGTATAACTGGGCCCAGAAACATCTGCTATTAAAAGGGAGCATACGACTCATCAAAGCAAATACACCAAAGCCAGATAAAGTTAAGTTTCAAAACAAGTGACATACCTTAGCAAAGGTGCTTGCAAGATCATCAATGTCAGACAGGTTACTCAGATCATCAATCTGCATAGCACAATAGTTGGGATTGAAACATATCGTGAGTGTATAAATATTGAGCTTCAGAATTCAGAATGAAAAGAAATCAAAGCACTAAAAAAGTGTCATGTACAGCAGTATAGGGAGGGACCCCAGTTACACATGCATGCACCTCAATAGAACATCAGTTTCAAAGGTTATCAAATCAAAGGTTGAACACTACAGCTACTTCATCATTAAGTACTTTATGTAGACTTTGATCATCATAATAAACTCCAAGTGACAGTTTTAGATGTGCTTGTTAATTCCAAGTAATTAACCGTACCCACTAAAAGTTGGATATGTTAATTTGTCATTAGCTACATTTCAACAAGTAGTACTATGGATGCACTTCATTGTAAAACAAAGCCTTATGGTTATCCTTGCAATCAACTATATGGATCCCAAAACACAGAAGATAAGTCAGTTTGTGCCTGAAAAAATATTTGAGGGTGGAGAAGCTCAACCACACCAAAATCTCAAGAAAGGCCACTGTGAACACTATTTATTTCATTATTGTCACTTCATCCAAATAGAGCATCCAGTGTTACTACCCTTTCCTAAAAAAACACCTCCTACAATGTTCTAGTTATTCTCAACAGTGTCTTAACAATTCAACAAAATGATGTGTGCAAGAATACTCTTCTTCCGTCTCTGTCGTGAATAACTCAATCCAAATGAAGCTAATAACCCAATCCAAACTAAGCTCTTGTGCTACCAAGCAAACTTAGAACCATTATTCCACACATCTAGGTTGCCTACAATCAAGCGCACAATATTCCACTACAATCACTCAAGTGCCCAATTTTGGGGCACTACTGATGTGAACCTCAATTCCACTAAATTTTGTCCTTGCGGCCCACAGGAATATATTCTGGATTGCTCCCCGCACTAATCTTCCACTATCAGTTAGGCCATGCAAAAATTGACATGTACCGAGAAAGAAATAAAGCATACATGGGAACCAAACGCACAAGCGAGGAACGGTAGGCACACAATTTATAAAGAAACAATATGGCAACTTTGTAGATATGGTGGTTCTGGAATCTGCACCTCATCTCCAACAGAGTTCAGCCGGTACAGCCCCTCATCTGGCCCACTGAATCCACCGCCATTGGCATCACTGCCGCCGGCTTCCTCCAAGCCCCCGAGCTCGAACCCCTCCAGTGGCTCCTTCCCGAAGAAGGCATACTGCCCAGCGTCAAAATTCTCTGCACCAAGAAACGTCAGATCATCTCAGCATCGTCAAGAGGCGACTATGTTCAACCCTGACTACGAGCAACAACCACGAACTAAACGCAAGAACATCACAGGAAACAATTCCAGCAGAAAAAACGATTTTTTTTGTTAAAGGTTCTTGAACCCAAAGGCCTCACTGGAACAATTCTCCATCGTAGCCCCGAAAATTCGCATCAGAAACACCGCAACAGAGGCGCCGACCAGAGCACCCACCAAATCGACCCGAACAGCACCAACAACCAGCCAACCAACACCAACAACCGAACGAACCGGCGACCAGACCAACGCGGCAAGAAACCCACCAGCGCAGCGGATTCAGCGGCCAGGAGCCTCACCTGCGGCGGCGGAGGAGGACGCGCCGCCTCTGCCCTCGGGCTCGACGCCCAGCATCTCCGCAGGACCCCCTAGAAGCAGTAGCAGCAGCGCCTGTAGCAAGCGGCGGCGCGCATCTGGGGCTAGGGCCTGTTGGCGCGATTTCCTTCCGGGCTTCGGATCTGAGAGCTGGGCGAGGGAAATAGAGAGATGCTCGGACTCGGCTGCTGCTTACTTCTCTCTCTCCCCTCTCTCTCTCTCTCTCTCTCTCTCTCTCTCTCTCGCTTTAAATACAAAATATTTCCGAAATACTAGACGCGGCAGGTGAATTTATGGCTCCCAAAGAAAACTAGTAGCATGGAAACCTACATAAAAAAGAATTCATTTTTCCCCTTCGAGGTAGTACTAACAGGCTTCTGAAAAATAGGATCTCAAATTCCGAGGCACGTCAAGGGGATTAGAGGAAGAGGTGGGGAAACTAGAGAGAGATTGGCAATCGCAGTGGTAGATGAGATGCTAAAGAAGGGATAAGATCATGAGGGAGGGAGAAAGAGGGCTTTCAGTCTGGCTTGTATGTCACTCAATCTCATTCTCACCTATTTATCTCTTATGTTATTTGTATGTGTGAATGGTGCTTTTCTCTATCTCTTTCTATAGGATGCATTTTTTTAGTTTGGACAGGATTGCTTAGTCTATTTTATTTTATATTTATATTATTTTGGTGTGGCTGCTAATCTAGCTCTGTGCTGCTCCAGTACCGTGCTTTTCTCTCTCCTCTATGATTGTTTGTCTCACTAATGGTGGTATTGGGTGTGGATTTGGCAGTGGGCTAGCAGTTTGGTTAGTGGTGAATGGTAGGAGGGTCCATTGTTAATGGAATGGGTGTGTGAAGTAGGTCCTGATCCTCTGTACTAGGCGACCTCTGAGTGTGAGCGCTTCCTCCTCGGATTCGATTCTCTGACGATCTTGTCAAGTTTTTTTTATTACACAAGATAACTTAGAGAAAAATATGAGGACAGAAATCATACCAATCACAGTACAAAATAAAGCCGCAGTACAAAATAAAGCATTACCTCCGGTAAATTTTAATTTTCGAGAGGAAAAAAGAGCTATTATAAAGTTTGGATTTTCTCATGCTATTAGGTCAAATAGAGATTCTCAGTACTGTTTTCTTCGTTCTAAGTTATAAGTCACTTTAACTTTTTTTTACATTTATTTTGCTATGTATCTAGACATACTATATATTTAGTTACAATGACTTATAATTTAGAAAAGAGAGAGTAGTAGCATTCATGCTAGAAAAAACCCTCCAATACGTAATGTGATTTTGTTATTTCATAGGCTGGTCATAACAATTAATATGGTGCATCTGATTGGACATAGATTCAATGAAACAGAACTTTTGCCCTAATGTTATTAGTACATACGGTACTAAGTTTCATCCAAATAAAATCCACTCCCTTACCTTTCCATAAGCCATAACTATGCCATCCATTTTTTCCGCTATTTGGCACCTTATTTAATGATGATGGTGAAATCTTCATTGAGACTCATCTTTAAGCTCAAACTGCTATAAAGCAATGTATACATTCCTAAGTATTTGCCAAATCATGTATGCTACTCTTTCCATTCTAAATTATAAGATGTTTTGGTTTTTTCTAGATTTTAATAAATAGTAAAAATAATGTATGTTTGAAAACATCTTAGAATTTAGAATGGAGGCAATACATCATAAGAGTTCGACAATATTTATTTATTACTTCTTTAAAAAAAACATTTTCCTCTCAAAAAAACACTGCTGCGTGTTTTCTTTGTCCATTGTCACAATTTTCAGTTTGAAATACTACATGCAAACTACAATGCACGCCAGAGTATCCGGTTCAAATTCATAGTGTGGTTTCTATTTGTCAACTCCTATCTGAAACTCTATCACGAGCTTAAGGTTTAGAATCTTGTCCTTGCTTCTCCATTTTTTTTCACAATATAGAATCATAGATGTTCGATCTTTGATGTATCTATTATGAAATGAAATGATAATACGATAGTGAAAGCAACATGTCCTTAAGTTTCCCACATGCATGTTCGATTGATTGCCATACCACAATACCACAAAAAGACAATCACGTGACCATAGACCCCACCGGCCCACTTTGCCACCCTCAGGTTAAATGATTTACCCCATCCATCCTTTTTTATATATCGGATTAGCTTTCTCCTAAGTTAAACATTTTTCTCCCTTGACCATCAATTTTAAAAATTATATAGTTTCACAACATGTAATTATATTTTATAGAAGTATTTATTTGCCATAGTTAACTAAAGAACATAAATATTTTGTTGTTAACATACATATTCTTTTTGAAATTGAAGGTCAAAGTTCAAAATAATTGATTTAGGACAAAACTAAAATGACATGTAAAAAATAATGGAGGAAGGATTTATAGTTTGAGATATCTAGATACATGAGCAATATCATTTTGGTAATTAATCTTTTAAAACAGAAAAACCAACGCCCCTTGGAACAAAGGAAATTACATGAATTTTGGATTGTAACCTTGTAGGAATTTTTTTTCTGTGAGGCAGTTTTTTTTTTCCATAAGGCACTTTGGAACAAAGAATTAAGTTCATACAAATCCCATGAAATTCCAATTAAAAGGCTTAACTCATAGGAAATTTTAAGGATCTAGATGAGTTTAAACCTCATTAAAAAGTATCCCTCATGATATTTTTCTTGTGCGCGTCATCCTTATAGTTTTTTTGTCATGTTTTCGTTCGTACGATTAAAGATGTTCCAGTTCGTTTGTTTAAAAGGATCTTATATGTTTAACAAACGTGCTTAGAAAATAACAATAAATTTGTTAGACCCGGTCACCGAGCCCTAGCTCACTCGACAATAATAGCAATGACGTTAGCAAAATCCTGAATCTCTACGGCCTTGTTTAGTTCCGAAAAATTTTGGGAAATGGACACGGTAGCACTTTCGTTTGTATTTGACAAATATTGTCCAATCATAGACTAACTAGACTCAAAAGATTCGTCTCGTCAATTTCGACCAAACTGTGCAATTAGTTTTTATTTTCGTCTATATTTAATA
>Ga0182004_10001353_pt1 | contig 17747 bp, 15 predicted proteins | sample Sormic07211540_1_FD_120479 | JGI IMG/M metagenome (GOLD analysis project Ga0182004, IMG submission 120479) | Endophyte microbial communities from Sorghum bicolor roots, Mead, Nebraska, USA - 072115-40_1 MetaG | ecosystem: Host-associated > Plants > Roots > Unclassified | place: USA: Nebraska...
GAACTGTCTTAGTTCTTACGGGTAATCAGCCATAATATTCCGAAAGCTCTCCAATGGATTTAAAATCTAGAAATACAACAAAAGTCAGTGTACATGCATGGAGCCACAAGATCTATGAACATATAAAGTACCAGGATTCTTTGCTAATTTTTTAATAAGATAACATCACATAGTGAATTGATTTTCAACAATACTAGATTATGCTTTTTGGTAGACAGCTCATACTGAATAATACCATCTCCATGTAGAATGGTGGTGTAATAATAATGTATACAATGTGTGTGCTAAGCTGAAAACCAAATCATAAAGTAGAATTCTAGTTAATATTATTCTCCAAAGAAAATTTATATTGTACTTAAGAATTTAACCATTAATTTTATGAGTTTATCAGTGACAATAGTTCTATATTCTTCAACATAGTTTTTTAAAGAAACATATAATTTTGTTCAAATGTTCGTGTTTCTTTTATTTAGAAGATCACAACTGATCAATTTCAATTGATGATGGGATTATAGTGAAATATCTTACTGAAACTCCATAAAACACATATTTTAGAAGGGTGGGTATAGTCTCCTAAATTGGATTTAATGTTACATTATTTTTGTATGATTTTGGTTTGTGTCAAGATTAAATTTCTGGACTGGCATGATTGAACCCGTGTCCAGATATGCACATGAGACAAGTTCCAGAAATTATGCAAGTTAGAATCTTGGGATTTTCTTTCTGTAGTTCTATACTGCATTATGTGATCTACATGTTCTATGTCGCCATGTTTGCATTCCAAAAAATGTATCGGGTAGCTTGAAGTTGAAGGAGGCTTGATCCAATACTGGTATCCAATACTGGGAAAAAAATCCGGAGCCTAATATAATTGTCATATTAACATACATGCATGCCACAAAGTGTTCTATCTTCTGTTTTTTCAAGAGGTTCAAAATGGAAGCTTTGCAAAAGGCACTCACCTCTAGCCACGAATAAGTCCTTTGGCATTCATATGTACAAACTGAACCATCTTTGTTCTTGAAAGGAAAAAATTGTAATATGTAGTTAGTGAAATATTGCACGGGAGTAAAATGTGGACCACTTCTGTAATGACATAAAACAAATTGATTTCTGTTCGCAGATAAGTAGTGAAACTGAACATTGATTTACTTGCATAAAATAAAAAGAGGTAATGATATTACTGGTCCGTTTCTTCAGCAAACAACTGATGCAATCCAACTAGAGTAGCTAGATGAAATAGTACTGGTTTGTAGGAAATAACATTATCACACTTATAAATTCATTCTATCATAATTATAAAATTAATTGTATTTTATTTGATATATTTTAATAGAATTGTAATCAGGGCAGTACACAATGCTCATTTTCTTGAGAAAGATATATCACTTTGTTTCAGAAAGTGGATAATTTCGCTACTAGCTATAAAAAAATGTGCGCATAATTTTAGACAAATTTCAATGTGAAAAGATATGTATTATGTCGTATACTCCTTTGAACTATAATCTTCTATCCATATAAATCAGGGTTTTTAGGTAATGTTTCTCTATACTAAATAAGACGAAGGAAGAGAGGAATAAACTGGATATCATGTATAGCCATGGTTTCAATGAGAAAATGAATACAATGGACACTACAAAATTTTAAATTAGAAGATTGTGATCTCTTAGCTAGGATAGGTGGGGGAGAAAGATAATTGGTGGATATGAAAAAGTAAAAATTGAATGACTTCTTAATTGCTTTCACTTTGGCAAGGGTCAGGTGTGGCATTAGTCATAATAGGATATGAGCAATAAATAATACTCTGCCCGATCCATCCATAATAAGAGTCATTCATCAAAATTATTTGTCATTCTCACTTAATTTGCAATGCATATTTCTTTTTCACCAATACATCTTCATCTCTATCTCTCTACTTCTCATTTTCTATGCAGCAACCTTTTTTACTCCTTAATTCATGTTCCCACAGTTGAAACAACAAATAATATGGGATGGAGGGAGTATTTAAGAGTCATTCATCTACACAGCCCATATTTGGTGGTGTGCTATGCATTTAATGACAGATTTAGTTTATATCAAAAAACATATTTAGTTTTTGCAACTACCACATATGGGTTGTGCAGAAGTGTGTTAGATAAATATTTTCTATATAAATTAACTTTTCTCAATCATACCATAAAGGAAAGAAGGCAATCAACAGCATTTAAGAGCCACTCGTCTTCCTCTTGATTCTCATGGAGCTTAGGATATATCTTTGAAAGCAGCATCAATGTCTAAATAAAAAAACAAAATTAGTCTAGTGATGGAATTTGCTGCTACCAAAATCAATATTTTTCTTCTAATATGATTTTGTACTATAAATACGCTAATCCACACCTTAGTTGCTTCTGCAGTACAGTCACTTGAAGCCCAACCATTATCTACAGTTGAAAGTGTCCATGAGCCTTTTGATCTGTGTCTCCACCAATAACTTGGGTCTCCTGGAGGATTTCTAACAACCTGCTTGTTATAAAAGAATTATCAAAGTACACAAGGAAAATATAAGTTAACAACAACATTGTTCTTTAAAAATATTGGGATAAACTGAAGATCATGAAACAACAGACTTGTGCTTTCTTTATATATGTCAGAGCTCTCTCAACGGTTGGACCATAATCATTGGCAATATCTGCCGACAAGAAAGCCTGGGTTATAAGTGCTATCTCCCAATTTTGGGCACCATCACATACCTACAATCCAGAATAACTCACAAACTGAATACCCGTATAAACAAACTGAAATAGAATAATAACAATGGCCAAAATCAAGGTTAATAAATTAGGTTATTTTGTTATCATGTCCCTTTACCTTTTAGAACCATAAATTATTGTTTTCAAGACAATTCAAGGGACCATAACTCACAAACATCCTACACATCATTGCTAATATATTTGCTTTCTCGTTTGAGTACTTACGGTTTCACTGAGGCAAAAGCAACACACATCATTACTAAGTGAAATGGATATTTTAGTACAAGCTAGTGATAAAGTTTTCACTAGAAAATTAACTAATTAAGGAGTATATAAAATGTTCATTAGTGAATAATGAAAGAAGTGTAGGATGCTTTCTTGTCAAAGGCAATATTTGAAAATAGTTCACTTAGCTTAGGCCAGTCTCAGTCAGGAATTTCATGGCGTTGTTCCAAGAATGCCATGTCATAAAGAATGAGATATAACTTGGATGAAACATCTACTCTTAATGGAAAGTTTTATTATATGGTTTCATATACATTTAATTACATGACTCATAGAGAGTTGGTAATTGTGTCAAGAGAGTTTTATCTACATGAAACTCACTTCTTTTTTGTCAAGTCACTACTACACAAAATATTTTGCAAGACATTTTGAAATAGGCCTTGGAGGCGGGCGGGACTTTGAACCGCCTCGGTTAATGCCTCGGATTAACCGAGGCGGTCGTTTTTTATTAACCGGGGCGGTTACAATCAACCACCTCGCAAAATCTATTTACGGAAGTGGTTAAAAGATAACCGTCTCCTAAAATCTATTAACAAAGACGGGCTGTATAAGATACCCGCCTCCAAAAATACCCCTATTATCGAAGACGGGTCTATTATAAGGCCCGCCTCGGTTAATAGAGGTTGAGCCCACTACCAATGAGAAAAGCCCAAATCAGCCCAATAAGACGCCCTGAGTATATATATATATATATATACTCACTCTCTCACACGCCGTCGCTCCCTTTCTCCAGACGCCATCGCTCCCCTCCACCAGTTGCGATCTGCTCCCCCGTCTCTCTTACCCAGTCGCGAGCCTCTCCCCCACCACTCCCCTCTCTCCCATGGTGCCTCTCTCCCCCACCGCTCCTCTCTCCCCCATGGTGCCTCTCTCCCCCACCGCTCCCCCATGGCACCCCTCTCCCCGAGTGCGAGCAACGGTGGCGCCCAGCTGTGGCTACCCCACGGCCTCTCTCTTCCCTCTGGCTGCGCGACATGGGAGGGGTCACGACAGTGGTGGCGCGCGGGGAGGTCTTCTCGGGGTCGACACACGTGGGTTGCCGGATCTGGCTGCGGCGGTGCTCGAGGAGGCCTCTCCTGATGGTGGCGGCGCTTTTAGCGGGCGGATCCTGTTGTGGCGGTGCTCGAGGAGGCCATGACAACCGGAGCCTGTGGAGCATGGCACGACGAGCAGATCTAATAGGTCACCCTAACGAGCGATTGTGTGCACGCATGGATCTGGCGGCGCCGACATGGTGGATCTGGTGGAGGGCGGACACGACGAGCTGCGACGCACGCGTGGATCCGGCAGTCGTGGATGGGCTCAGCGGGCCATGGATGGGCTCAGTGGGCTTATCCAGGGTTTTTCTTTTTTTTTGTTTTTTCTGATCGATTTACCGAGGTGGGCATTAGGACCGCCTCGACTAAGGTCACGATTAACTGTGACCTTTCAACTGAGGCGGTTGGCCGGCCCATCTCGGTTAAGCGTTTTTGCCCGTCTCCATTAAAATTAATGTAGTAGTGAGTGTTGCCATGCATGTCACCAAGAAAACCTATGTGTTACACGCCTAACATGGGCTACTCCTCATGGTGCAATAAATAGGCTAGCAACTGCCCGATAGGAGGAGCCGAACACCCTCGACCCCAAGCCCTAATGGGCCATGCGCCCGAGGGAGGAGGGCATGCACGCCGTGACCGTCGCTGCCGCCACCGTCTCGCCACGTCATCAACATTACTATCTAATTACCTTAGTTGAGTTCTAGTAGATTTGGAAAGAATTGATTAGTTAAGAAATTGAGTTTGAAATGTTAGAAAAGGAGAATCCAATTACTTTAAGGATCTCTTGAGATTGCTTAGGGACCAAGTCGCCCAGGACTATAAATACAAGGGGCCTTGTAACTCTTGCAATCAATAAGAAAATAGCCAAAAGGCCTTATTCCTCTCCCTCCCCTCGCTCCTGCTGCCGCCATCTCTCTCTCCATTCACTTGCGTCATCGCCCCCTCTCCCTCTAACCCTAGCTGCCACCGCCCTAGCCTCATCATCGACCACCCTCTCCGCGTACATGTTACATTGGTACCACGAGATCAGGTCGATCCTTTGCGCACCCATGGCCTCCAACACTGCCTCCATGAAGGAACTATTCCAGGAGTTCTCCACCAACCTTTGCACCAAACTAGATGAGATGCATTAGCAGCTGGTCCACCTCAACACCTACATCCATGACATTGAGCAGGAACAGATCCAAGGAGGATGCATCTTGCATGAGTAGGCTATGCTCAACCACGAGGTTGCCATGGCGGAGCCTACAGCTAAGACGACGCGACGCGTCATGCTCGCTATCGGTAGATCCTACCTCTAGAGCTAGCTTGAGAAACCCATCTCCTCCAAAGCTCCACAAATCATGAACAATGCCGCCAACACCTTGCTCCCGGCAATGAACGTAGAACCGATGCAAGGGTCTCCATCATAGGAGCACCAACCTGCGATTTCTTCACCGACTCTATTGGCGCCAGAACTACCTTAGCCTAAGGTGGTTCTGGCTCTAGCGGCTATCCCACCGCAGCCAGCTAATAGGCCATAGGCACATGACGACATGCAACATGCACCACCAGTTATGCCACCATCATGAGCAGCCCGCACTAGCATTTTCACCGGTGGCTATGACACAGGCTCCAGATCCAATAGCTCCTTTAATATTGGAGGTACCACTACAGCAGCAGCCTGACACCGAGCAATAGGTTCGACATGTCGTTCAATGTAACTCTTGGTGTTTGCACACCATACAGAGCACCCACTCTCATGACCAGAACCATCACTCCAAGATATGATGGCTCCAAGGATCCAACACCATGGTTGGCACGCATGGAGCACCTCGTCGACCTATGCCACCCGACAGAAGATGAACACATCTAGTATGCAGCTTTTCATTTGATAGGCAAGGCTGGCCATTGGCATACGCGTACCACAATGGCGACGCCTATAACCAAATGGATGCACTTCACCAACAGCATCACAAGCAACTTTGGCCCCAACCATGACACCAACAATGATATGGCACCCCTCGCCATGACTTCCACATGAATGACTACATTGACAACTTCATCGCTTACGCTCGCTGCATCGACCTCAACAGCGAGAAACACCAAGTCAGCCACTTCGTCCATGCCCTGCGACACGAGCTCCGAGAGGCGGTGGTATGCCACCTCCCACGATCCATGGAGATGGCCGTCAACCTCACTCGCACCCTAGACGACACGATAGCTATCCACGCTATTGCTACACCAACTTTAGTCGCAGGTCAGCAACACCAACGAAGGATGGGGCACCGACACCAATGGGATGCCTAGTCCTATGTGATAACCTATTAAATGCAAATGAAACTCACATAAATCTCTCATTCAGACTAGACTTAGTACCATTATCAATGATAATGAGACTTGACAACAAGCACAATGATTCAATGTGTGCTAATTATTATGGGTGCAACCAAATTGAATACGAGTGGATATCGCTAACCTAGTATCTAATTTGGTTTTACAATTCCCTCTAGGATTAGAGTGGGACATGTATAGTGTCGGATACATACACAAATACAAAGTGTCTCAGTTATAAAGAAGAATAAATTTGTGTTAAATATGGGATAAGTTCTAAAATACTCCATTGAGACACAAATACTTCTAAGAAACTCTACTTCACTTACCCATTTGGGCAGAAACTCATCATGGACTTCAATCAAATTGGGCCTGCAGGCCACTCATAATGATATTTGATAAGCCACTTGAATCTAAAATCTGATGACATAACTATTTGAATTATCTGATTTGATATCCGATGTCTGATTGACAGATATTGGCCACATTATAATCGATCCGATATCCCAGTTTGTTTCTGATATGCAAATGAAATATAGGAATCTCCAAAAAAAGGATCTAAATCACTATCCAACCCTCTTTAGACAGTTGGGCACTCAGAAAATATACCTACCGTTTGCACCTCCTGGTTTCCATCTTATGATTTGACGGGATCTATATATAGGATCCAAAAGTAGTACCCCAATTGATTATTACAGCTTGAAACATGTTATGTCATTTTAGAGGTTATGGCAGCATATATAACATTTTATTTGCATCAGACAACATTTCCAATATATGTATTTGCATTTTGTCACTGTGATGCAGCTACCTGTACTAATCAATTTGGTTGAGTCCTGCCTATAAATTCAGGATATAGCAGCTGCCTTCTAAATTTAAATGCATTTTAGACAATGAAATCAGATTCTTAGGCTCTAGCAACCTTCTTATCAACTAAATGTCTTTATACAACCAAATCAGATTCTGCATTCATGCGAGTCAACACATACAACATGCGCTCGCTTGCTCGCGCGCGCCTGCCCATACACAGAGAGAGGGATAGTTGGAAATCAAAGGAATGCATGAAATTGAGTTGACTGAAAATTAAAGGAAAATGCATGAAAGTATATATAGTTTGAGTGAGACTGTACAGTACTTTGGTCTTCATGCCATCTTCAGCAATCCACAAATAATCATTTATCCTTGTAATATGTCGCTTGAGCACATCTGGATTTGGATTTTCTACCCAACGGCAAATAATGTTCAGTGCCTAATAATCATCAACGAATTGTAGAAATGTTATAACTCTCAATAAATTTTAACAAGTACATACACGTTTTGAAGATTATAGTGGAAACTAATGGAAATTAGCTCCACCATCTTTGTTTGTGACCTGGCCCACTCACATTGACCAATAATAGATGCTTGGCAAAAGAGAAAAGGGATTTGACCAATAATTAATGCCCGTGTGTGTAATCTGACCAACTAGTACGGGGCTATGTGGCAAACATAACCAAAATGAGGGACTAAGTAGTGCTAAATTATAACTAATGCTAGGGGAGTAGTATTGTCTGCAAAATGTTATGATTGGCAAAGAGTACTGCACAGATAATAATAACGAAATCCACTTGATCCTTTCATAGAGGATTGTGCATGGATCCTCAAATAGATGATATGACAATGGGTTGATGAATGCTATATATATATATGACTTTGGTTTAGAATATAATATAGAGCAAACACCAGTTCCTATTAACTGAAATAACAAGAGAAGGCAGCAGCGATGAGCTAACAAATTAAAGACAGTAGACAATACCTTGTTAACTGGACTTAGGCCAACATATTGAGTAGTTTCGTCCTCGTACTGGATATGTTCTAGGATGTGACTCAGTGCTCTTTTTCTTAGCTTGTTAAGCGGCCAACAGTTTAAGAATGGCTCCACAAACGTGTTCAAACAACTTGCAATGACACTGAATATTGCTGATGGTTGATAGCGTGTGTCCTCCTAAAAAATAGCAAGACTGAAATTTATTGCAGCACTACTTTAGTGGTACTTTTCAGCGAACGAACAGTGATTTTTCCTCATAACAAATTAGCGAACACTACTTTTCAGCATCAGCACAAGCCAAATTTCACTGAAATGTCATGGTATGCAGTGAAATTCAAACCATATTCCACACCATATCCATCCCTATCTGGCCACCACCATCATGGAAACAACAGGAAAAAGAAACCTCTCAACTATTTACATGTCAACGGAAACAAACAACATTCACATAATATGTGGGAAATAATGCTGGTAGAGCGTGGGCAGGAACAAGGTCTAGTAATGGTAATGGTGGACTAATAACTACCGGTACAAATGCTCTATTATCCCTACCAGCATGATGGGATTGTATTCCCAACTACAACATGGATCATTCAAATTGGGATCCAAGGGATGGAATTGTATTTACCATTGTATCACAAGATATTTCCTCTTTTTATAGAAACCTTTATATATTGTTTTTCTGCAAGATGCACTTACGCTGCAAAAGGACTTCTAAATCGATGTCTTATTTGTATTTAAATATTGCACAATTTTTTAGCAGGGGCAAAATATGTTTTGAACTAAATATACAAAGGATAGTGACATATACCTTCGCACAAGTATTACGAGCTTTATTCCAATCAATCTTGGTATATGGCAAACTATAGAGTTCATCCCTTAGTGCTAATATAGTTGGTGTAATGGGACCGACAAATTTCTTGCCATAAAGGAAAGCTATTGACATATAAACCATCCTTGTGAAGCACCAGAATCGTCCTGTGCAGAGAAGATCGCTTTAGTAATTTGTATACATTCAAATATTAATATAAAGTACATACAAGAATATATTTGAACATAGGGCCACTTTACTAATATTTGGTGCTACACTTTGGGCACACAATTCTATATGACAGTTGCCAAATCTGCTATTTTTTTCTTAGAATAGGAGTTTACATATCATTAATTATTTTTATTTTTGTATCTGAAGGTTGAAGCGGCCTGGATATTCTAATCAATGCAATCAAACGACTATTCATTAGTATCGTTTAGTTTTGTACCACATTTTCATATTTTTAATGACTATTTGCATGTTTTATTTTGTAAAACATACTATATTAATTCATCCTTCTATTAAGAAAGAAACTAAAGGGCAAACTATAAATGGCCAAACGGGCGGGTCCAACCATTGCCGTGTTTGGCACGACACTATAGGGCACGACACTATGGAGCATAGTGCTCTGACCATGCCATGTCGTATAGGGTCGTCGTTTCCAACTCTTGGCCCAGGCACGGCCCTATGGGCATTTGGTAGTGTCATGTCGTGCCGCTGGGCATCGTGGCCCACCGGTCCTTGCTGACACCCCCACACCATAAGTACAGTCATCGTGCCACCACTTGTCATTGGCATCGCCCATGTACCGTGTGTGTTGTTGTCGCCTGCATCTCATGCCCGCGTCACTACCTCACCACCGAGAAATGTCTAGGAATAGAAGAAGAGGGCATGATGTCGAGAATAGCCAAGGAAGAAGATGGCATGAGAGGTGCACGGGCAGGAAGACAAGCGGAGTAGTGTGGAGGGGTGGGTAGTGGCCAGAGAAGAAGGTGGCAAAGGTGGTGGTGGATAGAGGAAGGGCGGGGCTGCCAATGCCAGGGTGGTCTCGCCCATCCGATGGGCCGGAGCGGGAGCACGACCGTGACCGTGAGATATAGGAGGTGGCGGCCGAGGACTATGGGCCCCGTGCCTGGGCTGTGCTATTGTCATGCTTTTTTTGGCTAGGCCTGGCAGCCAGCCCATCATGCTTGGCCCCATTTAGCCATGCATATATAGGACAAACGTCATAGTGAAATCTTCATGCATGTTTTGGATATGGAGGCTAAAGTGAGGTTAAAAGATGTTGTTTCTTATATTATGCACAAAAAAATACTTTAAAGGAATAAAATAGAATTTTGCTAATCCTATGGTGAAAGAAGGAAACTAGATAAGTGTTCCATTTCATATACAAGTTCAGTTGACATACATTTAAAACAGCTACATAAATAACTTACCTGGATGAATTGGTAGAAATCGTGGGACCAACCATAGTTCAGGGATCATAGGATTATTTCCGGACCAGTCGTATACACCAATAACCTTATTTTTAGCCAAAAAAAATGCAGCAATCATCAGATACTAATTTGAATATCCATAAAAAAAAATATAAGGCATCCTGAATAAAGTTATCCAGAGTTTGAGACAATGTATCTTCTTAGATTGAATCCTGAGTCAAATTACTTTTCCTTAGTGAAAAGAAATGTAATATTTAGGACCTCTTGTGAGTAACATTAGATTCATCATGAAATACATTTTGATAATTTACTTCTTTTGATTTAGCACAAACTTACGTTGTGTCTTATATTTTAGGATAAACAAAATAGCTAGTACAAGTTCATTGTTATGAATTTTGCTTCCATGCATTAGATAGAACATCAGAACAACTTTTGTATGGCATCCATATCCTCTTATAAAGATAAACCCCACTAGTTATTTATCTTGCCATGCAAAGTGTCCATATCATCATCCACTAGCACATAGCACATTCAACTATCTCGCCATGCAAAGTATCCACAACACATCCAACTAACACATACCATTATGTCTTCATTCAAGATATTTACATTAGCAAACCACATCATTTATTAACATATATTGCCACAATATACCATATGTCTCCCAATTCTTAGTGATTAACACTCTAACCTATTTATATTCCTTCTTCATACTTGCGGCAACGCATGGAGAATCCTCCTAGTAATCATATAAGATTACACACAACAATAAGAAGAATTTGAAGCCAAAATTTGAATTAAAATTTGAGAATTGAAAACTGCATGACAAGTGGGACATTGACACCAGGCATATCCATAACATATATGATACTTTTTGGGCATTGTGTCATAGTGACCCTAATAAAGTTGTGCTCATACAACCTTTTAAGACTAGTCTTAGTGTGAGTTTCATGGCTCAGTTTTTAACACACGTATATTTTTGAAATAGTGCATTCGTCCCATGAAACTCTCTCTACTCTCATAAAACTTTTATTATCACTCTTTTTTATTAATACGGTGTCATATCAACCTATTTAATGCTCATAAAACTCTCATGAAACCCCATTGAGATTGGCCTAAATATTCATTCATATAGTTTCATTATTATTTTCAGTATATTTAGGCTCATTTTGGCTAGATGAAGCATTTCAGATTCTCATTGGAAACTGAAGAAACGGCACCAAACACTGTAACTACAAGACATTTCTGGCCGGAAACGTTTCCATTCCAGTAGATCCGCACTTTTTGCCTGGTTTCAAGCCTTTCAATTAAATTTGTGGTCTCTCGTGTACACTAGCAATTATTATTTTTCTAGTTATCGTATTTAGGTGCGATAAATTAAAATGAGTTATATTTAAGTTATTCTTCAGTCATAAAAAATGTTCTTAAATTTTTGAAGTATAATTTTATTTATATATTTTTTATGAAAAAGTATTTAATTTATTTTTAGAAATGAGTATCCAACCAACCAGCTGGTCATAAAGTGATTCTAAATCATCATCCATAAATGTTTCTTTAAAAAATTTAGATCTAAAACTTTTTTACGAGAATTTAGATCCCTACCAAATACACCCTTAGAATGACACAATAAAAGATATTTATTGACGGATCTCAGGGCCATACCGAGAGTAATATTTTTGCCCACTGTGGCCCTGCAGCTGCGGTGCCATGGGATAAGATCCAAGCTCGGCCCTTTGCTAGCCCATCATTCTCATCCTTTTGTACCTCCCCGAGAAGCCTCAAGGTGACGTAATTTAAGCACGTACCAAACATGGCACTGTCATCCAAAATGTTGAAGCCCCATCCACCATCCTCGTTCTATATATGCATGTAAGAACATAATTTGAATGCTTTAATTAATGTCTTGAAATTAATTATACTAAGACCGAGTAACAACCTTTACATCAATATATTAAATCATATGTTGTTTCATTAATTGTAATGGCACACTATTATGGTACATAATAGGGTTGTCGTGCCTGATGGTTGTAAATATGACGGCATATCTCGCGTTTATGCTCTTTTGATAGGACAACATCGATCGATCCTGTGATGTGCAGCGCGAAGATCTGATCGAGCACAAAAATGTGAAAGAACAAATGAAAACAAATCTTATTAGGTAGATAGCTTGCTCTCATGTAGGAAACAATTAATAGAGAAAGTGTAGATATGTAATTAAACGTCTGAGACATGGGAGGAATAATAATAACACGAACCCAGAAGGGCAGGATGTACATGATGCCACTGAAATCACCAGGCCAGTGACCATCTTCAGCTTGGAGAGCAGACATCCAACCGAGCGCCAGTCTCAGAGACTCCTGCACAATTTCTTCCGTCACCTCATCGCCATCTTCTAGCTTGGTGGCCGCGGGCATATCGGCATGCAGGTGTTTTTGTCCAGTGAACTGGTCATGGTTATTTGCATCAACCAGACAAGAGAGCTCATCATCGATCACAGTCCAGCAAAAGTACAGCATCAAATGCAAGCATGACCATATTGACAATATTCTTATACCTGCATACGCATGAGGAGATCCTGTGATTCCCTCCTTCGGAAGCGGTTCTCAGTGAACTCCTGGCGAAGCTGCTCCACCTTGGTGCGCTCCTCTTGGGTGCCGGCGCCGGGGTCGAACTCCCACACCTGCCTGCCATGGAAACCACTCACTGTCTGCATCCATGGTCCTCCCCCCTCTGAGGTCTTTAGCCTCCACATGGTCCGTCGACCGCCTCAATGTACTTGAAGCAGCTTCAATGGTTTATACACCCACATCACCATATATGGTATATATACTCCTGCGTCGTAGATGGCGGTGGTTGCTGAAATTAAGGACGAATCGATTTCGTAGATGGCGGTGGACCAATGCGTACTTATTTACTTGCTCATTCTCATTAATTAGTACTATACAAAAGTGGTTGCTGAAATTAAGGACGAATCGATTTCGTAGATGGCGGTGGACCAATGCGTACTTATTTACTTGCTCATTCTCATTAATTAGTATACAAAAGTGGTTGCTGAAATTAAGGACGAATCTATTTCGTAGATGGCTGCATACCAAAGCATACTTATTACCTAGGGCAGTCCCAAATCCCAATACTGAAACTATACCTACTAGTTTCTATACATGCCATGTCAGCAAGACTCTACTAGTTTCTGTACATGCCATCCCAATACTGAACTAGACCCAATGCATGGTTTCTACTGTTGTAAAACATATGGACTCTATCTGAATGAAAGGAGAAATAGGAATCATAATCCTAGTCTATTTGTACGTAGGCTGTTAACAAACTCTTAAGTCTTAGGAGGACTATACATACGTGGGAGTTCTACGTTGTGGCCACTAATATTCAGAAGAATAAAAAATAGTCTTACTATCTCTTGTATCTATATATGTTCTACTTTTATCTATTATATATGTTGATCATGAGATATGAAGAGGGAAGGGTCCTAACTGCTGGTAATATGTTTTATAAGACATTATTAGCACGACAAACTCTACGTTGACATCACCTTGAAGCCACCGCCGGTCTTCGACACCGACGCCTATGTCGACATCCCTGCCGCGACTACTTCGACATTGTTAGCGGAACAGATTTGCAATACCTCTACTTTCTATCAATCTGCACTACAACGAGATATATCATCATCATCAAGCGGACAGATTTATGACAATGTCAAAACATCCTACCACTAGTACAAAAAATTTCTTCTATGGCGGCCAAAACATGTTTTCAGAGGCGGGTAGCCCAACCGCTGCTATGCCACTGGCACTAAAGATCAGGCATCTATAGTGATGGTCTTCAAAGTGCCACTGCGGCGGTTACATTATGAGAACCGCCTCTAATAATGAATTTTTAGCGGCGGTTAACTTATGAGAACCACCTCTAATAATATATTTTTAGCGGCAGTTAAGTTATGAAAACTGTCTTTGACAATGCATTTTTAGATGTGGTTAAGTTAGGAGAACCATCTCTGATAATGCATTTTCACGGGCGATGCCATTACATGAACTACCCCTGAATATGGATTATCATGGGCGGCTACTACACTCCAACCGTCCTTGAAAAAGGTTTCTTCAAGGACAATGCAACTGCCTCTAAAAATAGGTAGTCAATTGCCTCTAAAAATCAATTTCTAACTTTTGAATTTAAATTTGAAAGTTCTCGCCACATTTGAAATCATGTTTTCCCACTAAATTTAGAATCAATTAAAAATGACTAAAATTAACATCAGAACTGCACACCAATGGACTAGTTTGCTTTATTAATATACTCATGATCTACAAAGTATTTATAGCACAATTTGAAATACACATTACAAAATATTAATTATCTCTGCTTCTACAGCGGGGCGGAGGGAGGAAAGCATGGCCTGGTGGTGTTCGTCGGCGTCGCAGACAAGATGGGGTAGAGGCGGGTTCGTGGTGGTGCTCTGCTTGGTGAAGGGAGGTAGAGGTAGGCTGGGGCGTAGCCGACAATGGCGCGTCCTTGGCTCGTCATCCTGGCAAGGTTGTGGAGGACGGCAGCTCAAGGCGTTGCAATAGCTCTGGCCTGACCTTGTAGGAGCTTGTCGGCAGAGTGGTGAAAGGCGGGGCACGAACATCAATGCAAAGGAGCTCGTCGGCGGAGTCGAGGCCGAGCGTCGAGGTGCATCAGTGCAAGGGCTCGGGGCAATGTCGCGGTGAAGGTCGAGGATGGGGCTAAGGGCGACGGTGATGTCACGGTGGTGAGGCTCCGGTGTCCATGGCGTCCATGGCGCAAAAAGGCGAGGCGGCTCGGTGTGGACAACCAAAACGGCGAGGTCATGCACTCAACAACCAATTTGAACACTTGCAACATTCTACTTTTTTATACATTGAATATACCATCTAGCCTTGATAGAGATTGTTATTGAACTTGAAATTTGCACTTACTAATACTTTTCAATTCTTATATAATGTCACAAGCAAGTACTAGGATCGGTGTGTAGGTACTATGTTTGCAAGTTTCTCAGGGAGAACAGGAGGTACACCAACAATCCTTTGAAAGTCTCGGTTCTTCGAAGGTCCTCGTAGAGGTAGGGTGTCCGTACGTGCGTTCATAGGAGTGAATGTGCGCTCGTGTATGTGAACATCTACGTCTGTAACTAGGTCTCACAAAAAATCCTTCCAAAGTAAGGAATACGTACTCATATGTGAAGTTTTGTCTTACTGTTCACCGTCTCCTTTTGGTTAGTTAAATGTACCATTGCTTGATTTTGTTTCTTTGCAGGTGTAAGTGTGATAAGACGCACAACCGTGTTTCGAACGCAGATCTCATGAACATAGTAGATGATTTTAGCCAGTTCATCGTGTGAAAGAAGTAATTCAAGATGGGAAGTATTTTGATCACGACCAAGAAATAGCTAAACCAGAGTACCAAGATCTCATTGATGTTGCCAGGCTAGAGCTAAACTACAATGATTAATACAAAACTCATGGGAACAAGGTATCTATAAGTGAAAAACTTTGTTTTATATACATACTTTGGTGTGATGACTATAGTGGATTTAACATTGATTGTAATATGTCATCTTATACTCTTATAAAGCAAAAATCTCACTATCTATTTCTCTTGACATGCAAGCTATCCAGCTAGACAATCCACTATCAGACCCCACTATCTGTTTCGCACAACATGCAAGCTATTCAACTAGACAATCCACTATTATACCCTACTATCTATTTCTCTTAACATGCAAGCTATCCAACTAGGCAATCTACTATCACACACAACTAAAATCCATTAGCTAATATAATTATAATGTCCACGTCGATAAGTCACATATTTCTCTGAACATAGTCTTATAAAGCAAAACTCCACTATCTGTTTCTCTCAACATGCAAGCTATACAACTAGACAATCCTCCACTATCACATCTAACTATCTGTTTCTCTCAACATGCAAGCTATCTAACTAGACAATCCACTATCAGACCCCACTATCTCTTTCTCTTAACATGCAAGCTATCCAACTAGGCAATCCACTATCACACATAACTAAAATTCATTAGCTCATATAATTGTAATGTCCACGTCAGTAAATCACATATTTCTCTAAACATAGAAGTTGTTCAACTACGCAATACACATTCCAACCTATTTATTCTTCTTCATAGCCGTGGCAATGCGCGGGGAATTCTTCTAGTACTCTTATAAAGCTAAACCCTACTAGATGAATTCTCTCTTTATGCAAGGTGTCCACATCATTTCCCACTAAGTAACTCACTAAATGTTCTATCTCTTCATACAAGCTGTCCACATCATTCTCCACTAAGTCCATGTCATCCCATACTAATTACAAAAAATGACCATATCATCTATATCATGTGAAATACTTTAAATCTTTAATCTATTAACATACAAGTCATGTACATACACTATTTATTTCATCACCAATTCCTCTATAATATAATGTAATCAAATATTAGTTTCCTTCTATTAACTTAGCAATTTTTTACTCGATCTAATACAATAAAATACATGCAAGTCAAATTCATATACATGTATACATATATAATATACTGAATACCATATAGTAATGCTATGTATATAATGATTTATTTTTAAGAAAATCCCGCAGCGATGCTCGTGGAATTTTACCTAGTTACTCTTATTATGCATGGAGAAATAATTGCCTGTGATATATTCTATGATTTATATTCACTGGCGGAAATAATACGATGCCAAATTTGAATAAAAATATTTACAGTGGCGGCTTCTTTAACATTACCGCCGGAGAAAAAGGAAATTCCAGAGGCAGCTAGATTAACAGAACCACATTTACAGACGGCTACTTGTGTGGATCGCCTGTGAAAATAAAATTACTAGAAGCAAGTGTAAACGATTTACAGTAGCTGTCACTTAAGTGGACCGCATGTGAAAGTTAAATTATCAGGAGCGGTTATTTTAACTAAACTGCTACTGTAACCTATTTTACACCGGCGCCTCACTTAAGTGGACTGCTTGTGATGGAATTAACACAGGCGGTCCATTATAAATAATTTAATACTGGCATATCTCACCGCCTATAAAACTCTGTTTTTATACTAGCGAACCCCACTGGCAGAACCGAGTGAACCCCTCTAGAACCGCAAGTACAGTATTCTATTGTACTACTAGTGAGAGCATCTCCAACAACTTGGTAAAATTTACCTGTCAAATCTTGAGTTATAGCAAGTTGCTAATTTGTTTAGCAAAAGAAAAAAGATGTGTCTCCAATAAGTTGCTATTCTCACTTGGTAAAAATAGAGGATGACAGATGGGACCCGCTCAC
>Ga0182004_10001354_pt1 | contig 17746 bp, 11 predicted proteins | sample Sormic07211540_1_FD_120479 | JGI IMG/M metagenome (GOLD analysis project Ga0182004, IMG submission 120479) | Endophyte microbial communities from Sorghum bicolor roots, Mead, Nebraska, USA - 072115-40_1 MetaG | ecosystem: Host-associated > Plants > Roots > Unclassified | place: USA: Nebraska...
ATCCTTGTGCTCTAGTGGGTGGGTTTGAGTGGGTTTGAGTAGGCTCTCGGAGCCTTTGTAAGACTATATCCTCTTCTTTTAATATAATGATACGCAGCTCTCCTGCGTGTTCGAGAAAAAAAAAAGGGATTTGACTATTCATCACATTTTGATTAAGATATTGGTCAATTGAGCAGTTGATGCTTGGAATGGCAATGCCACCAGCTTTTCTAAGCAAGCATATCAAACAGTAAGCAAATTACACTAGTCATTGATTAAGCTAGATGATGTAAATAGCAACAGATTGGGGCTTTTCGGACATACAAATTGCAAAATATAGGTTTATGTGCTGGAAAGTATGGATTCATGATAGATTAAATGTTCACAGCCTAGTTCCCAGCAAGATTTGGTGATGAATTATACAAATATAACAAAATTAAACCTCTGTTTTAATAACCCAGCAAGTACTTACACCTAAATAATGTAATAGCAAAAATGTTAATAGCACCTGTATGAACTGCATATTGGCTGGCTTTGACTGGCTTCTTACAAGTACTACAGCAGACCTTCAATAAAAGATAAGATTTTGATCCAGTGGATCAGCCATAGGCAAAAAGGGAAATCATACAGGTATATTCATCAAAGTTACCAAGTCCAATGGGTCAGCCATCGGTTTTGATCCAAATATATGCATATCTGCACAAAGTTATTGGAAAAGTTTAAAAGCTAAACTGTGGTTGACATCAACTGATCAACATGTAAGTTTAAATACAGGTTACAGCTATCTGATATAACAGAAACATGTGTCACAAATACAGAGGAAAACACAATAGTAACATTAAAGGTAAAATAAACACATGAGGCAGTGAAATCTCAAGCTAATAAACAAACACATATGATATGAGGCAGAAGCTGGAAGCACTAAAATGTCTACCTGTTCCACCAGGTACATTCAACCGGTAGTACTAGAGAGTAGATATTAGAGAAAGTAACTGAAATATATGGTTCAGCAAGTGGAGCTTACCATTTTCATCTAGTAAATTTGGTTCATGTGCATCAAACAGTTGCTTTTGTAGGACCTGTGCACCAGTCATCTCACGGATCACGTCATCTGCCAAAAGTGACAGCAAATTCTTTTCATGCTCAAATACCCAACATGCATGGATTGAATCATCTCGGTACCAGTCCCTATGCTTTGTTCACTCAAGAGAAACAAAAAGAAACTCAAGGAATAAAATATGGATAACAATCAAATGATCAACCATAAGCTAGCCATGCACATGTGACCAAAAAAACAGCATGCGCTTTTTTTTTTCTTTGCATATATGATGAAATCTGAAGGTTATGAAACTACCAGTAAACCAAGATAATCTGTACATGATAATTATATATGTTTTTAAAGTTGATTAATAAGAACATTGATATTGCACTATACAGGCCACATTGTCAATCAACATTCTGTAAAAACAAATCCAAAAACCTTGCAGCAAAAATATTTATGGGCCTACAAATGCCATTTCTACTCCAGAACATAGAATAAACATGACACTGAAAAAGTGCATCCCTGCACTGAGGCGCTGAGTGAAATATAATGAAATCTAGTAACAGATTAAACTGTCTTTCCAATCCATAGAAGGTTTCGTATATAAATAATATTTCATTTGCAAAGGTTCCTTGTATTGATTTTTTTTCTAGAGTTTATTATTCTACCCTTCTCATGGTAATATTGATTTTTTTTTTGCTACATATCCAAGTTACAAATAAGAAAAAACGATACACCTAGAAGCTGCACGACATTCTAGTAAAATAAAAGATATGGTGCACCATTCTATCTGGATTTATCAATTGTATTAATGGACCGCACAAATCCAATCAAATCACGCAAGTACATTGGAATTGTACACAGTACACTTCATAAATGTTATATCAAAATTTCCATGCTACTGTGCAATATAATTTCCCTTTATTTTACTCTGGACACAGGTCTCAAAGTCAAAGCCTCAATTAAAGTATTGTCCATGAAATTCACAAGCTAAATGGGAAGTCAAAATAGGCTAAAATCTTAACTATACTTTACCTGGTGCTGTGTGATTTTCCATCATTACAAGCTTCAGCACAGAAGACATTTTAAAATGCCCCGCCATGCAAACCATTTTGGAAATGCAACCTGCAATGCAGTCACATGTGTTACATGGCAGAACTGACATATAATCAAAACAAATATAGTAGTAGGATACTAGGATCTAAGTGACATAGGGGAGTACATTATTGTCAAGCCTAATTGTTATCACATAATAATATAAAATGAAAATGACATAGCCACCAAAGTTCTTTGCGAACATGCAATTGTTAAAATGACAACCAAAAATCACTATCCATATGGCTTTATTATTACAGCCAAAGTCAACTGCATCTTTATTTTTCTATTTTGAGAGCGTTCTCTCATTTTGATTATTGAAAGCTGATGCATCTAAAACCAAAACAAATAGGACCTTATGTTCTGCGGAAAGAAAGATACATTATGATAGAAAAAATCATATGGCCTAATAATACCACATAGGGGAGGGGAAACACTAAAGGACAGCCTGCATGAACATAATTATCTCTGCCCATTAAGGTTTTAATGATTCATCCCAATGATACCTACTGCGAGGTTTTGTGGAGACCATGCCGCAATATTGTTTCTAGCATCCATCATGACTCACGAGCAACCATCAACATACACTCCATGCAGCAGCAACCCGAATTGACAATCATGTGCACAAATCGCAAAAATTAAAATATTCCAAGCAAATTTGAATGTAACCTAACCCCAAAACTCAAATAACAAGCAGTCAAGCAATATGCTACAGCTTGACACTCCAGAATACTGCAGTTCCTCAACAAGTCAACATCATAATGAAATATGTGACCTGAACCAAAAAAGAAGACTTGTGCTCTGGGCCCACTTGTGACCCAGTGATTATAAATGCTTATTTTGAATGCATACCATGAGGGCCTCGATTCAATCTCTTGAAGCCTTGAAAGTGAAACCACCAAAGTACCTAAACAACTGCTGAAACAATGGATGTTCAACCACCATGTTCTAAAAACTCCAGCATCAGTATTACCACAAATCAAACAGCACAAATCTGCCATAGCATTGGTACTGCAAGTTGTGATATTACCCATACACAAAGGAGCGTCCCCGAAATTCAAAACACATTATATTTTGAAGTTTAAAACAAAACAATGTTGCACACAATTACTCCGCTACTATGTCCACTATAACATGAACAACATTTCCGAATAGAAATCACATTCGTAATCCAAAAAATGGAAAAAAAAAATTGTCTAGGGTCTCATTACAAAGATTCCGCAAATCAGCACCTCGACAGCAGATTCCCACCGGCCCAAAAAAAAATAGATCGAATAATGACAGACACCGACGAATTAATCAAGTGGGAAAAAAAACACGGAAAATTATGTTTACAAGTGTCTCACCTAGAGCACGCGCTTCCCTCGGGAAAAAAAAATCCCGACAAATCAATCTCGAAATCCAGTTAACGAATCAACCCCACGCCGCCGCCGCATCCGGCCCCGCCGGCTGCGCGTCGTCTCGTCGCCCTCGCCCCGCGTCACATGCCAAATTCCGCGGCGAGATGAACCCACGAGCAGGAGGCCACGAGACGGGCGGGAGGGACGCGCGGTAAGAAGGGAGGCACGGAGGAGGGAGCGGGAACCGCCGGCGTCCGGCCTCGGCGGCTCCCCGGCGATCACCGGCGGCGATTTGGGCGCGGCGATCGGGCGGGGCAGGGGAGGCGGAGGGCGGAGCCGGGGCGAGCGCCAAGCGTTGCAGATTTGGGGGCCGGGCCTCGGGCTCGCCCGGTTCTTGTAGCGACCGAACCGGGCCGGTCCGAAACTGAGCCGGCCCGAACCCTGCGCCCTGGTCCGGTCCGACCGGGCCCGACCCGACCCGCCGCTGAACCAGCACGCTGCACGCGGCAGAGGCATCTCGCAAAGCAGCAGCAGAGAGCAGAAACTGAGGGAGGGAGGCGAGGGGGCCTTTGCGGCGGGCGACGGCGGAGACGGCGATGGCGGGTGCGGAGGGGAGAGGGCCGAGGCGAAGCCGCGTGGCGTTCGTGCTGGTGGACGGGATCGGGGACGTGAGCATCCCGTCGCTGGGCGGGCGCACGCCGCTGGAGGCGGCGTGCGCGCCGCGGCTGGACGCGGTGGCGGCGGCCGGGGTGACCGGGCTCATGGACCCCGTGGAGCCTGGGCTCGCCTGTGGCAGCGACACGGCGCACCTATCCCTCCTCGGGTACGACCCACGGGTGTACTACCGCGGCCGCGGCGCGTTCGAGTCCATGGGCGCCGGGTTGGCCATGGCGCCTGGCGACATCGCCTTCAAGGTCGGCACCCCGTTCTTGGAGCACAAAACTGCAGCTCAAGTAGCTTTTGTTTTTTTGGATTCGTCGTGTAATTTATTGGTAGTTCAGATCATAGTGTATTAAGATGCTCTGCATGTTCTGCTGCTAATCCTGATTCCTTCTGCTGTCACTTGTATAGCCAACAGTAATTGTTCAGATCATTGACTGTTTTTGCTGTGTAAAATTGGAGCTCAGTTTCATTAGAATCTTAGGCCAGCAATGGTTAGGATCATTCAAGAATGCGCATGCAGTAACTAAATTTGACCACCTTTTCTTGTTGGATCTTGGGCTCTAGCTCTACTTAGCAATTGCTTGGGCCATTGAATTTAAGCGGCAATAGTGTGGAAAGAAGCATGTTTCACCCTGTATTCTTTTTTCTTCTTTTTCCTTGATGATATTTAATGTTTTCTAATAGCATGTGTATCAACTGATGAATGTGTTTTTCCCACTAAATTGTCTGCACAATTTGCATGCAGTCAAACTTTGCTACACTGGATGAGAACACCGGAGTTATCGTCAGCAGGAGGGCGGATCGGCATTTTGAAGAGGAAGGCCCTATCCTCTGCGCTGCGTTGGATGGGATGAAGCTTCCCTCGTTTCCTGAGTATGAAGTCAGAGTAAGGTGCAGCACTTGAACCTCATCAGCCGTTTCAATCATGTATGATGTCTAGTTACTGCTGTAATTCACACACCATCTCTGCAGGTATGCTACTGAGCACAGATGTGGTGTGGTTGTCAAAGGACCAAAGCTGAGTGGGAACATTTCTGGAACCGATCCCTTGAAGGACAACCGCTTGCATCTGAAGGCTGAACCGCTGGATGACTCAGAAGAAGCTAAAAACACTGCAGCTGTGGTCAACGAGCTTTCTAAGGAGATTACACGCATACTGGTTTCCCACCCCATCAACGCAAAGCGTGCAGCTGAGGGGAAGAACATCGCGAATGTTGTGCTGTTGCGAGGCTGTGGTATCCGAATTGAGGTTAGTGTGAAAGATTTAATACTAGGCCTATATGGTACTGCAGTAGCAATATGAAAGATTGGTTTCGGCTTTTGAGAGCTTTCGCAAATGCATTCTCTGGATTTGCCATGCTTCTGCCCTGGCTAAGATCTGGCATGCTTTTACCCTACTGGAACTTGATACTTCTAAAGCTTCCCTTTTAATGAAGTTTCATGTGCCTTTGTTAGGTGCCTGCCTTTGAAACCAAGCATGGACTTGCACCATGCATGGTTGCTCCAACTAAGATCATAGCTGGCCTGGGGCTATCACTGGGGATTGATATCCTTGAAGCACCTGGAGCAACTGGAGATTATCGTACTCACCTAACTTCTAAAGCTAAAGCTATAGCCAAGGCACTCTCTGCCCCTATGGATACACCACCTCGTGTTTTTGTGCCTGGAGAGGATGAATATAAAGCTGGAAGAGAAAATGGATATGACTTTGGGTTCCTGCACATAAAGGTAAATGCATATTCAGGTTCTTTTTGCTCATACTGACTATATGGCCTTGTTTAGTTCACCTCAAAAACCAAAAACTTTTTAAGATTCCTTGTCACATCAAATCTTGCGGCACATGCATGAAGTATTAAATATGGTAAAAAACAAAAACTAATTACACAGTTTACATGTAAATCGCGAGATGAATCTTTTGAGCCTAGTTAATCCATAATTGGATAATATTTGCCACAAACAAAAGAAAATGCTACACTAGCCGAAATTTTTTCATTCCGGCAACTAAACAAGGCCTATGTGATTCTGATAGCTCTTATAATGTCTCTGCAGGCCATTGATGATGCTGGTCATGATAAGGCTGTCAAGTTAAAGGTACGGGGTCTAGAAGCTGTTGATCGAGCTATTGGTCAGCTTGCAAGGCTTCTTTGGGAAGCTGAAAAAGCCGGACACTACCAGTACTTTCTTTGTGTCACCGGAGACCATTCTACTCCTGTTGAATATGGTGATCATAGCTTCGAACCCGTCCCATTTGCAATATGCAGACTCAGAGATTATGCAGCAGCCATTGGGGAGGATAATGTTATAAATACACAACTTGATGATTTCCCCCTCCCTTCAGTAAAATCCGGAGAAGATTTGCTTGACGATATAGAATCACCGGAGCGCAAGCCTGATCAACTCAAAGCTTTCAGTGGTGATGCTGTGTGTGAGTTCAACGAGGTTGCCACTGCAAGGGGCTGCCTTGGACGATTCCCTGGAAGTGAGATGATGGGCATCATCAAGAAGTTTATCAAGGCGAAGAATGATTAATGTTGGTTCAAGTGCTAACTGTTTGCGTAATCTATTGACCATAAGGCTCCACTTCATGTAATAAACTAATCGAATGTGGGAACATGGAAGAACCATCTTGATCTGAGATGAATAAGAGATGCCTTGGTGGAAAAAAAATGATATCTGCTCATGTAAATTGTACCCAGTGTTGGGTCGCTTTCGGGCCACATGAATGAGATTTTGATGGAGTGGTCTTATGGGCATGCCTAGCTGTTTTTTGTATTGTTTCGTTTAATCCTTTTCTCCTGTTTTATTTTTTGCGGGTGGGGGTGGGTTAAGGAATCCAGCCTATGAAGGTTCTTGCTTAGCCTTGTCATGCAGAATATTTTGACACATTTTATGCAATTTTGCATTCTTATAATTGCTATTGCTACAGCATCCGGCACATACTGAACAAGACATGCCATACGTTTTGCGAGATGGTAGACAGCCAGCCTGCATAACTCGCTTTATAGATACCCTAAATTACAATAGAAACAGAAGTTTTGGTCACTGAATATTTACATATATACCTTGTATACTAGTCATCAGACAGAGACAGTAGACACAACTGCAATAGCTTAAAATTATGGCATTCAGCAGAATATGCATAATTTCAGCATTAACCCAACACTCTAAAAGAGGGATCGATAAAAGAAAAAACCAACCAAATAATATTTGGAGCAAGAATAAAATATATGGAAAATATTATATGAACCAAAGACTTCTTCGAACCAGAAATGAGGATGTTAAATAAGCTAGCTCTGCTACATATGTTCACACATTCGATCTTGTAATAAAACATGAATCAGAAAAAAGAAAGCTGCATTGGATTTAATTCAACAAATTATGGAATCCATTTTTTGCAGCTAACAAGGATACGATGATAACACAATCCACAGATATAAACATGATGTCAGCAACATAATCAGTCATACATCAGGTAATATTTATGAAAAGAAATTGTATACACTGCATGTTTTATGTGTTACTTCTAGGAAGATAAGGCAAAATGCAGATGATCTGGACAATTGTCACAGCAATATAGAGGTGCTGAAACCAGGCGGATAGTTGAATCCGTTGAGCACCCAGCACAATCACAGATACCCTTCAGAGAAGACCCCGTCGCCTTTTGTAATCACTCACACTCAGGGTTAAAGCATGTCTCCTTCCATCGTTGTCAGGCACTTTGTACCCCATTGTAGCTTCTATCTTCTGCCTCCTTGCCATGTAACCATCAAACAGGCCCTTGGCTCCACCAAACTCTTGCAGAGCAGACAATGATATAGGAAGCTCAAATGTATGCAGTACATTTGATTCTGTTCCCAGATCCACTGGTGCATTGGTATCAGTGAGCTTCCCGGCGTCAGCTGCTGCCACTTGAGCTGCTGTTGTGGCTGCTGTACCAGTTTGAGCCTTGCTCTTTATATCTTCATTGATAGGCACTACATCACTACTGGACCCGTTGGCAGTTTCTTCAGCATTATCTCCTCCTGGCTTTGATGCATAATAGTTTCTTGATCTTGTCCACCTCCTTGAGAAAGGGTCATAACCAGCCTCTCCTGCCTTCAAAGATGTATTTACAGGTTTCATTTCTGAAGCATTCTTGAAGTTATCAGCACGGTTCTTCCGGTTCATAGCCTCCAACTTTGCAGCCTTATCATCTTTTGACACTTGCTGCGGCCTGTTTTGCAGATTTTTCAGCTTCGCACGTATCCTCTCTGCTTCAGCTTCATTCCTACGGCTCAGAGCCATCTCCAACTCACTCCTCAACCGATCCTTCTCAGCAGCAACATTGATAGGGCGTCTCACAGCTGATTTCTCTTTCAGCATTTGCTGTACAGTAACTGCTGAATACACAAAGTTATAGGCCTTCTGAATGGATTCTTTCTTCTCCAGCACTTCCTGCCGAGTCGGTATACGCGCACCATTCTTCTCAGCCTCTTGCAGCCATTCCTTGAACTCTTCTTCGTTTGGTGGGGAGTCTGATACCTGAGTCATCTGCCACCGCGCCGCATCAGCCTCACTACCCCAAACAACATTGAGATATTTGTATGTCGAGTAGCTTTCCAGTTTGTACTTCCGATCCGGATCACTTGCATCCACGTTCCTCACTATGCACAGCCTGTATCTCGGGTTCCCAGACTTTGTCTTGCCAATACCTAGCCGCACAAAACACCCAGAAATTAGATCATCAAAGAATGGTTCCATGAACCATTTCACCAGCTTTGACCTCCTGAGGGTAATACTCTTCACATCATCAAACTTGAGTGGGTCAAGCCTACTCGGCGATTCATCAAATTCATCATCCCTGCTATCATCAGCAATCCTCCCATGGTCATTCAGCCTACCCCTGTTATCACCATCGTTGCTCCCATCACTTGGGGGGCTCCCAGCCCTGCGCCTAGTGGGTGAGCCACTATGTGGGAGCAGGTCCGTGAACCTGCTGGTGCGTGCCTCCGGAGCCTGTTGCCGCATAGTCCGCTTTGCCCGCAGCTCATCCAGCGCGCTCTTGGCAGCAGATCCAGACTTGTCAGTTCGGGTTGAAGACCGCATCCGGCTGGGCGGCGGGGGTGGGCTGCTATCCTTTCGCGCACCCAACTTGTCCGTCTTGGACAAGGACGCACGTGCCCGCTGCTTGAGCTTGTAGTCGGCGGCGCGGGTGCCCCGGTCAGCCAGGATCATCTCCCTTTGCAGCTCAGACATGTTCTCCAGACGCTCCTTGTCGTCCTCATCCTTGTATAGGTCACTCCCGACTGAAGGGGCGCTGTCCGAGTCCTCCCCACCACTCCGACGCCCATCTTCGTCCTCGTCATCCTCGTCCTTCCACCCACCGCCACCACCAGCGCCGCCACGCCGGACGCCCTTCTCCGGCTGGTGCCGCTTCTTGAGCGGTACCTGCGACGAAGGCTTCTTCCTCGAGTAGGTCGGCGCGGCGTCGGAGTCGGAGTCGTCGTCGAAGCCGTCGGAGCCGCTCCCCCCAGAGTTCCACCGCGGGTTGCTCGGACGGGACTGGTTCTTCCCCGTCCGGCCGGCGGCCTGCAGAAGCAGATCATCTAGGTTCGACTGCGGGTTCGACATGGCCACGAAGCCCGACCCTCCTCCTCGTACAGCCCCTACACAACCAAAAAAAAAAACCCATAAAAACAAGATCTTTCCACGCCTCCAGAATCCTAGATAAAACAGGAATCGCCGTCGCCGGTCCGTCCTGGATCTGGGGAAGGAATCACAGCTCGGAACAGCTCCGAGGAGGAATGAATAGGACACGCACCTGGAGAGGCAACAGACGCGTCGGTCGGCGCAGGTAACGATGACGGCTCCCTCCGGGGTATGCGGGGCGAAGGCGGCGCAGTTGATCGACGGAGACGCCGCCGGACGAGGAGAGGAGAAAGGGTGCGCCGGCCCTAGCCGCGACGAAGTGGGAGAAGACGATCCCACGATTATGAGATGAGATCGGGGTGAGCCGTGACTGAGCTAGGGCATTGGTGTCTGCTATAGCTAGCGCTGGGCCCGTAGAAAGCCCGGTTGCATCAGGGCCAGCCATGTCCACAGACTTGTATAATTTCCTCAATAATAAAAATGTCTACCTGTATAACGTTCCTATTTCGTCTAAAACAAAATACTCCCCCTATCCCAAATTATAAGATGTTTTACCACCTAGTTTGATCACTTATTTTATTTAAAAAATTTTATGTAATACAGTCAAGTTTAAATTATTTTTGAAGAAGTTTTTTAATAAACAATGTCACGATAAGAAAGGTGATATTTTTACACAACTTTTTAAATAAGACGAGTAACCAAACTTATAATTTAGGATGGATTGAATATGTTTCTTTGTTTTTGGGGAAAAAGGTATTATTTACCTTCCTCAACTATTGTGATCGTGACTTTGCTCCTTCAACTACAAAATCAGTTTTTTACTTCCTCAAGTTTTGAAACTGCACCTTGGGTGGTTTTGTTGATGTGAGGCCTCATAAGAGGAAGGTAAATTAAACTAAACTTAAAGTTTAGGAAGGTAAATTGGAATAAAACCATTTTTAAAAGATATATCCAAAAAAATAAAAATCTATACAAATACTTTTACATGAAAAATGATGCGATTAAAAATTCTAAAATCCAATTTAGTCTTATAATTGTTTTATCTAAAAAAAATTATGAAACTAGTTTCAGGCTTTTTGTTCTAAAATCATGCTCTATCTTATGGTGCCTAGCTTGAAACTTTTTGTTCTCCATTATAATTAGTCCATGCTGACCAACATGTCACAAAGGCTGCGCACGAGTGCTAGATTGGCTCAACCAAGAGAGAGTGAAGAAGACCTTCCATGTGAAAATGATGAAGAAATAAAGTTTGACACTCATCAAAGATGAAGATGAAGTTGTCACAAGTGGTTATAAGCAGGAGCAAGAAACAGAGAACAATGATTGATCTTGATGTCTTGAGGCACTACATTCTCATATTACCTATTTATCATTTTATTAGTTTATCGATTTATCCTCCATGCAGCATACTTAAGAACTTTAGCCTTTCGCATTTTGTCATTAGGATATGACCTCTGCCCCTTCGAGCCTTGACTTTGAGAGCATTTATTTGCATTGCTAATGGTGATGTGCGTATGACTCTTTGTTAATTTGTGTAAAGCGTGAACTGAAACACTGAATTTATGACATACTTATGTCATGCCTTATGAGAACTATGGGTGTGCTTGGAAGATTTTCTGATTCGGCTCACCTCGCGCTCGCCTAGACAACATGGCTCCACGAGATGCTTGCTAGCCTGGGCGAGTCATTTTGGCTCTCCTAGGGCAGCAAGAAAAAAGTTGCTGGCGTAGAAATTGAGGCATGTAGGATGCACCAACCAAACACCTAGCGCCTAGCGGTGTCCCATTTCTTGCTTGGCTAGAGAAAATCGCATGTGGCAAGACCAAAAGAGTACCGAGCACGCTCTTCTCTCAAGTGTGAACTATGCATGGTCTATACAAATATACTTATTACGGATATTTATTATTTTATTTGGATTAGCAATCGTCATTTTGCACTTTCGCTAGTCAAGTTTGAACTATACCTATTTTTTAAAATAAAATAGGTAGTACAAAAATGAAAAATGATTTGTACAAATATTTTCACATAGTACGAAAGTAGTCCAGCTTCTTCCAATTGTTTGGTCAATTAAATCGATGTCTACTTGACTTTTACAAATGACAATGGTACGGTATTTCAGCCTTCGTCGCTTTGCCGCAACTTCTACTATGCACGTGTCTTCTGCAGTTCCGTTTCCGTGCAAAAACCCAAAACCATCGTTTGAGCGAGATACGGCTCTCTTCTCCAGTTAGGCCCGACTCAAGATCCAAATATTTTTTAGATTTTAATTTTCGTTTGTATTTAATAATTATTGTTCAATCATAGAGGTTTACAAGATTTATCTCATAAATTACAAATAAATTATATAATTAATTATTTTTTAATAAGAAATCTTTCTTTTTAGATTTTAGGAGAAACTAAACAATGCCTTTATCCATCCACATCTGAGATGTATATGTCGTTCTCCATGTCATAATAAAACTTCCTAACATCGTGTCTTCAGAAACAGCTGAGATGTACATGTCACCGAGCAAATCCAATCCTCCCCGACCCCAGCAATGGAGTAGTAGTCACCAGCGACCAAGAAATCGGGAACCCTCGTTTCCCATCTCGTGGCCCGTTGGCGCGAGCGGCGAGCGTGCAGCGTCAGACATTTTCCGGACGGACGCTTTTCTATCCCAAGCCTATCCATCTATTTATCGACTCGCCCGCCGCACTACGCTTCCACTTCTCCCTTCCACCGCTGCGCTTCGTGGTAGCTGCTGCTCCTGCTCCTGCTTACCTCACGGCACGGCCGCCGCCGCCTCCAAGTCCCACTAGCTGCAGCTAACTCCCGCCGCCGCCCCCGATCCGACCGAGAGCGAGCATGGCGCACTCCCTCGCCGCTTCCTTCTCGCCGGCCGCCGCCGCCGCCCGGCGCCAGGTCCGCACTTCTTGGACTTTTCTTCTTCTTGGCTGGCTTCACCTCGTAGCTTGGTCTATAGTAACGCCGTGTCGCTGTTTCTTGAATCTTGGTGCGAGGAGCGTGCGTGCGGCGCCGGTCAGTCGCTCTAGATTCGTGGCGTCTGCTTTGTGATTTGTCGGGTTCTGGGATTGGTTCCGCTACTTCTCTTAGATGGATGGGTGGATGGATGGATTCATGCCGTAACTCTAGTTTCTGGTGATGGGATGCTTTGTTCGGTTTCGATCCAGTTGCTTCATTGCGATTAGATTCGAGCTCACTCAACAGCATAGAGGGATTTCTAAGAGGGCATTCCTTCCCGGCTTGATTCAGGGGGATCTTCTTTTTGTAACCCTTGATCCTTATTGGCAATTTTCCCTATATGAACTTGTTGAGCACACAATGCTATGGATGCATGACTCACTCTGGTTTTCCTTCAAATTGCTGCAGTAACTTTGAATCAGAGTAGTAATTTTTAGGCAAGTTGACTTTATTAAAGCTTAGATTAGTGTAGAAAACTTGCATGTATAACTTCTGGGGGTAGGACTGCTAGTTGTTTACCATCTGTCATGATGAATGATGGTGACAATTTCGCATATTTTAGTGCAACCTGCAAAGATTCTAAATTGTTGTGACTAAAGAAACCGGCACCGTGCCAGCTCGGTGGTTCATTTTAAAATGAACCTCTGGTAGTGAAATGTTGCTGGATCCCAAAAGGAGCAGTGGGAAGGGTCCAGGGGTGACCCTAGCACAGCAAGTGACAGCACATGCCTCAGATCTTGCTCAAGTTAATTAAGGAGCATTTCTTTACCAGATGCTTTACTTCTGCACATCGATGTTGATGTGCTAGCCCAATAGAAAATGCCAGCTTTCTTGTTACAAGTGTATGCTGCCATGTGTTGTCTTGCCTGATCTGAAGTGTTGTCATGGGGTCTCAAAATGTATAGTTGGGTTCCACACACTTATTTCTGGATTTAGACCTGGTTTGAAAAGCTTTGCTACATCTTGATCCTTGTGTATTACTGGACTGATGTCCTACTTTAGGCATTTCAAAATCCCTGGACCAGATCACAGATCAGTTTGTCAAAAGTTCTGGTGCTAGTTCCTTGCCAGGAAGCAAGGCAGTTGATTTTTCAGAAGTTTTTTCCCTCTATATCTTGTCTATATATACCTATATTTTTCTAAAAAATAACTAGTACAGGCATGTGCAAATAAATATAGAAAACATAATGTTTGAATACCTGAAATAGCAACCAGCTGGATCTCAGTTTAGGTGAACATACTTCATAGACAACACAGACTTAAATCATGCTACTAATATAAATATGTGTGATGTGTTAGCTTCACTATGTTGTCTTGATGTACACATTTTATAGTATTTATTTTCGATTTCTGAAGGACTTTCCATTCCAAATCTGTTGTTTGGGTTTAACTTCATTAAACTTCCAGTACAAGAGTAGGAGCAGCTTTGAACTTTTTTTTAGAAAAGGGTATTTGCACGACATGCACTATGTCAATCTTGTTCCAGTGTCAATTGCCATTCTCTCAATATTGTACTCTATGTTGTTCTGTTCATATGAACAATCCACTTATGGGGCAATTCTTGGTCCATTTCAGGTGACAAATGTGATTTCAAGCCGGAGCTCGGTTTCCTTCCAGAGCCACAGGATGACTTCTGTATCCATCCGTTCAAGACCAAGTTCTCTTCGGTTTAAGATTTGCTGTTCGGTATGCATCATTTTTTGTTCTTTGTTGCTAGCAACAGTTGTTCTGGTTCTAAAAGTGTTTGGTGGAGAAAGAAACAACCTATTTGTAGTAGCTGTTCATATTTGTCATGGTTATCTTTATTCACTAACATAATACGAGATACTATAAGTAAGTTAAAGTCTTTGTATAGTTAGCAAAAAAAATGGAATTATTTAGTTATTTGTTATAGAAAGTACAAACTACTAGATGGTGTGAAGAGTGTGACCTGGTTCTTGACAGCTATATTGCCTGTTTCTAGATTGTCTCTACTGCTGTGAAGTAGTAACATCTTTTTGAGGAGTGACCTGAAATATCATCATTCTCTGGTTTATTGATTAGGCTAAGAAAGAGACAGTCGACAAGGTTTGTAGTATAGTGAAGCAGCAGCTGGCTCTTCCCGATGGTACTGCTCTCACCGGCGAATCAAAATTCGCTGAACTTGGTGCTGATTCACTGGATACGGTAATCATCCCTCTATCGAAATTGACTGTAGCTCAAAAAAAAAAAAACAGCACTTTAACATCACCATCTTTCTCCTGCAGGTTGAGATTGTGATGGGCCTCGAGGAGGCATTCAACATAACTGTCGACGAAACTAGTGCACAGGACATCGCAACGGTGCAGGATGCGGCGGACCTTATTGAGAAGCTTATGCAGGAGGCACCTCCAAAGGTCGTCTAGATCCATCAACCTTGCGATCTATGACTTTGCATTCAATCTCTGTTGTATGTTAAATTGTTCATGTTACCATTTGTTCTTTCTTGATGATTCAAGATGAGATTTTTGTATTGATGTTGCTGAGGTAAATTAGATGCTCCATCCAAAGGCTACATGAAGCAGATGAAGACAAATGTATTCCACTTTCCATTCGTATGTTGTACTACTATAGAGAAACCCATGAACTATTATGAAGAGTCACTACAACTATCGTTATTGATTTTTGAGAAGTCTCGCACATGAAAGACTGAATTTTCTCTTTCATCTCAAAAAATTCTGGGTTTGATCATTTCACATAATGGAACTAAACATTATGTAAAATTTTTGGCAAAATGGTTGTCATTCTTCATTTTGGATTTTGATCTTAAGAGACAAAAAAAAAAGCTAAAATAAGTCTCAAGACGCTATAATGAGCAATAAATTTGTATTTTAGATGGAAATAAATATAATTTTGAAAATTTTGGTATTTTGCACTTCATCAAGGTAGTTGTCATTTTACATTTTGTATTGTATGATGACACTCACAATGCAGACTCTAGGATAGAGTCTAAAATTATTTATTACCTCGAACAATGTGGAATAAGACTTGGAGTCTTATTTTTTCTTCCTCTTTCTTCAATAAATATGCTGCCATATCGGTAAAATACCATAAATATTATGTAATTAATTGTCTTGGATTCTGTGATAGAGTCTTACATTGGAGTGACCTGAGAAACTAAACAGGCCTGCAGTAATTGTTGAGCTTGGGATGCAGATTTGCAAATACCAGGCTGTCAGGTGCTGCCCCATTGTGTTGTTTAACTACAAGCGTTGATGAATTTTCAGCTTTGTGATTGCTCGATGTTATAAAAAAGATTAAGGACAGGATTAAGAAGAAAGTTTTTAATGAGAGGAAACTAGGGCTAATGGAACACATTCACAATAATTTACCCATCTGGGAAATTTTACTGTTACCTATAAATCATCATGATATCATTACAAAATTTCAACTTCCAGCATCGGTCACAAACTATCACGGGAGAACAGTGCACTCAACTTCCGAAGGATCAAGCACGCAAGGAAGCTTGGAAGGTGACAGTCTGGATTTTAAACAAATGAAATCCACAATTTTCCCTGAAGAACGCAGACCTCTGAAAAACTAGAGAAAAGATTTTCACATAAAAAAAAGAAAAGAGAGAAAAATGTCATCTTCTACCTCCTTCGGTGCCCTTCTCCTCCATGGCCGCCTCCATTCCCCTTCCCTTCCGTCAAAGGCGCAACTTTTCCTAGCTCTCCCCAACAACCCTACCCGATTCCGGACCTCCGCCTCCGTCCGGGTCGACGCCTATCCTCCCCGGTGGCCTCTCCGCGCCGCCGACGGGGAGCGGGACAATCGCGTGCAGGAGCTGAGGGTGCCCGATTCTTGGCTGACGCCTGCAGGAGCAGCGCAGGTTCGGTCCCAATTTGGTCTTTTGTCTGAATTTCTCTACCGATTCTTGTCGCTGCCTCGTGGACTCGTGGTGCTTGCTATAGCTCCCCTCCAGTTCTTAGGTACTGGTAAACAATCTAGGGTAGTAGCGTTGAAGAGACTACGCTCAAGCGGCAGATTGATGCCTCTCAGTTCAAACGTAATTTGCTGGCTCAGTTCGTGCTGTTCATGTGTCCAGATTTCAGAGTTCAGACACTGTGTGTGTCTTGAACTCTTGGGTTTCTGGCTGCTTACAAGTCACATTTGCCCCCTTTCAGATCATGCCAATGCATTTCTGTGTCACTTGGGATGTCTGAATTCACGGTGTAGATGGGGGGAGTCGAAGCTAGAAATCAATCATATGGCCACATTGCATTAGGGCACTCCAATGCTAGAAACTACATATAGTTTCTATACTCATTAATTTTTATAGACACTATATATATATAAACTATGCTCCCAATGGATAGTTTATTCATTTTCTCTCCATTCTTAGCCAATCATATCACTTCGTGTCTTGGATTATGTGGAGACATGGTTTCTATGTTAGACCCAGTTTCTACTATTTTTACTCTCTCTCTTTAATAACTACATTGCCACATCAGCAAAATGCTTAGGTGTCACTGCAATTAATGTCTATAGAAACCATGGTAGTTTCTGCATTGGGAGTGCTCTTAGGCCACTCTCAATGCATAGTTTCATAGCACAGTTACCAAGACTATAAACTAGGTAACCGAGTCATATGACTTTTATGGGGACGAAACTCCTCTCTCATCTGATGAAACTCCTTCATTTAATGACCCTGCCAAGTCAACAATTTTGCTTATGTGGCACCCTATTTAATGTGCATGGCACTCTCATGAAACATGTATTGAGACTCAATTAACAGAACTTACTACTATTTCATTGCACATGCACCATGTAGCTTACAGTAGCTGTAATACCCGATTTTAAGGACAAAACCAGATATGCACCATATGTGAGTTTTAGAAGTCAAATCTCACATATAGCTACAAATAAGGGGTAATATCAAAAGACAATGCATACATATATAACGTATTTAGTATAAAAGAGATAACCTTTAATAGCAAACAGCGGATAGACAACTCCAAACTTCGGGTATTAACTCCTCTCTCCAGGATCCAACTGACTGGTTGATCACAAGCCTAA
>Ga0182004_10001355_pt1 | contig 17736 bp, 14 predicted proteins | sample Sormic07211540_1_FD_120479 | JGI IMG/M metagenome (GOLD analysis project Ga0182004, IMG submission 120479) | Endophyte microbial communities from Sorghum bicolor roots, Mead, Nebraska, USA - 072115-40_1 MetaG | ecosystem: Host-associated > Plants > Roots > Unclassified | place: USA: Nebraska...
AGACAAAACTGCCTTCAAAACCGCTCATAAGTATGTCAAGGACGTAATATGCATGGTTTCAAAAATTGAGGGATGTATTTTACCCGGTTTTGAAGTTCAGGGATGAAAAACAGACTTTTGCGAGGGATCTAAAGTGGACTTCTTCCTTCTGCTAATGTAGTGGAGCAGACAGGCAAAGGAGACGAGTGCACGGCTACTCCTCTGCGCTGCGCATTCCATTCCATGGACTGTTGCGTGCAGGTGCAGCTGGAAAGACGGAGACCCATACTGTAGCTACTATCGCACGCAGAAGGGAAAAAAAAAAGCAGCGGGGAGAAGGAAAAGGCACTGCCGGCCGGGCACCCTGCAGCAGCAGCAGCAGCAGGAAGCTAGGAGTATTCCCTCTTCAAAGCGAGGGTGCCGCGCAGCGAACCACCAAACGAACCAGCCACCAAAGGCAGCAGGGGCAAAGGCGAGCAGGAAAGCCTTCCACTTCCATCCATCAAAGGGTTCGCTGCTTGCTTTGCTAGCTTGCTCTTCTTCTTGCGCGCCGTGACGGTGAGGCTGCTCTTCTCTTGCTCCTTTCTTTCTTCCCCGATCTTCCTCCACTTTCTCTTTCGCTGTATGTTGAGTTGAGATGTTGCATGGCTGGCCCGCTTCAGATAGATAGACTAGCGAGAGAGGGTGGCCGGCCGTCGTGGTCGTGGGTGCTCGAGAGGAGGGGGGGACGACTGGGGAGGCATGCTGGGGGCCGCCTCCTGAGTCCAGCAGCGCTGCCATTGGAGGGGGAGACGACGGGAGGAGAGAAGGACACCTGCAAGCCCACTGAGGTCTGCTAGTGGTAGCTCATTGCCCTCCCTCCCTCCCTCCCTGGCCAGCCAACCAAGCCACCGTCTTTTTGCCCAGTGTTCCCAACACGAGCACGAGCGCGAGCAGAGAGGCAGCAGAGGGACAGCCGCATGTGCACGCGACCGGCGCATGCACACACTTGCGTGGCCGCATCTGGGGCGCACTCGCTAGCTAGCTCGTCGTCTTCCCTTCCCCCGGGCGGAGTAGGAGTGCACTACTACGTTCTTGGGGGTTGGGTGGGGGTGGGGCGGATCACGACGGCACCCAGACCGACCAGGGGTGGCTCCATTGCTCGGAAACGGGAGGGCTCTTTTTCTCCGGGTGGGTCTCACACTGTTCCTCTTTCTTGGGTCATGCCTGACGCTGCCCTTTCGCTTTGCCTTTGTTCTTGCGTGCCTTGTTGGCTACCCTCTTTTGTTGCCTTCCCTCTTGGTCTGGTTTGCTGCTATAAACCCTCGATGCGATGCCGCCCACATGCCTCTCACGCCCATTGTGTTTGTGCGGTTGCCTGCCCTGCACTGCCCGTTGATGGTTTTCTGATTCTTTTATTATTCCCTACCCTCTCGCTGTATTAGTGTTGCGTGCGTCTCTCTTTCCCTCGTCATTCTGATCGATCTCGGCACAACACAGCGAGATCTTGGCGTGCTGGTGATAAGATTCTCCCGCACAAGCTCAGAACCAGAGTGAGCAAGTGGTTCTTGGTCTCTCCGTTGCCTCCCCCGTATTGCATTTAAAATAGATGCTCGGTGTCTCCTGCCTGCCTCAACTTGCTCAGAGCGCGCCACTAACGCTTGTTTTTGCCGTTGTTGCCGCAGAGATCGTTGAGACACACAGAGGGAGAGAGATCATACTCGGGGAATGGTGTGGCGAGGAATGTGGACTAGTTGTTTAATATGATAATGCATTGGACACAAGATCCCCTCTGAATCTTGGTGTTTTTTATTTAGAGTTAGAGGAGAAGGTGGCCGGAGTGAAGAAAGAAAACTGGCCAAGGGTGCAAGGGAATTATACTAATCTTTTTCCCAGATCAAGAAGGACAAGCAATTAACAAGTGAGCAGGGGGAGGTGGGGGTGTGTCAGCTTTGTGCTTTGTGGGTGTCCCTCCTCTGGTTCACTGCCCCGGCCCCCTCTCCCACTCTCTATTGTTTACTTCTCCTGAGGTACTTGTGCTCCTCCCCCCCCCCCTGCTTCTGGCCTCACTGCCTACGATAGCACCAGCACCGGCCGCATAAGTAGGTTGGGGGCTCAGGGCTGGGAAGGAGTGTGCTTCAAGCAGGAGCTGCATCGGAACCGATCCCATTATTTGTTTGTTTTCGTTGTACGAGCGATCTCCTGGACGGCTCCGGCACGTTGCAATATTCGGTCTTCTCGGCGACTTGTTCTTGTACTCTGCTTCTCTGCTGCCGCTCTGAGCCGTTTGCCGTTGCTGCTGTGGACAAGAGTATGGGATAGCGGTGCTGTGCTGCGCAGTTCTTGCTTCTTACAAGTGGTGGTGGTGATAGTGGTCTGGTTTCTGTGCGAGCATTTGGTGGTCTTAGAGGAGCGGGAAGCTAGCTGTGCGGCTCTTCTTTCGTGTTCAAGATGAAGTTCATGAAGCTTGGATCGAATCCGGATACCTTTCAGGACGATGGGAATGAAGTCAGGTGATCCATCGCTTCTTTTGCATTCTTTTACCTTGTTTCTTTAATGCTGCCTTTTTGAATCCGCATGTCGTTCTTAGAATCTGACTGATTTTTATTTATTTATTTATGTCCATTATAGATGATCTGAGTTATAGCATTGTCCCCATGAAATGCAATACAGTTATAATATTGTCATTGAGCTTTCAGAACCCATAAAATGATATATTTCCCTAGTTTATAGTCTTCAGAGTGTTCATACTATCCAAGATGTTATTATCTATGTGTTCTTGTTGAATCCACTCAGATACTCTATTATTCTAATACATACTTGCATGATGGATGTCCAATATGGTTTCCTTCAGCCTTGGTTACAGAGGAAACTTTACGCTTTTCTAGGTTCATATTAAGATAGATCTGCATGACACCAAAGAGAACCATACTTTCAGGAAAAAACCTAATCATAACTACAGAAAGCAACAAATAGAAGACGAACTCAAAGCACGGAACTGATTTTAGGATCCTTCATTTAGAGTTTCGTGTCAACTTTGTCCATATACTCGCTTATTCTTGTAATAAAGGTTCTTTTTGCGTTAGCATTCTTTATTTATTTATTGCTTTGACAAATGCTTGGTTGGATACAGCTTTTCAGTTCAGAAGCAGTATAGAATAGCTTCCTCAGTTTAGAAAGCCAGATACTTAGCATCATATATACTAACAAATTACTTTAACAAGAATGCAACTCCTTTTTCCTTTCCCTGAAATTGTGTATAGAATATTAATGATTGTTTTTTCATATAGCACTGCTGTACTACTGTATGTACCGTATTTTATTTTATCAATTTAACCATGTCTCTTATGGTGTACAATATAAACAATCCTAATGCACATAGGTTCTCAAGAAAATCAGATTCGAATACTAATAATCCAAAGTCTGTCTTTCAATCTTTAAGCATTGGGTGTTCTTTTGTATTCCTGTTATTCTCCACTCCTCTACTAATGAGAACTGCTTATCCTTGCAGTATTGCGGCATCTGAATTGGTGAGCGACATCACTGTTCGCATAGGGACTACAAAGTTTTACCTTCACAAGGTAAGTGACATGTTATTTTCATTCATATGACAGTGCTGCTTTGTGAGAGTATAGTAGAAAGTACATGTGCTGTTGGAGATCATGTTTTTTTTCATGTGGCCTGGTTTTATATTTTTCTTATCAAAGTTGTCTGTGTGCTGAAGATTTTTGTTGACCCTTGATAAACTTATTTTTGTAATATGTCATTTGATTGTTATTTTCTCGGTTTTACATCCAAGCAGCTTAGTTGATTTCTTGGTCTCGTTATGCATTGTGCAATCACTTGAGTGTCCATATTTATCACTGTTATTCACTTTAGTATGCATATCTATCACTGTTATTCTGACCTGCATTTTCCAATCACGCAGTTTCCGCTCCTATCCAAGTGTGCTCGCTTTCAGAAATTGATTCCAACTACTGGTGATGAAAATATTGAGATCCACATCCATGATATTCCTGGTGGTGCAAAGGCTTTTGAGATCTGTGCCAAGTTTTGCTATGGCATGATTGTCACACTCAATGCCTACAATGTGATTGCAGCCCGCTGTGCTGCAGAGTACTTGGAGATGAATGAGACTGTTGACAAGGGAAATCTGATCTACAAGATTGATATCTTCCTCAGCTCAAGCATATTCCGAAGCTGGAAAGACTCTATTATTGTTCTTGGTACAACAAAGGCTCATTTACCTTGGGCAGAGGATCTTAAGCTGGTTAGCCACTGCATTGACTCTGTTGCTTCAAAAGCCTCTATTGATGTTTCAAAAGTTGAATGGTCATACACATACAATCGTAAGAAGCTCCCAACTGAGAATGGTCATGATTCACCATGGAATGGAGTCAAGCAGCAGCAGTTTGTTCCAAAGGATTGGTGGGTTGAAGATCTGACAGATCTCGACATTGATGCCTACAAGCAAGTCATAACAGCAATCAAAACCAAGGGTATGGTGCCCAAGGATGTGATCGGTGAGGCAATTAAAGCCTACACTTACAAGAAGCTCCCGTCACTAAGCAAGGTCTCAATGATCCATGGCGATGCAAAAGTTCGGGCTATGCTAGTTACCATCACATGCCTGTTGCCATCTGAGAAAGGTTCAGTTTCATGCAGCTTCCTCTTAAAGCTACTGAAGGCAACAAATTTGCTGAAGTGCGGAGAAATGTGCAGGAAAGAGCTTATGAAGCGCATTGCACGGCAATTGGAAGAAGCATCAGTGTCAGATCTTCTGATCCCTACAGTGGATGGGGATACCACTGTTTACGACATTGACCTGATTCTTAGCATTGTTGAAGAATTTGTCAGACAAGATAGTAAGAATGCCCAGAGACATAATGGTGGTGAAGTGAATGACCATGTATCAGCTCCTAGTGCATCAATGATTACAGTGGCCAAAATTGTTGATGGATATCTCGCAGAGGTTGCAAAGGACCCAAATATACCGGTCTACAAGTTCTTCAGTCTAGCTGAGACAGTTTCAGCCAATTCAAGGCCGGTTCATGATGGGCTGTATCGCGCCATTGATATGTATCTGAAGGTATTGTTGCCACTTGCAAGTACCCTATTAAATTTCATGAACATTCCGAGACTTTCATATGCAGAGTGAACCACTCTATGCTTAGTTACTTCAATATACACTCCTGATGCAACTTCCATTGTGGCATTTCTTCATCATAGTTCAAGAAATTATTTCAAATACATTGCTGTTACTAGTATTTCAGGAATTAAGATAGGCATTCAATTTCTCTTGATTGTAAAATACTCTTTGAGTTGACATAGTTCTCTTAAATTTTACGCAGGAGCACCCAGGCTTGGGCAAAAGCGATAAGAAGAGGCTTTGTGCCCTCATGGACTGCAAGAAGTTGTCGCCAGATGCATGTGCTCATGCTGTGCAGAACGAGCGCCTGCCTCTGAGGATTGTGGTGCAGGTGCTGTACCACGAGCAGACAAGGGCTTCTGCAGCAGCCACCATCCGAGCTGACAGCATCGGCATCGGCTCCTACGAGAGCTCAAGGTCAGGGGCCACAACAAACACAGAAGACGAGTGGGACGGCGTCATGGCCGTGGAAGACCTCAGTCTGTCCAAGACCACGAAGCTAGACAAATGTCACACAGCCAGCACCATCGTGGAGAAGAACCACGGTGGCAACAAGGGTGCCAACGGCAGGGTGAAAGGTGGCGCAACGTCAAAGAAGGCGCTTGGGAAGATCATGTCAAGCAAAGGGCAGACTGGGGAGCGCAGCAGCTCGGATTCATCCGACAGCGCCATCTTGCCCAGCCAGGAGCATCCCAAGAGGACCCCCGCAAGGAGCACCACCAAGTCAGCTGCTGCGTAGCTGCAGCCCTTTGCTGAGTGAAATGCTTAAGGAGCACTAGGTTGTAGCAGTCGTCTGTTCTTTGTTATGAATGTTGCATAGAAGCAAGGACCATGTTTTTTACACGTCTGTAGGGATGGTATAATGCCAGGTACGTACGTTGTTAGGTGATGTTGTTAGCATGTAGTAGGCTTGCCGTGAAACCTATGAGACCTTGGGCTGTGCTGTGAATGTCTGAACTCGGAGTAGTGTTATAAGAAGCCTACTTTGTTAGAGTTGAAGCATAAATGTCCTGCAGCTGTGAATTCTTGGCTGTTTTTCTGTGAGATCTGTTAGATCGTTCGAATCATCATCTGATATTATGATCACAGTGACTTCTGACTTGTAGCCGATCGAACATGTTCATCGTCAGCGAGTGACCTTTGCTGACTAATACATGGAAAGCCATCAGATCGACGTCTAAAGTCTGAACTATATGTGTCTGAAATCACATAGAATGGTATCTTATTCAGGCATCCCAATGCAAGTACCCTTTACCTGGGTCATCTCAGTATATCATAGTAGCATTGCCGCATATCATAGCTGAACAGATGCAAAAGAAACGAGGTGGTGCATCTATGCTTTGCCATATGATCAAGATAAGATAAAAAAAAGGACAAAAGGTAAACCTGTGCCGGAAGGTTGTAACCAGAAATGGTACTTCGGCATCTGCTAATTTGAACGGCTCATATCAGCCCAGCCCACTCAGGTTACCTGGCTCAGATCCATGTCATGCCAATTACCAGAAGATCTGAATGCATCGACAGAAAAAAAAACACCTTCCGCCCCTTCGGCCTACAGAATATTTAGCACTCCGACTCCGAGACAGAGCTAGCCTGCCAATCTGCAGTGTGCGCCATGAAGTTCATGGAACAAGATACCAGCAGAGGACTAGGTTCAATCACCGTTCACCGGTCGGCAAATTGGAGTCCCAGACCCTTGTTCTCGTGTAACCGTGTCTGATCCAAACATGTCAATGCCAGGAAAAGTGCAAGACGAATTGAAGCAGCGGCCGCTTGCGTTGCAGGGACGGCGAACTCGCGCATGCACGCGGCATTTGCCCGGCCGGACGGTTCAGGGTCAAACACGCAGTGATGCACTGATGCCCTGCGCCCTTCTCGTCGCCCTCGGTCCAAAAAGACACGGGCCTCCGCTCAGGCAGTCAAACAGGAGACCGGGAGTTCATTGGTGCCTCGGGTCTCTGGGGCGTGGGCCACGGCGAGATTCGCACGGCTGGGGGCAGGCAGACGACCAGGCGTATACAGGTACAGCCTGCCTAGCGAGCTAGTACTGTTACCCCAGCCTAGCGCCCTAGCCACGCGAAGTGGCCAACAAAACCAAGTGGGCACGGCGGACCTAGCTGCCTTTTGTCGTCGGAGAAACGGCGTGGCTCCATGCTCCGGGGACAGACACGAGGAAAGGCCGTGAGGATTGTCTAATCGCGGTCGAGACACGGGGGCACCAAGGGGCGTCCTCCCTACCTGTCGAGTCAACACGACGTACGTGTCTCGCCGCGTCCAGTTGATCGAGATCCGGGGCTACGTTAAAAAAAACAGCCATGATGGTATAGCTTCACATCGCGCGCATCACATGCTGATTGGGTACGCCGAGGAGCCACGGCAAGGGACCTGCATGACGCGTACCGATCCACCCCTAAACCAACCGGCTTGCCGAATATATAGCCGCGTCATGCATGGACTCGATGAGCAACGGGCAATGCTGGCGCCGGAGGCCGACGACAGCGCTGATGAGATCTCTGTACGAGGGGTTTGCTTCCGATGCTGCCATGTTACCGCGTAGATGCACTGTTCACAGCACAGTAACCACAACAAGCCACTTCTCATTAAAATCTTGTTTGCGTATTTTACACTAATCTATGTGTGCGGAGTGAATTGCAACGAAAATTAGTTAATTTATTGTTCAAATACATATGTATTGAGATAGATATGAGTACATTCAAATAAGACGTAAGATATGAGTAGATGAGAGAGAGAGAGAGAGTGTGTGTGTTTGAATGTCTATGTAAAACTTTATTGACCCTTTAGGTGCTACTAAGACGTGTTATAATGAATATTTTTTCTACCTTAATAGATATGGATTGTTGTATTTGGATGCACTTGTTGTATTCTAATAACACAATCCATTGAGGTGGAAATTAGTTAATTTTCCACTATAATACATGTAGATAAAGATAGATACTATTACATTCAAATAAGGTCTAAGATAGGTTATTCAACCTATCCTGCAACATGCTACCGCCTCTGTCCAAAGATGATAAGGAAAATATCATTATACATATATCATCCCTTCTTTACAAATGGTTTCAGTTGGCCTATAAAAACTTTGGAACTATCAAGCTAGATGTCGCATTTCTTACATAAATCAGGAGTGAAGTGCTGCCCCTACTAGCAGTGGCGTAGTTAAGATTCAAACATAGGGGTTGTTCAAACAAACACAATCACGGAGGACAAAATACATACACAACAACAAATATACTAATAACAACTAGATAAAGAAAAATGAAAAACTAAAAAAAAAACACTTCATATTATAGAGAAAAAGGAAACATAGTTAATTAGCTCTATACCTTAACCCAATCAATCTAATTCCTAAGGTAGAAAAAGAATCACAATAATAACAAGAACAAAAGAGACAAGAAATATTGTGGCGCCAACGAGAGTGGTATGATAAGATTTTTCATGTGGAAATCGTCGTCTAACATGGCATGTCTTTTTGTGCCCACGTGTGTGACACGATAGTGTGATTTTGTCACACCAGACCGACACGTTGGCATGACCAAAAGAGTTAAAATAAAACTAAAAAAAGTGGGTCTATTTTTAATAAAATAAAAAAGGATTAGAAACTAAAAAATCCCAAATAAATAGTATATTTCTAAAACCTTTGGCCGCTACCTGATGCCACAAAACTACCTGTGGATCATTATAATGTTTAAAAACTTTTCTTCATGTGGAATTAGAAATTTAATGTATAAATATCTCAAGCAAGTCACTGAAACCATGGATTACTGTACGTAGTAGTGAAAGTGTAAAACCAGGTGTCTATTCATCAGGTGCTGCTGATGAGTGGCGACCGGTTAGAATGCTGGTCACACGACATGTTAATCCACGTCCGATCAGATTGTCCGCCATAAAGGGATCCATTTTGGAGTTGGGTGTACCAGTCAGCGCGTTGGGCCGTGGTCTACAAACCTGATCTGACGCGTCCAAAGTGGTCGGGTCAGTCCCCGGCCGGTTCGTCGGCGTGGCTAAATGGGCGTCGTTACGAGACCATGCACGAGCACGACGGAGTTCTTTTGACCGCATGGATGGACCTCACCGGCGATCTGATCCATTGACCCCTCATGTGGCAAACCTTACCTGTGATGTGATCGCCACCACGACGCTCGGAGAAAAATTACCATCTGTGCCGATCCTTTCCTTCCTGGCGCCGGCGCACCACGACACGTCGGCAGCTTGGGCTCAATCCCGACGTTCGACACGAACCGATGGACCATCACGCTCACGCAGCTTGGCGTCGATCGGCGCTCGGTTCGGACGGCCGCGTCACGTAAAAAGCTGTTTGCGGTTGCAGATATCATATTATTTGACAAAGGATTGCGATTTAAGCCTTGGGTGCCACGGATCAGTGCAGTCGGAGATACCGTGTTGCACTGGTGTCTACGCGCTTAAATTTATCAACATTAGTTTTCAATTATGTAATAGTGTTTTTCTTTTACAACAAATCAGCAGCAGTCGAAAAAATCAGCTAGCTAAATAAGACTAGATTTTTGTCAAATTATTTTTCATAGTAGCGCGCGTGGGCACAGGTTTGACCATTTGAGTTAAGCTGAGTTCACAGGCTCTCCTTGATAATTGTTTTTTTTTCTTTCTCGAAGCGAACCATGATGTACCATGAGCTAGAGTATTTTAGCACATGGCAGTAATCTGAGGATTGCCGCAAAACAAACATATAAAGGCCGAAAAATACAGTACTATCTATGAATACATATCTAGTTAATATATCATATAATTGTTAATTGAACATCTAGCTATGACAACTACTATCTCGCTAGCTATTATAATTCAGCTAATAGCAGCTAATAAATTGTAGAAACATATTTTTCCCCTCTTCATATGTGTTTTTTTGGGAACACCTCTTTATGTGTTTATTCACATTGTTGCACATATGTTTATCCATGTGCTCTACCAATAGCATCTAATCGACTAAATCATCAATACATCCAATTTTTAGAACCTAGATCCAAACATGAGCCTATTCATTTAAGCTTTTCAGCCAAATCTAACAATCATTCAGCAAAATTTTTCTATTTCATGACAAATCAGCGAACAGTACTTTCAGCTATGGCTTTTTAGCCAAGCAAATAGACTCAGTGAGTTAGGCCTTGTTTAGTTCACCCCAAAAAGCAAAAAAAAAAAATTAATATTCCCCGTCACATCGAATCTTACGGCACATGCATGAAGCCAAATATAGATAAAAATAAAAACTAATTACACAGTTTACCTGTAAATCGCGAGATGAATCTGTTGAGTCTAGTTAGTTGGTGCCAAATAAAAACGTAAGTGTTACAGTATCGAAAACCAAATTTTTTAAACTAAACAAGGCCTTAAGCACAAGAAGTTAACTTCAGACAGCTATGAGTTCATAATCCCCTGTTTTTGTGCATGCATGAGGCATGGGAAATTCCGAGATGTTCCCTTTTACGATGTGATCGAGATGTGTCTATTCTTTTTTTTAACAATAATGATTATCTGTGAACTGATCATAGATTAGCTGATTAGATTACCTGTGGTGAAACCTATCCATCTGGGTTCAAGTTCTCGACTTGACACGAGTGTTTGCATTTTCTTAGATTTATTTATTCTAGGATTTATCGGTGTTATGCTTTCAGTGGTAGCCGACGTTCTCATCGACAGACAATGAGGCATTTGTGTTGACTTCGTAAATCTCTTAATCTGTCGGCTCTCTCATTCGGAGGTGCTCATAGAGATAGGATTTGCGTATGTGTATTCATAGGAGATGAGTATCTGCGTTGTACTGTGTAATTCTCAAAAAACAATAATGATTATTTCATGAACAAAGAAAAAAGTCTATATGGAGCCTTTTTAGATAAAATACAGAAAACCTAAAAATGGGGTGACAACCGGCTCTTTGAACATGGGGCATGTCTGGAGTGGAATAATGATGAGAGATGTTGTATGTGTACTCTCACTAACTTGTTCCTAACATCAAACCATATACACTCTTTGTATAGGATTTAGTTGTCATTTAGGACAACGATACGGTCTCCAAAACACAACTTTGACCTCTCATATTTATAAATATATTTAGAAAAAAAATGATATATGTATACTTTTATAAAATTATTTTTCAAGACAAATCTATTCATATAATTTTCACATTTGCAAACTCAACAATTTAAAAGTTATTGATGATTTATATTCCCAATGTTTGACCCAAACTTTATCCAAAACAACATCTTATTCCTATATGGAGGGAGTATCACTATTACTAATTAGAGCCTCGTTTGAAGCTTTCATGTTAGTTCTAATAAAATATTTACCCGAAATGTATAAATCCTGTGGCTTTCTAAAAAATATATTAATATTATTAATTGGGGGTTCTAATGGAGACTTTATGTTAACCAACACTACTACATGCATTAGAGAAAAATCATATAAATTTTTAGAAAATCATAAAACATCTATACATGCATTAATAAATATACATGATCCGTGACTACGTTAACAACGTATACATGTAAAATGCAATGTGCATTCTGATTTCCATGTAAAAATAGGTATATACTTGAAGCTATGGTTTGATGTGGGATTCACATTTTTTAAGCGAGGGAGAGCAAAGATGAGAGCGAGTATATTCTATGATAAATCTAATGATACTAATTTGGTATCATAAATCCTAGCTTTTTTTAGAAATTCAGTTAAATTTTAAAATTTCGACTTAAGACAACTCTAAGAATTAAAATTTTCAGAGACAGAGGGAGTATATCCAAACTGTACCCAAGAGAAAGCATGAAGCAAGGCTATGAGCAAGCTGAATTTGCTCATTGTTAGTTCCTTGTACAGTGGAAATAGTCCAGTTGAATTTAAGTTCTTGACTTGACATGACTGGTTGTGTTTTCTAAGGATGAGTGTATATATATGTGCATATATTGATTGGGTGTCTCTGTAGTATGATTTTGCAAAAAAAAAAAAGCTACAAGATTAGAAACAAGAGCGTCTCTGTTATATAAGAAAATTAGTTAACTTAAAATTGTATGACTCAGTACTAGTCTATAATTTGTACTATTTTTTGGATGGAGCACATGCATATATCAAGGTTGTTGTTTGAATAGCAGCCATAAAAGTCCACAACAAATTCTGGCGGCCCTACAAACTGTGGTTGACAGAATCGACACCATAAACTGTGATGAGAATGCTATACAAATTTCCTTTTAAAAGCTATAACTATATACAATTACTCCCTCCTTACTAGTAAAGGAAGTCATTTTGAAAAAAGGGTTTGTGTCAAACATTGAGATTATAAATCATGAATAACTTTTAAGTTGTTGAGTTTGAATATGTGAAAAATCATATGAATAGATTTGTCTTAAAAATATTTTTATAAAAATATACATGTACCACTTTTTGAGAAATATTTTTTTATAAAAAAATTTAAAGTTAGGTTTTGAAAACCGTGTTGTTATCCTAAACAACTTTCTTTGCGGAGCACGGAGGGAGTACTCACCAACCAAACAGTGCTAGAATAGTTATAGGGTGTTTGATTGGAGGTGTTAAAATTTAACAAATAATGTGGTACATATGTAACTATAGCAATTAGTGTCCAATTATAGACTAATTAGATTTTAAAAAATCGTCTCATAAATTATTGTTTAGCTGTGTTTTTAGTTTTATAAATAATCTAATTTAGTACTTCGAGAAGATAGGTGTTAAAAAAACAGACTGAACCAAACATGACCTATAGCTGTCAATCAAACACCCGCGTCGTCTATCCACTGATGGGTCCCTTGTTAATGCGGTCTATGTTTCGGAGAGGGACGGACCGAAAAAGCACCGGATAGCAATCGCCCACGAGGCCGGCTCGTCGTCCGGCGGATCAGATTCAGATAGCTAGCGCGGCGAACCTACCGTAGCTTGCCAGGAGCATCACATCGGGGCTTTCTATAGCAATGTGCGAGCTCCAGAGGCACATGCCGTTCCTATGCATGTGCCATTTCTCTGCTGCTATACGGAGGAGGAGTAGGGCGAGTAGATCTGCGCGTGTCACATGTACTACACCCCTCTACTACATTTGTATACACATGTGTCGCGCGTACGTAGCCGCCAGCAGAGCGTCGCGAGCACATTGGTGCATTTGGATCGCCGCTTTGTCTCACTGTCCGGCCACCGTCGTACCGTCCGTGAGACGAGACGTTTGGTACAGCACCCGGTCAATCCGTGATGGCCCTGCACGAGTTCTTCAGCAGGTTTCCGTGATCGCCATCGCGCCTTCGAGTGGTGATTGGTGATTTGTGACCGAGATGATCGTTTCGCGCCGAATGAATCCCGCTATTACGTGCAACGCACGGCACTACATGATAGACGGGTCGTTATGATCGACAGGAACCAGACACACATTGCCGTCAGATGTGCAAAAGGATAAATGAACAATGTAGCGCGCTGGAGCGAACCGATCGAGTGACTCTACACAGATACTCCTAGATAGACATGGATGTGCCAATGGACAAAATACATGGAACCGATACGCGGCGACAGGTCCAATCACTGTATTGTTCTTCAGCGCGCACTACAGAACACCATGCAAATATGCAGATATGCAGCGGATCGGAGCGCCGCCGGTCGCCCACTGGCGTTCTGCTGCGGGACAACCCGCTTCCCGCATAGACACAGGTTGCAGGCCAGTCGAAAGAGCTTACCCGAGCTCCATCCATCAGCCATTGCATCACGCATTGATTCGCCCATGATCGTCGCCAATCAGCTACTACTCGGTATTCCGGTGCAGTAGCAACGGAGGGAAAGGCACCGCGACGCGGACGTGAGGCAGGAACATATGCAGTTGCATTCTGCGGTGGTTGCAGTTGCATTCATCAGTTGATGCCCCAACGATACTATTCCGTGTACGTGTGGCTGCACCGGATCGATCGCCTTGCAAGTTGCAACAACACACTTGCCAATTGCCATTGTGCATACATGACATGATGCAGAGAACACGGCGGACGACGACAAGAGAAATGTATCTACATGATGGATTCCATTGCCGTACTTCCTGATTGATTCTAAAAAAAAGTGTATCACACAGAATCTCGCCTACCAAAGCCAGAACGAACAAAACTAAGGGTCGCAAAATTTGTAAGTGTATAAGCAAAAAAGAACGACCAAAACTGAAGCTGAGTGGCAAAAAACCAGAGCACTAGAGGAGCTCTGCTCGCAAGCGGCCGCCGATCGAGTCACAGTCACACCTCCCTGGGGTCCACGAAGATGGAGCGGCCAGGGGCCGACCTGGCCCAATCCCAGGTGTCCGCGTGGCCGCCGCCACCACCTGCAGCGCCGAGCCGCTTCATGCACCACAGGTCCTCGGTGCACGACAGGCGGCGCCAGTGCGGGATGCGGCCGCGGAGCGGGTCCATGGCCGCCACCTCCACGGCCACGGCCGCCGCCCTGCCGCGCGCCAAGTTGACGATGGAAGCGAACACGGCCTCCGCGGCCACCGCGGCGTCGCGGCCGGTCCCGGCGAGGCCGTAGACGAACCACCCGGCGAACGGGCGGAAGAAGTCGGGAACGGACGGCACGCGCAGCCACTTTGCGACGCGGTCCAGCGCGCGGGTGGCGGCCGCGGCGCCGCGACGGAGGCGCGACGCGCCGCGCACCTCGAGGCGGAACACGCCGCCGCAGTCCCACGCGCTCGCCACAGCCCACGACGCCGGCGGCGTCGCCAGGAACCGGTCGACGCCGCCCCACTCGTAGCCGTCTTCGCCGACGATCGCGAGGAACGTGCCGTGGGAGAGCGTGTTGTCCAGGACGTCGCCGATGTCGGCGGGGAAGAACTCGACGTGCGCGCACCGGCTGCGGTACAGCCGCTCGGCGTCGCGGGCGCCGAGGCGGACCACCGTGGCGCGGCGCGGCGGCTTGAGCCGGTGCAAGTGCACCGGGTGCACCAGCAGAGACGGCGTCCGGAACTTGGAGTAGCCGCAGCGGCCGGTGAAGAGGCGCAGCGACGCCTCGTTGGACTTGTCGGTCGCCATGTACGCGTACTCGGCGCCCATGAGCTCGAACCACTGCTCCAGCTGCCGCACCAGCTGCAGCGCGATGCCCATCCGCCTGCATGCACACACGCCGCGCGTGCATTGATCAGGCTATCGATTCAACAATGTGGGCAAGCAGTGTCGCTCGCGATCGTAAGATGATAGAGCAACTTTACTACCTGTGGGAAGGCGCGACGCGGAGGCCAAGAATGTAGCCGACTTTGGCGAAGGCGGGTGCGCCAGGGCGGCTCTTGCCGGAGGCGACGGACTTGACGGTTCCGCGGACGAGGCCGACGATGCGAGCGTCCGCCGGCCCGGACGTCTCAGCTACCTGTTCATGCACGTCGGGATCAAAACTAACGCGGCTTGAAACAGCAACCCAGCACCAGCAAAAATTGAAGAAGGAAACAATCAGCGCGGCTCTCGCTAGTTAGCGAATAGCTACGTTCAACCGTACGCGCAATTATAAGCAGATTAGAGAGATAGCTGCACTGCACGACCATACGTATATATACATATATACGTCGTATGTATCCGCCACACGCATTGATGCGTACGTATACGTATACGTGTATGGATGGATGGGGTCACAGTAGACGTACACGTATACACAGACACACGTACTTACCAGCATGAGGTAGTGCGGCGAGTGGCGGATGCGCGCGACGGGGTCGCCGAGCAGGTCGGCGTGCAGCGACATCCCGCCGGCCGGGCCGACCTCGCACTCCCGGTCAACGGCGTCCGTGCCGTCGCGGTCCGTCTTGGGATTGTACTCCCGGATCACCACCGCCGGTCGTCGTGCCTCCTCCTCCTCGTCTCTCATGGTCATGGCACCGATCGATCGCTACAGTACTGCCGCCGGCCGCCTCCTCTCTACTACACAGCGAGCGAGTATAGTATAGTACGTATACTCCGTATATAGTATCCACTGCACTCACTGCTACATGTAGTATGTTGCTATAGCTCTAGTTGCACCCTCTATATCTCTCGCTGGCTGCTCACCACGAGTCCATCGATCGCGAGTAATACTACTGCAGACGCATGTATAGTAGCACTTATATATAGGCAGCTGGTGGCAGCCCAACACAAGCCCCAGGCAGCAGGCTGCAGGAAGAAGAAGACGGAAAGCTACGAGGTAGCCCTTGGCCTTCTTCTGTTTTTCTTTTCGTCAGAGAGAAGAGAACTTAACCGTTCAGGTTTCCGGGGGTTAAAAGTGGAAACTCGGCTCAGTGTCGCGCTGATCTCGCCCCCACCACCCCAGTCCCGGCCTTCTCGCTCGCTCTCGAGGATCATGTGTGTGGGAGGGCAGTTGCAGGTGGACCAAATTAAAGGAAAAGCGCGCGGGCACGCATGATGCCTATGACGAGCAACGGCAAGCTGCTATAGCGAGGAACGCAAAGGAAATCTGAATTGATTGCCTGTTGGCCGCTTGGATTTTTCCTGAAATCTGGCTGCGCGGCGTCGCTCGCTCGCCCAATCCCCGTGATGGTGTGCGCGGTTATTAATTTCGGCGTAGTAGTGGAGCGTATGATTGGTGCCCCGCGGGATTAACTGCACATTACGTGCAGCTTAAATCCTGGCGCTAGTGGCAGCGCCAGTGGGCAAAACCGGCGCCTCCAATCCCTTTTGGTGTTTCCGGTTGGCTCTTTTTTCGTCCGCCGCCCATGAATGGGGCGTGAACTGAAAAATTGAAGTAAAGCTCAGCGGCCAGCTCGCTACTTACCTAAGTCGGTCACGTACTCACGTCCACCAGCACCACACCTAGTGCTACTGTGCTAAGAGCAAGTATTATGGTGGGCTGTAAGCTGGCTAAATGCTGATGTGGAGGAGAGAAGGTTGTAAGCTTAGAGCAAGTATTATGGTGGGTTGTAAGCTGGCTAAATGCTGATGTGGAGGAGAGAAGAGAGGAGAGAAGGTTGTAAGCTTAGAGCAAGTATTATGGTGGGCTGTAAGCTGGCTAAATGCTGATGTGGAGGAGAGAAGGGAGGAGAGAGAGGAGAAGCAGACTGTAAGCTTCCAGCCAGCTTAGACACAAAAACCAAGAAACTTTGTGAGAGAGATAAGTGTAGCCCACTATTGTATGGGTGCGCTGCAAGAAGGCTGTAAAGAAACTTACAGACAGCAAGTGGATTGTATTATTAAACTTGCTCTAATTGAGAGCACTTACAATGCAAGATTCTATTACAGAGTCCAAGACAATTAATTACATACTATTTATGGTATTTTGCTGATGTGGCAGTATATTTATTGAAGAAAGAGATAGAAAAAATAAGACTCCAAGTCTTATTTAGACTTTAAGTTCACATTGTTCGAGGTAATAAATACCTTTAGACTCTATGATAGAGTCTGCAGAGTGCCCTGATGCCGAAAGGATCTCGATGGGGTCATTAGTGGCTTTACGACGGCCGCAACGGTCAGTTTTTACTACCAAAGTCACGGTCACGTCCACGGAGTGGATTTCCGAGTCAGTAAAATCGAGAGGGAACCAACACACGGTAAAGCAACAAAACCGAACCGTGTCCCGTGGTCGTGATTGTTAACCTTATCTAACGAGCAGGTCTTAGTATTGAATTTGGTTTTTTTTTGGGGGGG
>Ga0182004_10001356_pt1 | contig 17732 bp, 10 predicted proteins | sample Sormic07211540_1_FD_120479 | JGI IMG/M metagenome (GOLD analysis project Ga0182004, IMG submission 120479) | Endophyte microbial communities from Sorghum bicolor roots, Mead, Nebraska, USA - 072115-40_1 MetaG | ecosystem: Host-associated > Plants > Roots > Unclassified | place: USA: Nebraska...
AATATAATTATTAAATTTAATTTTTTTTTTTTAAATAAAAAAATAATATTAATAAAAATTATATAAAAAGAATTATGTTATTTTTTTTTTTTTTTTTTTTTGCTCATCCGACCATGCATGTGGATCATCTTGTTCTTGTCATCGCTAAAAATAATTAAGAAAAACATATGGATCATCTTGTTCTTGTGACTTGTGAGAAGAAGCTGGTAATTCGTCCAATACAAATATATAATGCATCACAGGTGTACTATTATATAAAAGACAAAACGTTCCCTGCATTGTTCCGTACGTCGTCCTAGGAACAAGAAAACAAATTTGCATTCTGCGACCATTTCGAGAACCAAACACTGCAAAACCGCAACATCTCGGCTTATTTGAGCAGGATTTATTTCTCCCAGAATGATATATTATTATGATATTATTATTACTGTCTTGTGTGCATTTGTACACATGCTATTTTTTTTAGACGACGAAAATGCGTGCGACTCACACAGCACTATTCCCGTTTGACATGACGTGGCCGGCACGCCGCCGTGCGCTCAAACCACTAATCCGCGATGGGCCCGTAGGTCCCACCTGTCAGTGTGCGTCCCCCGGTTCTCCGTCAGCGATCCGTACCGCCGCCGCCGCCGCGACCCAAAGGCTTATTTGGCTTCGTCCCTTCCCTGTAATGGCGGGAAGGAAGGAACACGCAGACGCCTCTCTCTCTCTCTCCTCTCTCTCTCTCTCTAAATCGGGTACAATTGCTTCGTTCCTCTCCTCACCGAGGACGGCGGAGAGAGAGGCGGAGGAAAGGTCCGGCCGGCGCGACGGAGAAGGTTCGGATATTTCATTCTCTCCCTCCTCCTCCTCCTCCTCCTCCTCCTCCTCCTCCCCCGCGCGCTCTCACTCGTCGTCCCGAGTTCTTAGATTAGATTAGAAATGACTGCAGCTGGAGATCGATCGACGAGGGACGGACGGACGGGCGCTAGCTGCTTTATTTAGCCGCCGGCCGGGCCGATCGTTCTCTTCTCTTCCGACATTGATTGAATCTTCCTCGTGGCACCCGTCAGGCCGTCCGTTCATCCGTCTGTCCTCGGTGTCGTTGTTGGTGGGGTTTGCGTAATTGCATTGCGAGCCGGCCGATTGATTGATCTGAGATCAGTGGCCTGTCTGAGATGCCATGCCTCTTCTCTGTCGTGCCGGTCGATCCGTATCTCAAATTGGGGTCGGCGATGCCAACAAATTAACTGATTCTGTCTTCCTCTGATTACTAGTTAGACGACGAGGAGTTTATTCCCTTTGCATTAGGCGATCGAATATCTGGGTCGAATTTGTTTGCTTGTCTTTTTCTCCTTGTTCCTTCCGTCTGCCTGTATCAGGATTGTTCTCTAGTCTCGGTGTAATGTGCGATCATATTATTTTCTGTATAATTAATCTACCACTGTTGAACGGGCGATTTTTGGAGTTTTGGTTGACGCCAAAGCAGCGGCGGTCATTTCGATCCATCAATCCTTTTCGCTGTCCCCTTTTATTTGTCCCTTTGCCGGTTTGGTTGGCCACATAAACTGTTTCTGGTCTCGCTATCGGCGGAGGAGAATCGGCCCGATCATATGCGTTCTCGTTGATGCCGTAACAAGAGGTGCTTAATTTCGACTCTTATCCCCAAATTTTTTTTTTCTGATGAAGAACTATTCCAAGAATCGGGCCAGGGTTGATAGTTTTACCAAAAAAAAAAGGCTTCTTCTCGAATGAGTACTAATATTTAGATTTCCTCTGCTTTTTCTGAATCTTCGTCGTAGTTTAGATGTATCACATACTCTACGGATCACGTTCCAATTGTTCATCTACAGTGCTTGGCGTGCTGGTGGGTGTATAAGTGGATTCACCTTTCAGCAAAAGGCAATAATGTCAGCTAGAAAGGGAGGGAGGGAGGGGGCACCAGGCTACCAGTAACTTTATTTCTGGTGGTTTTTCATCCTCCCATAAGCTTTACGGTTGTGGGAAGCACCTCAATACCTAATCCATGTGTAGAGTCCATATTCATAGGATTTACCTAACTGGGGATAGTATACTTTTGAATATGTCACTGATTGATTAGGCTAGATTGCCCATTTGTACACGCGCAGACGTCAATGTCAATTTGGTTGTGCTGGTTCAGTTTTGTCAGAGGCTCAGAGCTCTATTTCATTCTTCCAAGCAAATTTCAGCAACTACTATGCTCGATGGTTGCTAGCTTGTATTTTTTTGTTTCCTATATATTTGACCTCTGGCCTGCACTCTTTGATGCCTTGGTCTCGATGTGGGAAATACCTTGTTTCATCTAGTCGTTTATTCTTCCTTGTAAGGCTGCCATGTTTTGCAAACAAAAGTAGCATTGATCAGATACTTCTGAGTAATGTAGGTTTAGGAATATCTCTTCTCCATCATTATTGGTTATGCATCATTTGCAGTTTTGCACCTTTTGATGTGTGCCTATTGTTTCAGGCTCAAACTGTAGTTCAATATCTTCTCTAATATGCGCAGGGAAGATGCTTGTTTTTCTTATGCTGATTGTGTGTGCAGTTGTCTCCATGTGCCATAATCTTGTCCACTGTAGTCAATCTGTTCAGAAAAGTTTTTGTGTTGTCAGTTCAATTGAAGTATGACCTGCCTGACTACAAATGTTCAACTTTCACTAACTAAATCTGCTTCTTATTTCAGTTGAATATCTGATATGGATGAAACCATGGGAAGGAGAACAGTCAGTGGCCTTCTTGTCACCAAAGGAGGCTCAATTCTTGTCTTCAGGGAAGAAAGCCCACGCCACAAGGCCACCACATGTTGTACCCGCCTCGGGTGCAGCAGTAAGCTTTTCCCAAACAAAGACAGGAAGACACGCAGGGCATCCATGGAAACATCGGCTCATCAGAGATCACAAGTGTTGAGGAAATCCAACAGGATGTCCCCTCAAGGAAGTATTTCTTATGATCGAAGCACCAGTAGGAATACAGCAAGTACTTTTGGTGAGACTGACAATATACCAAGACGAAAAGAAAATCCCGGGTGTGATCTACTAGCTCGGTTGAAAGAAAGGGTCAATGCATCCAGGAAACGCTCATTGGGTGGACTGGGTAGTCCTAACATATCATCAACAAACACATCAAGCAGTAGCCGGTCGTTTTCAAGATCAATATGTCAGCCAGCTTCGAGAATGAGAAAGGATGGAGGAAGGGTTGCAGAAGCTATGAGGATGCATAAAGCCAGAGAGAATAGTGGTAGCTCTAGGGAAGATGTGTTGACAAGAAATTCTATCCAAGATCCTTCAGACAGGTTTCTATCTCAAAGCTTGTTGAGGCGCAGGAGTAGACTTCAGCAAGGGCCAGTATCATCATTCGAGGATACTTTAGATTATTCCAGTGAATACTGGCACTTTGATATGGATGACAGTGAAGAGGTATGTCTTTTCATAGATATAGATATCACCATAAACAGTGTTCATAATCCAACCATTTGAATTATGTTTGTATTTGATAAGTGGTGGTATGTTGTCTAGTCCAGTGTCTCCCTTGTTTTAAAGTTTTACTTTGTTCATCAGTAAACTTCTTCATCACTGTTTCAATGATCCCTTCTTCCATTTTTTCTACAATCAACCTGTCTGTAAGAACTAGTGTTCTGACAATTCTGATTGAAATGATTCATTGAGTTAGTATCTCAAATGTTTTATAATCTAACATTTATTAATAATGCGAATGTGATGACATAAGCAATTCATGTTGCTAGTAATGCTGATCTGTATGTTCTTGATAATGACATTATGCCTTGCAGGTTGAGGATTACTATGTCTTTAATGATCAGCATAGAGGAATGAGAATGGACATTGATGACATGTCTTATGAGGTACATCTATTCTTTGGTTTGTCAATGTGTTACTGACATCCCTCCATCATATTTATGTAAAAATATCTCATATATACTTTGTTTGGAATTCTGACTTTTCCTTTTGTCTGCTGATCGACATGGATACATCATGCTACAGGACTTGCTTGCGCTTGGGGAGAGAATAGGTACTGTAAGCACTGGCCTTTCAGATGATGCACTTTCCAAGTGTCTGAAGAGAAGCCTCTATGTGCCCACAACTTCAAGCAGCCATGAAGATGGTGACATCAAATGCATCATATGTCAGGTACTTTCGTATATTGTAACAGTACATTGCTTACTGTTACCATTAGTTCATCTATACAACTGTTTTTATACTAGAGTTCTATACTCCTAACAATGTTCCATTAGTTCATCTATACAACTGTTTTACTAAGTTCTATACTCCTAACAATGTTATTAGAGATGTAAATTATAAAAGTACAATCCTATCACTTGCCCTATCGAAGTAACATTAGCTGCCTCAGAACCTATTAATGTATTGAGTATTTGGATTTCTGAAGGAATCACTCTAGTCTGGGCAGTCATAATACAGAGAATTATTTACTTGCCTCTAGAAAAAAGTTCCACTTCCTTTCTTGGTCCTTTTTTTTTAAGTTACCAATTTGACCCGAAAGCTATCTTTAGTTCCTTATATGGCTTTTCTACTAGTTTTGGGACTTAATGGTGTTAAGTCAGAGATGAAATGACGATTTACTCCTAGGCAAAAAAAAATCAATCAATGCAAAGTTAAGTTTGTCTACGTTTAATTTTGAGCAATCAGCAATATTTTGCAAAGTTTTAAACTTGCCATAATTGTAAAAATAAGGAATATATTATTTTTGAATATGGAAGTATTTTGCCCCTGACTAAATATTGCTTAAAATTAAACACAGATAAACTGAACTCACACTGATTCATTTTTTGCCTAAGGGAAAAATCATCATTTTGCCCCTAATTTAACACCATTAAATCTCAAAACTAACGGAAGGGTCATATAAGAAACTAAAGATAATTTTCAGACCAACTCTGTCTCAGTATATAAAGAGTAACAACATCTGGTTCAAAGACCAAAAAACATATTTAATTCTCTCTCTCAACACTAGTATTACTACATCAATATACGTGTGTTTAGAGAGAGCAAGCCTTGTATTAGTAGTATTAGGACGGAGGGAGTAACTTAAAAAAAGGCAACAAAGGGAATGGAACTTTTTTTACGGCCAAGGAAATAATTCTCTGTTCATAATAATATATTTAGGTGAAATACACCCAACTGCAGGATAGTTTTCAGTTAGAATTTCCGTTCAGTAAGACTACTGGTTTTACCACAGCAGCTATAGAAACAAAAGTATATAATATTTTTTTAAAAAATGCATGATATCAAGAAAGTAATAACGAGCACATCACCAAAATTAGGGGTCAAATCAGGCTGAAAATCATAGAAAGTGGTGAGCCTTCTATGACCTGCTGAGACCAAAAAAAAAAAAGGTCATAGCATACTTTGTTGAACAAAGTTTGTTCAACAAGAGATGTACATATTCTGCACCAAGTGGTATCTTATTGTATTTCCTTGTGATGTTTTTTCTAGGAGGAGTACTCCTCTGATGTGGAGGTGGCCAAGATGGCATGCAAGCATTACTACCATACCACTTGCATCCAACAGTGGCTTCAGCAAAAGAATTGGTGCCCGATTTGTAAATGTGTCGCTTCTGTCATCAGCTCATAGTGTTCTTGACAGAAACAAAAGTCTCAGTTCATTGTAATCAAATAGGAATACAATTTTTTTTTGTTCTAGAACAAATTATTCTCTTCAATCCTCAACTGCTCTTCAATTCACACTACACTTGCCAGAGCAAAGCTTTAGGAAGCAGGATAATAAGTCCTAGAAGAAAGGATTTTCGCAGTTTTGATGTTGAAGTTGAAGACTTGAAGTCAGTGTTGAATTCTGCTTTTCTTTATCTTTATATATGTATAAACGTGAAAAAAAAAAGTTCAGCAATAATAGTGCAGTTTTTTGTTGCCATTTTTTCACTATTTTTTCTAGCTTTCTGCACTGGTTAGCTTGATTTGTTCATTTGTGGATGTGGTGTACAGATTTGTTATTTTTTAAAAGAAAACAAGAAACTCCTCTTGCGCATCATGGACGACATGACATGCATACAGCTCAAACTTTTCTAAGTTTGATTAAATTTATAGAAAGTATTATCAATATTTGTATCACTAAATAAATTTATTATGAAAATATATTTCATGATTTATCTAATGATACTAATTATGCATTATGCATTATGAATATAAATATAAATATTTTTTGTATAATTGGTTAGAATTAAAAATGTATGTTTATGAAACAAAGGGAGTACTTGAGACTACTTGCTCCTCCGCTCCGCGCATAAAAAATGTAACTTAAAATATTTAGATTTGGATAGGATACATATATTGAAGGGTTGTTTGGATCACTATCTACCAAGCATTGATCTCCACCCCAGGCGTCCAAAGTCGGACCCTGGAAGAGCTGCATGCGCCAGACAACCTTGCTTTGAAAATCAAACATGCCCTAAGAGCAAGCGCAATGTGTTCCGCCGAACCGGTCTATAAAGATGGGGCCCACGGCGCAGGTGGCAGAAACTAAAGTTAAAGGCCACAATGTATGTAGCCGAACTAGCTAGTACGAGTGGGTCCCACAGTAAAATAAAAAATCTCGGCCACAACTTTCCTGTGGTTCGCTCAAGTGGATGAAGCTGCTTGTGTGAGATGTACAATGAAAATAGTATTTTTTATTGTCTTATGGGCAGGCCATAGTGCTATGGGTAGCTTTTGTTATTTCTTTCCTATTGACTACTCTCACAATGTTTCAGTCACCTGGTACAAAATATTTAATTCACTATGGACTACTTTTTTACTACATTGTGGTTGCTCTAAATGTATAGATACATTTATGAATTATTAGCTCAGATCAGCAGCACTATGCACTACTTCAGCTGCAACTGCAGTCGTACTCACTGCTATTGTGTAGAAAGTAACATGCATCTTTGTGGGGAGTGCAGCTGCAGCTATTGAGAGTAGTGTAGACCTGTATATACTTTTAGTATCCGAATACTTGTGACATGGATAAATATCAAGAATAAAGTGCATGGTTCATTAACTTGTTTGGGTGTATCATGATAGTCTTACAAATTGTACCATTTTGGTTCTCAAACTTACCAAAGTGTGCTACATCGGTCCTCATACTTTTAAATTGCACCATTTCAGCCTTTAATCTCTTTTTAGGTCTCAATGAAAAAAGTTTGGATGCATGATCATCTCAAAATCACTTCCAATGCGTGGGAAGACCAGCAGCACCGTGTGCATGCAAAGCAAATGAAATCGTCGGATTACCATGTCAACAACAAATGTGAAAATCTCTCCTTACAATATATTGTCATATATTAAAATATTAATATCATCTCATAGGCATTTTAAATATGAAACTATTGGTGCAAATTTACCGTAAATTTGTATACAAATTTAGTAATTTCTACTAAAGTTTATAAATTTTGACTATCTTTGTAATTAATTGTTCAGAATCATTAGGGTAGTTTTTTTTAAGATCAGTCTCAATGAAGTTTCATTAGAATTTTATGCACATTAAATATATTGATGTGGCACTATATTAATAAAAAGATATATGATAAGAGTTTCATGGAGGTTTTTAAAATATAGATGTGTTAAAAACTGAGTTATAAAACCCCACTGAGGTTGGAGTACAATAGGACGCACACTCCACATGTGTAAAAAGAATGCTGTACCTAGACTATCCTACCATCAGACCATAGTTTTTTGTGTAAGAAAATAAAAGGAAAACTATCCCCACACCCCGCAACAACCCTAATCCAACTCTCCATCAACTATGAACTAATCCCAGAAGCAAAAACACCACACTACTGCTGCGGGCATTCAGACATCCAGTTTCAGACACTGCCTAATCTGATTCGTATGTTTGTTGTTCATTGTTAGGCCACTAATTTGATTTCAAATTACAAGTCATTCTAATTTTTTTCTAAATATATAATCTTTAACTATATATCTAAAAAATTGTATATTCGTGTCCGTGACGTAAAGTATGTCTAATACTCTTTTGTTCTTTCAAATCCAAAAAGACACTGATTTTGCAGCAAGATCAACCACATAAGTTTCGCCTTCCGGAACACGCATACTGCTGTGCTAACGGCTAACCGCATCAGATAAACCTCATCAGACAACAAGACAATAAAAAAGGGAATCCAACTTAAACTTGGCGGTGTCCTACACTAGAAGAAGGTTGAGGATACCAAATCCCAAACATGATCAACTGTGAAGAAAGCACCAAAACATAATGCTAAAGAATTTATGCTGCCCAGAAATGATTTATAAAACTGACACGTATGCCAGTATTTTGTCCAGCGGTATCATTCACCGATGAGATGACCCAATCCTAAGCTCAAAGCACAGACTGTTATTCGGAATCAACCTATCACTCAAATTCTAGATACAAAAAGGACCAGAAATATAGGGGGGTGGTAATGGCAAAAGGACGGTGCGGCGTTGACGCCAGCCCAGCATCAAATAGTAAGGGCAATGAACTTCTGCAGAAAGCAAACATACCACACCATTAGTGAGGAACACAAACATAAGCACTATCTAGCAGTAACAAGTTATGGCTTCCATAAATACAGGACGACTTTTCAAACAAATACTTGTTGGCAATACTTTAACACTTCTAGCTTTAATCTCGAGTTAGACTTCTATAACTTCTATTAGCATCTACAAGCAAAAACTAAAATGCACTATCAAAACAGATTTCATGAAAAACTTGACGAAACTAATTTGATATTCCAGATACTGGTGCATTTTTCTATAAACTTGGTCATAGTGAATTTAGTTTCTGATGATTCCAGGCTATGCATAGGGGCCTGTTCGGACTGAAGCCTAGCCAGGCACCAGGCAAGCAATCCTGCCGCTAAGCGTCCAAAATCTGGGGGGCTAGGCAAAATTTTGAAGTATCAAACCAAACAGCCCCTTGTTGTCTGAGAAGGTAGCACCATCACAAAAATAGGTATGACCAACATAATAAGCAAATAAGACTAAAGCATAATTAAGCTTATTGTCCCCAAAGACCCAAACCAAACAAAACCCTATGTTGTCTGGACTTGGCCTATAATTGACTTTTCAAGCACATGCTGCAACTCAGTTTTTTGTGTAACACCATAAGTTGACTGCAACTCCAGCCATACCCTATTTGCCTCGAATTTCACTTTAGCTGCTCATCTGCAATTACCAAATTTCACAAATTCAAGAAATTTTGTTCAAAATGTCTGGTCAAATGACTTAATCAAATTTGAAATGTAAAAACATATTTGAAGGACAAATAACAAACAAACTTCTTTGACACGAAGATATGATCCTAGTCCTAGGCGCCTACTGAATGGTGTAGTTAATGTTGCTGCTTTCGGTAAGGACTTCGAGCATGTGCCCAGGGCTTGGATTAGCTTCCCACCATGGAAGCAACTTTTATTTGTATCCATGCGGCTTTATAAGCCTAAATAACCCTAAAGCAATTCAGATAAATTCAAACAAAACCAGAAAACCAGATTTTTGTTAACCAAAAAACTGAATGACCGTAATTAAAATCCCTCATGGAAGATTATGAATGGCATCCTTAAGGACAGGGCTTCAAGCATATGCAATGCATCCAAATTATTACAAGCAGAGTATAGTATCACCTGTACAAGATGCAGAAAGTGAGGATTTTCAACCCTGAAGGACCTTCAATGGATCTAACTGTCCACTACAGTAACTTGAAGGAACCGCTGAGAGCACAAGCCTTCCTTTCCACTCTTCGCCAGGTTTCAGAGTAATAGGCCTCTCTACAGCTGCAGGCTCCACACACAGCATGCTCTTGTATTCTGCATCCCCAAAATCTTGCATTGCTTTTGCCTTCTTATCCCAAGGGTTCCAAACAACTATAGAAGCCAGCACAATATTTAAGAGAATGATGTTTGCAGCAACCATGTTCAATTAAATCACCAAAAATAGAAGGTTTGCCAACAAATCCTGCTTACCAGCATCAGGAAGCCCTTCTTTTGTCACAACAAATGTTCTTTTCTTCTCATGATCAATGATAGCAATTTTGGAGGGTGCAGCAAGATAAACTTTATCAACCTTGACATTGGAAGATCAAAACAGTTAGATGTTAATTTGAAATATTAATGTTTAACATGAGCTAATTAATTACTTCTGATTCAAAAACAATAGCATCGCCTTGCTCTGTGAAACGCTCCTTTGCCTTCAAGTTATCAAGGTAGTCCATTGTTTCCAGTCCTTCAACACGAACCTCACTGATATATAAAATAATAACATCAAGCAATAATAATAATAACCATAAATCAAACCGAAAATAACACCTTTTTTAACTTCCACTTCCAAAGAGAATTCCAAAGCATACTGAATGAAACAGCTAATAAGGAAACCAACTATTCAAAAAAAATTAAGGAGAAACATCAAGCAGACCTTATGTCAGAGACAGAGAAGTATGTGTGGTATGCAAATGTATAAGAGAAAGGTCTTCCATCTGTGTTTGTATTCCTGATTCGTGATGTTAGACTCAAATCTCCAGAAGGTCCAAGAGCAACTCTCAAGCGAAATTCAAAACTGTTAACAAGACAACAAGCTTTGATCACAATCAGATGTGTGCTATATCAGATGGAGACAAGTGATCACCCTGTGATGTAAGCAAACCTGTGAGGCCAGATCTTTAAATCTTCCTCAGAAGGCTTCAGAATCAGATCAACAAAAGCTTTAATAGCAGGGTTTACTGGTAAAGGAGGTGGATTGTTGTCAATAGTCCAGAAACGGTTCCTAGCGAATCCATGTTGTTCAAGATTTCCATGTGTTCCAAACTGCATTGTGCATTTCAGTGAGGACCAGAAGACAGATGGACATGGATGAAGCATTACAGATAACAGTTACCATACTTGGGGAAAGCAGACTGGTATACCACCACGAATAGCTTTTGGAGGTTTGAAAATAGCCTGCAAAAGAATTCTTTCAAAATTCATAGGGAATCAAGGATGATATGTAGGCATCAATATATGTTGAACACTGCAGTAACACAGCAAAACTAACACTAAAGCTAAAGAATAATCAAATGGCCTCAACTTTGAGGACAAATAAGCTAAGCAGATAAAAACTTGAGGTATAACTCGACTATTCCAGGATTTAAGTGGAAGTAACACAATGTAACAAGGACAGCAATACAAAAAATCAAGGAGACAACCAGATGACATGTGTTAGGTAAAGGTTAACTTCCAAAACAGATAAGGGTGTGTTTGGTTGGGCTCCTAGGCTAGCTTTTGGCTTGGTTTCACCAGATTTGTGCTGTTTGGTTCCTAGGCCAGCCCCTGGAGCCAGGCTCCAACTGGCCATCCATACGCCCGGAGCCAGGCCCAGAAAGAAACACGGGGTTGGTGTTTCTTCTAGAGCCAGGCCAGAGCCAACCCCGATGCTCCCTTCTCGTCACCGCCCGTTTTCACTCCATCACCTTCGCCTGCTCTGTTGCACCTCTCCGCCGGACTTCACACACCGCGTCACCGCCCCTCTCTCCTTCCTTCTCACGGGCCGTGCCGTCCGTCCGACCGCTGCCAGCCTCCCTTCCTCACTCAGATCCAGATCCGTTCGTCTCATTGCTCAGCCTTGTCCTCGAATCCTCAAGTCTCCTTGCTCATGCAGCTCCTGGGCTGCTCCAGTGCCCCTCTGCAGCTCAATCTGCAGATTTCTCCTAGGCAGCTCCTGGACATGGGAAGGAGCAGCGGTGTCCGTCTGCAGATTTCACCGTGGTGCTTCTGTGCTCACCCTGCTTCTTGCTGATGTAGTCCAGCTGCTCAACGTTCTACTACTGCAGGGTCTGTTTGTTTGATTCAGTATCATTAGTCTAGATTAGCTGATTCAGTTTTGTCAGTTCTAGTAAGCAGTGGTCGGTTGTTGTGGCCCTGTTTCTTGTTTCTTGGTTGTGATTACTGCAGTATAAAATTCTTCTATTTCATTCAATACCTCTTATCCCCAAATCTGTGTGCTCAATGCTCATGAACTATATTGAGAAGAATAACAGACCTAAATGTTCAGTCGGTCTGAATCTACTATCATTTTTAGAGTTTACCTTGCCTGCTTGGTGACGTGCTGCTTCTTTCAATTTCATACTATCTGTTGTGATCAAAGACCAAATCTCGTATAGATTTTTCTGCAGTAAGGTTCTTTATTCTAATATTGTGAACATTCAGAGAATTTTGCAGGCTGTAGTTCTTACTTTCAGTTTCAGTTGCTGTGTCCAGCTTGCATGACCCTTGTGTCATATGTGCTCATGCTCATTGTATCAAAGAGGTAACCTTACCAATTCAAAGAAGAGGTGACTGTATCAAAACAAATCAGGCAACCAAACACACACTGGGGCTAGCCAGGCTAACATAGTATAGACAACCAAACAATCAAAGGTTGGCTTGATGGGAGCAGGCTAAGCCTGCCCTGGCTAGGATTCTAGCCAGGCTAGAATTTGGCCACGAAACCAAACACACCCTAAATATCTGTATGCCAGATATGCACCAACACAACTTTTTATCCATGTAAACTGATAATGTCACTTGCAACCATAAAAGGGAGCAAGTACCTTGCTGCTGAGAAAAAGCAGCTCTTCCCCATTGTCATTCTTCCATGATGTTACTTGACCTCCATAAAGATAGATCTGAAAACAGTACAGAATTTATTATCTAGTAATACTACAATCAAATTGAAAACAAAGCATAACAAGAATAAAAACATAGGACATGGTAGTCTAACACTAGTTGCATGTTGTACCCAATAGCTATAGTTACTCAATGTTCGCCTTTCCAAAATTGAAACAAAAGAATGTTTACACTATCAACAATTCACAGAACTGTCATTCAAATGATCTGTAATGCAGATTTTACAGGGTCAAAAAGATTTGACTATGCACACCTCATATATATAAAAAAGATAAAACCAACCAAGGAGAAATTAGGTGGCATATATTATTCAGATAGATCATTTTATTGATATAAATAACAATTAACATATATGGATACTTTCGCCCATAATTTAAGTACAACATGGAAGAACAAATTCTAATTGCCCCTACAGGCCTATAAAATCCGGTGTTGCCACTCAAACACGTCCCTCAGTTCTACCTTCCTAACACTTAATACTATATTGCAGCACCCAAACGTTGGACAAATAATCCAAGTGGTTGCTGTCAAACACTAACCACCCATCCTCCCAGCGCTATACTGCTTCCTAAAGCAAATTCGGAAGGTTAAAACCTGCGTGAAAACTTAAATCCCTCGATTCCAAGTCCGCAACACGCGGATCATGCAATGCGCTAATAACGATCCAACCAGGACAGGACACGGACAGGCGAAATCGCACACCGGAACACCAAAAACCTCATGAATTCCGCCCAAACCCCCCGCGGATCAGCAGAATTCCCACCGGATCTGCGCCAACTGCACCGAAATAGAAACGAATCGCGGCCCCGCGCACACGCGCCCCAGCACACTGCAGTCGTGTCGTATGCACAACCGGACAAACGACGAGAGGCATCGGAGGAGGTGGGTGGGCGAGGCCGAAATCGTGTACCTCGGCACAGCAGTTGCGAGCGCCGCGAAGCACGATCTTCTCGAGGCCGGAGGGGGCCTTGACGAGCTCCGCGAACGGCGACGGAAGCTGCATCGGCGGCGACGGCGAGGCCGCGGCACTCGCTGCGCCGGCGGGGCCAGGGGAGGCCATCTCTCGACTCGCCCAGGCGACGGCGGAGCTGGGACCCTAACCCTAGGCTTCCCACCTCCGGGTCTCGCCTCTCCTGCTTTTCGGGGGGGTTTATTTGGCGGAGAAAGGGAGCTGAAGCGGAGGAAATAAATGGGGGAGGAAATGGGAATGGGACGAGGATATTTATAAGCGACGCGACGGAGAAGAAGGAAGGTCCGGATGTTGTGTTCTGGAATTCGGCAGAGAACAGTGGTGGAGATAGAATAAAATTTTTAGTCCTGTTTTATAAAATTTTTGTAGCTCCGCCCCTGGCAGAGATCCGAGGGTATCTGTATCACTGTACTAGTTTCTTTTATATTATATATTATATTTCCTTTTTTATTAATATTGTTTGTAAAATTTTCAAAATTAAAGAATTGGTGAAGTTTTTTTTTCTCGTTAAGACGATCAAAAACATGTAAAGATTGTCTCATTTGAAGTTCAGATAATAGGATTATGCTTTTGAAAACCGATTATACTGCTCTGATTATAATATAATCACATTTTGATCCACACGTGATTGATTATAGGATAGATTATTATAATCCAAATTCTTGATTACTATAACCTCATAAATCCAGGCAGGATCAGGTCACGGATTATGGATGCTAATAGTCCAACTTGCCAAATTATAAAGAATAAGATAGGAATTTCTCGCTTTAACCAATCATAATCTATGGAAGCACTGCTGAATGACTGGCAGATTTGGCTGATAAGCCCAAATAAACAAGGATGTATAATCCAAATTATATTAATTAAGCCATGATCCAAACATGTCTAAGCCGTCTACCTTGTGTAAATCGATGATTAATAGAGGCGGTAGCCTAAACAAATATGGAGGTGGTCATGAGATGCGCCCACCATGTTAAAAGTTTGTGCTTTAATAATGAAATTTTTTTTAAAAAGATCTTGCTGATTTAATTTTTGTTGGTTTGTGCTCTCATATTAAGAACAACTTGACCATTTTGAGTTTCTCTCTGTTAATTGCAAAATGCTTTAGCAACTGAAAGTCAAAATAGTATTGGGAAATCTCATAAGCCAAACTATTGATTGTTTTATTGCATTTGTTTGGTCAACAGAAACTATATTAGCTCTTTTCACATAATTGACAAGAGGAGATGAAATTTACATTTGATGTATCCAAGTGTGATTAAGATGTTTAAAAGCATGTACTTAAATTGTTGCATCATTTGTCGTCACTTAACGAGGTGAAGCGTTATGCATACCATAAATGACACAAATCGGCTTCTCATACTACTTATGATTGTAATATCTTTCAACGGCAAGTTTAATCGGCCATTAAGGTTGAGTTTATCATGGATGACATAATGTCCTCTCCAGATCAGGAGTTAAAGAATCCTACTATCTTGGTTTGGTCCAATCAAGAATAATCTATTGTTGAGAAAAAATATAATAATTGGAGATCTAGAGAAGATGACAAGATTGAGAAGACTTTATCCCGTAAAATCATCTCGATAGGTTTGTGGATGGCCAGGATATTATTAAAATTACCATTAAGTCTTCTGATGTTGTCTAGAGCATTAAACACCAAGGCCGATTCTCAAATATGAGTTTTTAGGTAGTTCCTATGAAAATCGGTCTAGCTGGGTTTCCTAGGATTTACCCACCTAGTGAGCGAGTCACGTTTTTACTCTGTCCACTTACCCCTTTACTCTGCCACTGACACATCCTCTTTGTTTTCACCACACTCCTCACCACTAACGACTTGAAGGTGATTTGGAGGCCCTTCCCTTGAAGATTCAAGTTGTGGTGCTTCCCTTGGTGGTTCTTCTCAGCCTTGCTGCAGCCTACGACTAGCACAAATGAGAGTGGTGACAAAGGATCTCCTTGTTTGATACCCCTTTGACAATAAAAATTTTTACTAGGTTCCCCATTATGAAGAACAATTGAGGTGCCATAATAAAAAAATAAGCTTCATTTAAGTGAGCCATTTTGTTGGAAACCCTTTTCTCCATATCTGTAACATAAGATGATGCTCAACTTTATCAAAAGTTTTTTTAAAATCATGTTTTAGAATGAGCATCTCCCTTTTAAACTAGTGACACAAATTCAGATATTTTAAAAACCAAGCAAGGAAATCCTGAATGGATCTAAGCTTAATAAATCCATAGGGATTCTTATGAATAAAAGAGGGAAGAGCTAATTGCAGTCTGCTAGCCAAGATTTTTGTAATAATTTGATATAAGTTTTTAACTGGTGGCCTAAAATCAAAAACTTTCTCAACATCATCCTTCTTTGGAATTAAATTGATAAAGGAGCTATTGATGCTCTACAAGCAAACTTGGCCATCATAGAAAGCATTGCATTGGCAATAAAAATCTTGGCAAATGATTGGCCAACACCTTTTGATGAAAATCGATGTTAAAACCATCAGGGCTCAGGGCACTATGTGAGGGCAGAAGTTTCAAGACTTGGTCAATTTTATCTTTCTCTATTCTATCCACTTGGTCAATTTCATCTTTCTCTATTCCATCTTCAGAAGTGTGGAGCCACCTGTGCGGCATGCTCCAATGGAGGTAGACAAAGCATCATCTTTGCTTTCCGAGGTGGGTGGCACAAGACCACAGACAATTTCTATTTTATTTTTGAAAGAAAATAAAAGGGGCATGGGACAGTGAGGTAGGGGGAATCAAACCTGGGCGAGGCATTGCGCAAGTGCAGGGGGCAGCAGCGTTGAAGCCTGGCGTGGGATTTGATAGAAAGAACCCTGGCCCTTAGATTGGGTTGAAGCCTTTGTAGGAGCCATTGATCTTAATGATGTTGAATTCCTGGGTACAAAATATTTGGTGCATTATGCACAATAGTTGGACTATCTTGGCGGGGACACAAACATGGGGTGTACCAAGATATGTTTTGATTGTTCCATTATAGTGTAGAGTAGATTGAAATCCATGATACAAAATCTTTGGTGCACAATGGTTGGGCTATCTCATCAGGAACACAAATGTGGGGTGTACCAAGATTTGTTTTGATTATTCCATTATAGTGTCTGATTAATGATGTTGAAATCATGAGTACAAAATCTTTTGTGCATGATGGTTGGACTGCCTTAGTGGGGACACAAACGTGGGGTGTACCCAGCTTTGTTTTGATTGTTCTATCATAGTGTAGATTATAATCAATAGTACTCTCATAGTGCATGTTGAACTACATTATAGCTCTCTCTCTCTAATTATCTAATTAAATCATTTATGTCACTAAGTGCAGAAATAGTATTTGTCGATGCCAATAATTTGTTTCATTGGCGGTTCAAAAAAGAATAGGTGCTAATAAAATAGAATTGTGGGCCCATGGCTATGAATCACTAGAGGAATTACATCTCAACTTGTTGATTTTCTAAAGTTACCAAATTCATGTTCCCTGGGTCTCTCAACATATACATGGTGACATAATATTGAGCAATGATTTCATCATTCTAATCATGTATATAACCCATAAATTTATTTAAATTCTTTTGCTCACATATGTGTAATGTCCCATAGTCTAAATGACTCGGATCCACTTTGCACGCTGAGCAAACCACACTTACCACCATCTCAATTACTTTCATCCTCGCTTCGTGTAAAAGGATTAATCCAAGGATGGTGGGATGGACTCTAGAAGCCTTATATGTTGGTCTAACCCACCCTTAACAACCAAGGTAGGACTAAAATCTCCACAATTATCTCATAATATGCACATGGCCCACCACGGGCCAAATTCTAAATTGGGCCACGTGTGACATACACCCCTCTCAAAGGACCCGACTGTTGGCGACGCTTATTATATAAAAATAAATATCTTTTTATAAATAAAAATAAATAGAAAATAGGGCTTTGATCTAATCTTTCCACGAGTTTTGGTATCTATGCTATTTGTAGGTATGACACGTGGAAAAGTGTAAAAGATACAAGAAATGCGCAATGCAAGAATTCGTATTTAGAAAAGACGCAAACCAACTCCAATAGAGAAAAGCCCACAAAAGATGAACTGGACCCATCCGTAACCACGAGGAGGATCAGGGC
>Ga0182004_10001357_pt1 | contig 17732 bp, 7 predicted proteins | sample Sormic07211540_1_FD_120479 | JGI IMG/M metagenome (GOLD analysis project Ga0182004, IMG submission 120479) | Endophyte microbial communities from Sorghum bicolor roots, Mead, Nebraska, USA - 072115-40_1 MetaG | ecosystem: Host-associated > Plants > Roots > Unclassified | place: USA: Nebraska...
GGGGGGGGGGGGGGGGGGGGGGGGGGGGGGGTATATGCTGTCTGAAACATCAGGTTCTCCTGACCAGAGGGAGTATCAGTTACAGGAGCTGGAAGTTTCTTATGAAACAATGGAAGAGTAGTATAGGGGTTTATTGCACGGGTGGTTTCAGGATCAGTTTGTTTACTGTTGTATTATGAGGCAGAACATTTGACAATTGGATTTTGATCCTTGTTTTGCAGACATTGCGAACTGCAATTTCGACATACAAGGAGCACAAATCTTCCTGGGAAGGGCTCATGAAGAGGGGCATGTCAAAAGACTTCACGTGGGACCATGCCGCTGAACAATACGAACAAATCTTCCAGTGGGCCTTCATCGATCGACCCTATGTCATGTAAAGGGGACCACAAGTGGTGTGTCCTTAAAGATCTTCAGTTCTTCATCCTACAGTGGAAGGATGAGAAAACCCCTGTACATTACATGGAAGGCGGACCGGCTGTTGGGTGGCTCCAATGTCCAGGTTAGCCTTACGGAGCCTGCTGCTTTGGCTGGTTTGTCCCAAAGGACCGTGATGCAGTGAGGACCAGTTGAACGACAGTTTTGAAGAATAAGAAGGGGATGCTGGAAGCAGTCGTGCAGGCAGCCTCGCAGTGATACATATGGATTATGGAACAAACTGGAGTCAGTTTCTGCTTTGCCACTCACTGTTTACCTTAAGATTATTACCCTGTTGTTGTCCTTTGTTCGTTAGGGCTGATAACTTAATGACTCATAGAAAACCATTCCTTGTTTTTCTTGACCACTTCTGTGCGTTCTCGGCCGTTTACTAGAGATGGCCATTGCTGATGGCCGTTTACTATATATCGAAAGCGTAGCTATGATGGTATGGAGGAATCCTGTAAAGCGCATGGTGTTGGACTGTTGGTGTATGCCTTGTGTCCCAGCACGGGTTTCCATGTTTCAGGTGCTTTATACTTGTCGTGACCACGTCCCGTCCGCTTGGTCAGTAATACCTTCAGAGCAAGGGCATGGTCTACGGCTCTATACGCGACGCGAGCATGAGTGCATGAGCCTTCGGTGCGCGATGCCTGCAGGGGTGTAATCTGGCGGGGAAGCTTGCGGGGCCTCCATTCCGGACAGGCACATCAGCTTGGGATCGATCCCTGATCGTCGTGTCTGTCAAACCTGGATTCCTTAACAGCCAATTATCAAATCGTTAGATTTATTTTGGGTGATAAATGTTTAATTTTAACTAAAGCTAGCAATGAAGAAGAAACGGACGCAGAGCCAACGAAGAAATGGTTCCTCTTAGTAGTGTCAAATAAAGAATTTTATCCAGTAATCCCTGTTTGAAATAGTTTCTTACGTTTTCCTATGAAATTGAACTGAATCATGTGGAATTTCTATATAATTATTGTGGAATTTCTATATCCTAAACAGACCCTGAATTCGTATTCCTCCATGTCACGTAAGGTGCTTGCGGCTTGCCTGCCTCTGATCACGCTCAAGAAAGGGATTACTGGCGAATTCAGAAAGAGTGGGCATTGTCCTGATCACGCCCCTTCTTGCGAGCGAGAACTATAAAACCCCATCGTCCACCCGCCAGTTCTGAAGCGTCACCACCGGAAACCAAAGCGAAAATGAGCGGAACCATCGACCACACGACCAAGGGAAACGCCGCCGCCCTGTCGGCGGCACCGTACGCTGCCATGCTCAAGTCCACGGCGTACGGGCGGTTGCGCGCGGAGCACCCGGCGGAGTTCGCGCCCTCGAGCGTCTTCTTCACGCACGATGATGACCGGAGCGGCGGGAGCGCCATCGACCGGCGCAACAGCTTCCGGGTGAAGGCCGCGCTCGTCTACGAGGCCGTCACGGGCAAGCTCGTCGACGACCACATGCTGCGCGCCAACAGCCTGCTCCTGGCCCTCGCCAGCAAATGCCATTCCAAAATCAGTGGACAAGCCGAAGGTAATCGTCGTATCGTACGTCGCCCAGATTGCAACCATTCGTCGCCATATACGATCGAGTCTGACACTACTTGTTTACTCATCTCTTTCTCCGACGCCGTCGCTGATGCAGAAGCAGGAGATGCTACGGACGTCACAGACGAACACTGGGACGCGAAGAAGCAGCTCGTGGTCGACGGCATCTTCCTCGTCGTCGGCTTCCTGCCAAAGCTGAACGAAGCGATCACCACGAAGAACGCCGACCGCGACTCCGTCGACCAGATCTTCAAGTCGCGCCACATGCTGGACATGGTCACGGACGTGATCAAGCTCGAGAACCAGCTCTGGTTGCAGGACCTGCTCAACGTGGCCCGCCACATCGAGGCCGTCGTCAAGGAGACTGTGGGGCACTCCGATTTCAAGGACGTCAAGGAATCCATGGGAGTGGGACGCGAGTACAAGCTGGACGTCACGGAGCAGAACCTCGCCGACGTGATCCACCGCTTCTGCTGGTACTACTCGCCGTTCTCCACGAAGAAGCCCGCGGCGGCGCCCAAGGACAGCCCGTTCAAGGACGTGGTGGCCAGCGGCAAGGAGGCGGCGGCGCGCACGCTCCTGGACTGCCTGCACATGAGCGTGGTGAAGCCGGCGCTGGGGAAGAGCGGGAGCGTCACCGGCAGGCCGTCTCGCATGCCGACGGCGAGGGATCTCCGGCGGTCCGGGGTCCGTCTCCAGGCCTCCGAGAACGGCCGCGCCGAGATCGAGTTCACGCAGCCGGCGGTGTCGATGCCGGCGCTGGTGTACGACTTCAAGCTGGCCACGGTGGCCCGGAACCTGCTGGCGCGGGAGTACGAGGAGCAGAGCAAGCCCATCACGCGCTACTTCCAGATGGTGAACGAGATCGTGGAGGACGCGGCCGACGTGCGGATCCTCCGCCGCGCCGGCGTCGTCCGCGGCGGGTCCGGCGGCGCGCAGGAGGTGCACGAGCTGATCAAGAACATCGACGGCCACGCCACGTATCCGTCCGTGTACGTGGCCATGGACAGGGAGATCGACAAGGTGAGAGAGTACCATGACCAGAGGATGGCCAACTTCTTCGTCCGCAACCGCCCCGGCGTGATCTGGGCCTCGTCGGTGGCCGCCATCTCGGTGGCGGCTATCGTCGCCACGAGGAGGAAACGGGGCTGAAGCCAACGACGAATCTCAGCTGCCACTTATTTGCCTGCTAAAATGGTGCCGCCCGTCACATATATACGTATCTACATGTACATGTATTGTAACTTGATGTGTTGTAAAGGCGTATCATGGTCTGTACCTATATATCAAGTACGTGTGTTTATATACATGATGTGTAAGGCCCCTTGATGTGTTGTATTCTTCGATCAGAGCCATGAGCTACTTGTTGTAACTCCAAAGATTAGTGATACAACAAAGTGTGTTATACTCCAATCCCTCACCCAAAGTCCCAAACCTTTTCGCCATTCATCAATTGTTTGCGAGATCGCATAAAAAACTAGTACTACTATTGTGCATGGCGCCATCGCCTCTTGAATGAATGGTTTTCTACTTTTTCGAAGACCATGTGTGACCGGTGACGCTGTTATATGCAATTCAATTATTCATCGACCTTGATGCCGGCAAATTACACATTTACATGCACAAGTAGCTCATGGTTCTGATCGAAAAATTAATAAAAAATATACTCTTAAAATATTCTTTAAAAGTTCTTAGGCCAGTCTCAATGCACAGTGTCACTACACAATTTCACATACCAACATGTCATCAAGATTGAAATAAAACCATCTATGAAATAACCCCATAAATGAAGCATTTCACTTTGTTGTTTCCAAAGCTAAGCAAAACATTTAATTGCTGCAAAATGATTGGATCACATGCGAGATGGTGAAACGATTTGGCCCTCAGTGGGGATTTCACCCCGTTTCACCGCGTGGGAAACAACGCCCGCGGAGTTTCACCATGGTGAAACTACTTCCTTCTCTCTCCTCTTCGTTTCATGCAAAAAGTGTAGTTTTGCTGACATGACGCACTAATAAATGTGCATGACATCCTGGTGAAACTCCCAGACTGGCCTTAGAGGGAAAGTTATCTAAAGACGATTTTTTGGTAAAACTTTTGCTGGTGACTTATCAAAAGAAATTTCGGGAATATATTTTGTAAACCATTTGAAGGAAAGAATTTGAAAAAAAAACTTCGAATTTTAAATAATATTTTCTACAATTCTTTTTATCAAATAGGAAGCAGCTATGGTTTTACCTTGGTGACCTATATGCCTTAGGTGTATGAATCTGTTTGCTCATTGATAGGTGAAACCCACTATCACTATGCACATGTGGTGTTGTCAAGTTGAGCGACATATCGTTTTTGTCAGACCTCTCCTTTCGCTCAACTAGACACGGGAAGAAAGGGGAGAGGGAAAAGAAGAAAAATGAGAAGCATTTATCTACCCGTACTTTCTAGTGTATGTTCATAAGTGAAACGAAAATATAATAGTATCCTGAGACTCATGCAAGCTAACCAGACCTAGGCTTGTATGGGCTGAGAGATTTGGGGAACGGGTAGATCTCTAGTCGAGATTTGAGGCACGCTGGGCATGAATTGGATCTTGCACTAGCAAATTCTGTCACGATATGTATCATAATCATCTTGCCCAATTTTATCGTGATGTGTATCATGTTCCTTGTGTTAAATCTGAAATTTGTAACTAATGAATCGTAAGGACAGTTCCATATGCGTAGACATAAAATTGATGTTATCATATTCATATTGAAAATTACCTATTATTATGACTTTATATCTGAAATATAAAAGTGAATGGTAAAACAATTGTTAATCGAAACATTGTCCTAAGAGCATACTCCTTGTTATTCAAAGAAGAGTGTAACTTGTTAGACCATTGAACTTGTGTATAATTATATATTTTTAAATATGAACATAATAACATCAATTTTGTATAAAAATATATTAATCTAATAATTATCAATTAAGTCTCATCCTAATAGAGAAATACACCAAATGGAGGGAGTACATTCTCATATGTATTACATCTAGTGAAAGACAACACTCTAGTGCCCATATGAAAAAGATGAATTACTTGCCGACTTGCGAACAACAAAAGTACCCACAAACTTGAGCTTAACTTATTGGCCAAACTACTAAAGCTAGACTATCTCCAACGATCGTCACCTAAAATACAAGACCCATTTATCCTTTGGGTAGCGCTACAGGTAAAACGTCTCATACCTATTTTTAGTCTTCTCCAACAACAAGACCTAAAAGACAACACTCTCTGCAAATGGGTCTCGAGGAGAGAGGATACCTAAATTTAGGTTATGCCTCTCCTGATACTCAAAATGGGTCTTCTGAATGAGTACTCTGTTAAAAGCTATAAGTATTGTGTTGGAGACCTATTTTGGGTTTGGGTTCTCAAATAGATCTCCTATTGGAGAGGCCCTACTTCAATACCTAACACAGGCAGATGGCCTAAACTTGCTTGGATGCTAGGTTAGTCAACCTAGCTTGAGAGTCAGCCATAGCAACAATTTTTTTACACACCTCCACTACAAAAAAAATTTGGTGATTTAATTTGCACACTATTGGTGACCTCTTTGGGTTAAGGGTGAGGGTTGTTGTGAATTCGGTGTGCTCCAGTTGTAGAAATTAATCAGGGAAGGTAGGCCAGACAAGTAGAGGTGGTGGGTGAGTGGTGAAGCAATGAGACGGTAGGCTACTGCCGGCAACAGGATGGAAGATGGTGGTTGGGCCAGGTTTGGGCGGCGGAGCTCGAGCTCCACTAGGTTAGCGCGGTTGGGGCAGAGTTAGCAAATTCCATGGTAGCACCATGGGGGGTGACTAGAGGAGGGCAGCATGTGGGAGGAGTGGGTGTTGTACATGTTCCAACTGACCGAGTGTGGAAGACGACCAAAGGAGAAGACAGGTGATACGTTCGATCCAAATCCAATGCCTAACCTATGTTGCCTAGGAACAGTCACAAATTGATTAGAAATTCCAAATTTTATCAAAAATGAAGTGGCAAGGGTTTCATTGTGGTCTCCAATGACATGTCACTGTTGTCAAGCTTGAGCTACTTATCCCCTTTCACTAAACTATAGGGAGAGGAAGAAAGAGAGAGGGAGAGAGAAGAGAAAAGAGAAGCATTTATCTGCGCATTATTTCTAGTGTTTGTTCACAAGTGAAACAGAAATAAAATAATGATGTCCTAGGACTCATGCAGGTTAACTAGACTTTGCTTCTATGACCAGAGAAGTTTAATCAATGAGTAGCACTCGCCAGATAATGGCAAGCGTGTCATGGGCCCTTGTTATTTAATAACTGATGTATGTTAGAGGTAAGCTAGGCATGAGTTGGATCCTGCACTAGCAAATTTTGTCGCGAGTATCATAATCGTTTTGCCAAATTTTGTCATGATGTGTATCATGTTCCTCATGCCTAAATTTGAAATTTGTAACTGATGCATCGTAAGAACGTTCCAAAAGCCAAATTTTATTTGACATAAAATTGATGTTATCATATTCATATTTAAAAAATACTTACTCATTATGACTTTGTAACAGAAAAGTGAAACGGTAGAGCAATTATCAATCAAAGCATGGTCCTAACAAGATACTCGTATTTTCAAAGAAGAGGATAACTTTTCAGATCACTAAACTTACGCATGAATATATGTTTTCCAATATGAATATGATAACATCAACTTTGTACAAATGTATATTAATACAATAATTATCTATTAAATCCTGTCCTAGCAGTGAAATGCACCTGAATAGAGGAGTACATTCTCATATGTATGACATCTAGTGAAAGGCATATCACTCTAGTGGCCATATGCAAAAGTGAATACTTGGTAACTTGTGAATAACTACCTACAAGCTTGAACTTGGAGATTTGGGCAAACTACTAAAACTAAGTCCCTGCTTCAATACCTGACTCAGGAGATGCCTCGAACTTGCTTGAGGCTTTGCTTGGATGCTAGGTTGGTCAACCTAGCTTGAGAGTCAGCCATGCATAAATAACGGGCAACAATTTTTTTACACACCTCAATTACTAAGGTTTTAAAAATATTAGGTGATTTGATTTACACACTGCAAGTGGCCTCGGGTTTAGGGTAAGGGTTGCTAGAGAATCCAATGTGCTTTGGGCTTAGAAATTGATCGAGGAGGTAGGCCAGACAGACTGGTAAGGAGCAAAATGGTGAGGCGGCATGTTGCCACTAGCCACAAGCAATGGAGGATGATGGTTGGGCCAAGTTTGGGACTTTGGGTGAGGGACCTCAAGCTCCACTAGGTTAGCACAACGGTGATAGAGGTAGAGAACTTCGTGGCAGCACCATGGGGGATGACCTGATAAGGGTGTTAGGTAGGGGAGTGGACATTGTGCATGTTCCAAGTTCCAACTGATCAGGTGTGTAAGACGAAGACAGGTGATACATTCTATCCAAATCCAATGGACTGATGTGTGTTGACTGAGATAAACAAAAAAGTTTCACCTTGGTGGCCTATGCCTTCTAGCACGACAAGTGAAACCATTGTCACGATGGCATGTTGTTGTCAAGCTTGAGCCACCTACCACCTTTGTTGATCCTCCCCTTTTGCTCAACTAAAGAGAGGAAGAAAGAGGAGAAGGAAAAATAGAAGCATTTATCCACCTCTATTTCCTAGTGTTCATAAGTGGAACAAAAATAAATAACGATGTCCCACTAGACACTTGCTTCTATGGGCTGAGAGGTTTAAGGAAGGAATAGGACCCTCTAGGGGAGATAACGGCAAGCGTATTATGAGTCGTTGTTTCTTTAATAACCAACGTGTGTTTGAGACAAGCTGGGCATGAGTTGGATGTTGCACTAGCGGATTTTGTCGCGATGTATATCATAATGCTCTTGCCAATTTTGTCGAGATGTGTATCATGTTCCTCATGCCTAAATTTAAAACTTGTAACTGATGCAACGTAAGAACGGTTCCATATGCCTGATTTTATTTGGCATAAAATTGATGCTATCAGATTCATACTGAAAAATACTTACTTATTATGACTTTGTATCAACAAAGTGAATTGGTAGAACAATTGTCAATCGAAGTCAAAGCATGGTTCCTAACAAAATACTCCTTGTAATTTCAAAGGAGAGGGTACATTTTCAGACCAGTGAACTTTCACATCATCATGTTATTTTTTCCAAAATATGAACATGATAACATCACTCTTTTATAAAAAAAATGTTAACATACTCCTTTTGTCTGATCGCGTAAAAAAATATGTTAATATACTCCTTGTAATTTCAAAGGAGAGGGTACATTTTCAGACCAGTGAGTAGTACTTATCGCGTAAACCTTTTGTCTGATCGAAAAAAAAAAACCATTCTAATTCTAGCAAAAAAAAAATACACCCCATGGAGTGAGTGCATCCTCGTATGTATGACATCTAGTGAAAATTATAGCACTACTATACTGTTACGACTTGTGAGCAGCAAAACAATGCAAACCCACATACTTGAACTTGGGCCGAGTCGGCCATGCAGCAGACTCAGTCCAAGCCTGCGCTTACGGCGTAGCTATCTCGAGCGCCACTGAGCACCACCAAACTCCTGCAGTCCCGGCGCTCGAAGCGTTGGCCGTTTTGCGGCGCCTCGTCAGCTGCAGGAGCAGCCGAGCATTTTGAAAGCCAAAAAAGCCTTCGCGCTGGTCAATATCCAGAACGATGGAACGAACATACAACAAACTGGTTAAAATTCTCAAACGGATCCAAGTCTCGCCTTATGCATTAACACAATGAATACATGTACTCATCGATTACTTAACACACCGAATGCACACTGAATGAATGAGAATGAGATGAGATGTCGACGCCAAGAGAGAATAATTTGTTCTAATAACTAAAAAAAGAATAGCATTTGGCTCCATACATACAAGGGAAAGGACAACACTTCCGGCGCCGGCCGCCGCGCCGCGCTGCTGCTCGACGATCATTAATTCCTTCAGAGCGGGGGGAGGGAGAAGAGGTCGTCGTCGCCGATGTCGCTGAAGCGGCAGCCGTCGACTCCTGGCCACATCGGGAGGCTGCCGAGGTCGAGCGTCGGGTCGTCGGCGAGGTAGTCGATGAGTGGCGGCGTGGGCGAGTCGTCGAACGGGACGCCGCCAAAGTCCGGATCGCCGCCGAAAGGGGTGAAGGAGAACACGTCCTCGCCGCCGAGCTGATCAGGCAGGAGCGCGTCGGCGGAGAACGGGGAGAGGCCGGCGCCCCCGCCGGGCGCCGCGTCTTTCTTGGCTGTGGAATCGGCGGCGTCGGTGGGCTTCAGCGTCGTCAGAGGCGTCGTCTCGCCAGGCATTGCCCGGAGGACGGACACCGGCGAGCCCACCACCAGCTGGGACTCGTCGCTGGACTCTTCGGCGGAGGAGAGCTCGCCCACGGCAGGAACGGCGTGCGGCGACGACGGTGGAAGTGGAACACGATCAGGCCGCGTCGTTGGCGCTGCGGGAAAGTTGGTTGTCGCCGATGGCCCGCGGAGTCGGCGGGCCTCGCTGTCGTACTTCCTGGCCGCCTCCTCGGCGGTGTCGAAGGTGCCCAGCCACACCCGCTCGCCCTTGTGCGGGTCGCGGATCTCCGCCGCGTACTTCCCCCACGGCCTTCTCCGCACGCCCCTGTACCTCGGCTCCGCCCCCGCGCCGGCCGGCGCTTTCCTCTTGCCACCGCCGGCGATCCTCCCGGCAGGCACCGGGTTCGCCGTGACATCGCAACAAGGGCGACGCTCCTCCAAGACGATCTCTTTGACAAACTTACGCACCCCGCGCGCTCCAGAAGCACCGTCACCGGCAGCAGCCTCGTCGCCGGAGGAGTCCGTGGCGTCACGGTCCTCGCAGAAGACGCGAACTAGTTTGCGGATCGTCGTCGTCTCTGCAGGCTCCTGCTTGATCTTCTTCTGTGACGACGATCTCATCACGGCCGCGGCCGCCTTGTGGACCACAGCTGCTGCTTCCACCATTGCTCCGGCGGCTCCTCAGTGACTTGTGGCGAAGGAAGCGGGGATAGGGGAGAGGAGTAGAGGAGGATGGCGAGACTAGATCGTTGCGTGGAGAGAGAAAGAGAGAGAGAAATATAGGGGAGGGTCGTTGAGAGATGGAAGGAGGGAGGGAACGAGATATTTCTCCATTATTAGTTAATGCATTGCCATTTATACGAGATTTTTTCTTTGCTCGTAAAATCTGTCTCATGGTAGTTTGAACGCCTTTCAAACACAAATTTGGGAAGAAAAACGTGAGATGCCGCTCTTGACAGTTCAAAACCAGTTTTTTTTTTCCCGAAAAAATAAATCTAATATTTAGTAGATCTACCGCCAGGTAAGAAATGGATGGGCCAGGAAATTTTGTTTTGATTTTTTTTATTATAAAATGCTCGTTTATTTTAAATAATTGGAAGTAAAAAATAAATTAACTAAATGACATCTGGGGGTCCAGGTGGATCTCATGTGCTGCAAGGCGACATGGAACATTTGCTAGTAAAATTAATTTGGCTTAATAACTGTTTTGCATCACAACAATTTTGTTTGCTTATTTATTGTCTTCCAAATTTTGCGTATGATTTTGTAGTGGACTGCCGCGTATGAAGCTGAAGTCTGAATCTGATTTTTTTAATAAAAATGAATAACTTTTAATAAAAAAACTGTTTCATTTTGGATCTATCAATAAGAACCGTTAAGAATTGTGATGCTTGTGAAGAGCATGACATTCTTTGGTACAAGAAGTGTAACGGATCTTTCGTGTGTTAAACTAACTTGATAAAAATCAATATTTCTTTATATTGTTGAAAGTTCTTCTAGTAGTGGCTTGTTTTTTTTGAAGAAAAACTTAATCATATTTTCTTCACATTTAATGATTAAAATAACATTCTATATATGAAAACAATCAAATCTATGTGAATTTTGCTGTTGCGTGCTTTCTAAACTATCACATTAAGTACATACATATAAGCCTATTGTTTTCTTAAAACACTTTGAATAAAATTTGGTCTTTTTGTAAGAGCTTGTTTGTTTGATATTTTGAAGGTCGCTTAGGTCATTGATATGTAGACCTCACGTGTAGTTGGTTTAAATTGGATCTACTCACCTACATCTGCACGTAGACAACCTAGCGGCGTAACAAACAAAAGATCAAAAGGTCACCAGCTATAAACTTCTTACGTCAAGCTAACTCACAGCTCATCCTTCGTAGCACTTCTAGTACTTATTCAGTTTTTCCTTATCTGTGTACGTTTTTAGTGAGCTGTCGTGTAACGTTAAAATTTTCAATCATGAAAATGAATGCGTATATCTTGAACATTTGAATCTAGATCGAGTTTCGAAGCGTGTTGTATTCACGTGAATTTCTATTCCTCTTCATGTGAGAAATTGAATATTTAAATCAGGATATGCTAACCATAATCAAAGAACCACTAGTCAAATTCATTGCATGTGTAATGTACTACAACACATTAACATGGCTTAAACTGGATTTACTCACCTACATCTATGCACACGTACGTGGCCAACCTAACCACGTAATAAATAAAAGATCAAAAAATCATTAGTTGTAAACTTCTTACGTCAAGCTAATTCGCAACTCATCCTTCGTAGCACTTCTAGTACTTATTCGGTTTTTACTTACCCGTGTACGTTTTTAATAAGCTGTCATGTAACATTAAATTTTCAATTATGGAAATGAATGTGCATATCTTGAATATTTAAATCTAGATCAAGTTTTGAAGCATGTTATATTCTCATGAATTTTCATTCCACTTCATGTGAGAAATTGAACTTTTAAACTAGGGTATGATAACCACGATCAAAAAACTACTAGTCGAATCCATTGTATATATGTTGTGCTACAATGCATTTACATGGTTTAAGTTGGATCTACTCACCTACATCTATGCACAAGCACGTAGACAACCTAGTGGTGTAACAAACAAAAGATCAAAAAATCACCAGTTGTAAACTTCTCAGGTCAAACTAATTCACAGGTTATCCTTCATACCACTTTTGTACTTGTTCAGTTTTCACTTATTTGTATACTTTTTTAGTGAGTTGTCGCATAACGTTAAAATTTCTAATCATGAAAATAAATGTGCTTATCTTGAATATTTGAATCTAGATTGAGTTTTAAAGCATGGTGTATTCGCATGAATTTCCATTCCTCTTCATGTGAAAAATTAAATATTTAAATTAGAGTATGATAACCATAATCAAATAACCACTAATCAGATCCATTGCATATTGTTGTGCTACAATACATTTATTTGGCTTAAATTGAATCTACTCACCTATATTTATGCACACGCACATAGGCAACCTAGCGGCATAACAAATAAATGATAAAAAAATCACCTGCTATAAACTTCTTACGTCAAGCTAACTCGCAGCTCATCCTTCGTACCACTTCTAGTACTTGTTTAGTTTTCACTTACTTGTGTATGTTTTTCAGTGAGCTGTCATGTAATGTTAAAGTTTTAAATCATGAAAATGAATGTGCATATCTTGAACATTTGAATCTAGATCAAGTTTTGAACTGTGTTGTATTTGCATGAATTTTTATTCCTCTTCATGTGAGAAATTAAATATTTAAACTAGGGCATAACAGCTATAATTAAAGAACCGCTAATCGGATCCATTGCATGTGTTGTGGTACAATGCAGTACATTATTTCTTATTCTTTCATCGTGGTAGCTTCATGTGCATATCATGAGCTACAACACAAACTTACAATTTGTTTGTATTCACTACAAGATATGTGTTCTTTCACATGAACATTTTATTAATAATTCTAAGTGGAATGAGAATTTGATGAAGATAACACAATAATTAAGAACTAATGAGAATTTGTTGGGTTTTTTATATGAAATGCCTAAGTCAAGCTTAATGTATGAAAACAATCAGCTCTTTAAATTGAGTTTGTAACAAAGTATGCCATTTTTTGGTACTCATTAGTTTGGTACTCAAAAGGATCAACATTAGACCTAGACACCATTCGAAGAGTACATTTAGGAACTCTACAATAGACCTGAGCAAATTGAGCCTATGTTGGCCCGGCCTGAGCCTATTAGGTTTTTTCCTGCCCACAAACCTTAGTGGATTGGGCCTAGGCATAGATCCTACTACCTAAAAAATTCTTGGCCCAAGCTTGAACTGAAATATTTGTTTTAGTTGTTTTACATTGTAAATGCACAGGGTGGCATGCAAGGATCTAGTCCAAACAAATAGGCCTAAGTCACCTAGTGGGACGATCATGGGTGAGATTATTTTAGCCCCAAATAATCAAGCTTTTTTGGCTCGACCTGAACTTGGCTTGGCCCGTAAAATGCTCAAGTCTAGTGTACACTGTAGCCACCTAATTTAAATCAAATATATTAAATTGGATAAGTTAGGATTGAAATCAATAATAGGCCGGACTAGTGGATCAAGCCATAGGATGAATTAGGAGAAACTATTAGAAATATAGATGAACATAGAAACTTAAAGGATGAGGTTATAGAATTATTGAACAATAACAAAAATGTCTAGTAGATCATCATAGCATGTATTGATAGCAGGACCCAACCTAGAGTTGGAGTTGTACTATAACTAGTATATGATCGATTCAAAGGCTATCAATGGATTATTGAACAATCCAATGAAGTAACCAATCAACAATCAAAGAATTTAGCTAAGTCCTTCACTCAAGGCTCATTGGAAGATCTAGAGAAGAGAAGATGGCAATTGAATAGTCCAATGAAGGTGAAGGTCGTCTTGGCACAAATATTGGCTTGATCATTTATGTGTATGCTCTAGAACCACTAGGCATTTCAATGTAGGTAGATAGACAAATCACAATTTCAATTGGACTCTCCAATGGCTAGCTTAGAGAACCTGACCTTGTGACATCACTAAATGATCTAGTGGTTCACCTAGAGTGTCAATGGATCATTGGTTGGACTATGTTGTCTCTATTTATAACTCTTTGACCGACTTTGTTAGGATGCATTGGCACACTGGAGACCTAGGCTGAGCCGTGGAGTTAAAGAGACGGCCAAGAGAGAAGTCATAGCCTAGGAGTGAGATTGAGTGCATGTGATCAACTTGCTCCTTGTTGGCTTAGGTGTTGCTCATGGAGCTCTAAATAGTTTTTAGTCGCCTCAAAGGTATCAAAATATTGAGCTCAATATTTGTGGTCACTTGGAGAGGCATGGTTTGAAAAGCCAATATTTGTGACCACCTCATTACCATAGATGTAGGCGAACCCTAGTTGTTTGATTGAACCCTAAGATAAATCACTTGTCTCTATGTGCTCTTTATGTTTGTGTTTGATTTGGGCATCACCCCCTTGTGCTTTTGTTGTTTGATTAGAATTATGAGCTTGTGTATGTAGGCACATCCAAATAAAACTTCAAGAGATCATCATATTCTACCTTTTGGTAACTTGTTAAGTTCAATCCTTAGTGGAAGTAGGAGATTGTGTAGTTGTTGCTTTTGTAGTTGTTTAGAGTAAGCCTGAGTAGCTTGTGCTTATTCTTTTGTTTTCGTCTTGCTCTAGCTCTTGTAGTTGCAATAGCTCCTACATAGTCTAGGTGATTTAATTCCATGTGTTCTTTAATTGGTTGCAAAGCCAAATCAACAAGTACTAATTGTTTTTTGCAAGTGTTGTTTAAAACTTTACTCTCTAGTTGACTTGTGTGGCAATAGGTCCTTTCAAGTGCTATCATTTTATTATAGGAGTAGCCAAAAAAGTTTCTAGAATGACTTACATCTCTTCCAACAATTCTACTAAAACAAATAGAATATTTGATAGATCATTGGCAACATGTAGGAGGTGTATTTTGCATACTCTTCTTTTGTGCATTCTTTTTTTAAAAGTAAAAGAAAAAATACTATAAGAACAGAGTTCTAGATATCACCATTGTAGATACAACTGCAGGTGACATGAAAAACTATGCAATAACTTTCGCTTATGAGATTTACTAGGATTAGCTTAACATCTTTGTTTACACATTTAGTTTCTTCCAATTTTGTATATACTTTGGTGGTGAACTAACTCTGTTTAAGAAAAATATTAATATTTTATCAAATAGAAGCATTTTGTTTTGGAACTATCAATAATAAGTGTTGAGGATTGCGATGCATGTCTAATTATTTTTTGCAATCTTGCAAATATGAAGATATAATATTCTTTGCTGAAGAAGTATACCAAAGTTTTCTTGTGCAAACTAACTTCATAAAATTCAAAACTTCTATAGATGGTTCAAAGTTTATTGAGTAGCACATTATTTTTCACAATACTAAATTTCACTATTTCTCACTCTATTTTTTTCATATCGATACTAAATTTCCATAGCAACATAGCAGGGTATCATCTAGTTTTGAGAACAAAGCATCTCACCCTTGTTGGTAGCCAACATCAATGATATGTGGACCTCAGTTAGCTTAAATTGGACATGCTCACACAAATCTATATGTAAGCACAGACAACCTAGCTTCATAACAAGGAAAAGATTTAATAATTACTAGCTATACATACCTTATGTGAAGCTAACTCAATTTATCATTCTTAGACAATTCTCAGTGAGGGTTTCATGACACAGTTTCCAACATATCTATATTTTTGGAAACAGTGCTGAAGAGTTTTATGGGATAAAACTCTCTCTACTCCTATGAAACTCTTATCATCTCTCTCTTCATTAATACAGTGTCACGTCAATATATTTAATGTGCATAAAACTCTAATGAAACTCCCATTGAGACTAGCCTTCACTTATAGTACTTATTCAATTCACACTTACTTGTATACGTCTATAATCAGTTGGCATGTAACATTATAATTTCCAATCATAACAAAGTATATCTCTTCAAAATTAGAACTTAGGCCATATTTTGAATCGTGTTATAATCAAATGAATTTTGGTTCCACTTCATGAGTAAATTTTAAGATCTCGACTAGACTGTGGTAACGATAATAGTCAAATCTAGTGCGTATGTGCTAGGCTACATGCATTGTTTCATAGTCTTTCATCATGACTAATCCATGTACATATCATGAGGTACAACATGAATTTGTAATCTTTATGCAGTTTTTTTATAATCACAACAAGAGTTGTGGTCTTTCTATAAAATCTTTTACGAGTGACAAATAATTTTAGTGATTTTTCTTTTTTATTGAGTGGATGATAGTTTTTCTAGTATAGGTTATATCTTACCCAACAAAGTCTATATTTATTAAATCAACACCTACATGTAGGAGATGTGTCAACCAAAAAATATTGTTTTTCATTTTTTTCTAATGTCTCTGTTTATTTCAAAATCTTGAAAACAAACTACAAGAATAAGTTGTAGGATGCACCATTGTAACTACTACTGCAAATGACATATGGGTCTAGCTAGATCTCATATATTTGGAGGTGACATGAAAAATGAAATAATAACTCCATGATTTGAGTTAAGCTCAGCTCGGCATCATTGTAGCTTGGTTGATGGTGAACAACCACACTATGTCTGAATTGGTCGAAAAGAAGGTAATAACTTGTCAATAAGGCGTGTTTAATTTTATTCTGGATCTGTTAATAACAAGATTTGAGAACTTTTTTGCACAAATTTTATTATGATGTTGTGAATATGAAGACCCCTGGTTCTTGTAGAAGAAGTACATGAAAACTTTGTTGTGAAATTGAGTTGATATAATTATGTCATTATTTTTGCATGGCACATATTATTATTCATAGAAAAGTTTGGGAATGTTGTTTTCACATTATTACCTTTAAAAGTGCCACTTTATATTACTAATTGAATTTATATAAATTCTAAATAATCATATATTTAAGCATGTCTAGGATCACCTTTTTGCGCCCATGACAAGCAGTAGGTCGCGAGGAGAAGAAGAAGAAGAAGAAGAAGAAGAAGAAGAAGAAGAAGAAGAAGAAGAGGTGCTCCTATGCAACTGCAACCAAATAATAGTTGGTTGCATTGCTCAAGCTAGACTTCAATTGGCTAGCCCACACAACCAAACACAGGCATAGTTTCTAATAAGTTGTGTGATGTTATAATTCTAAAATATAAAAAAGAATGTGTCTCTTTAAAATTAGAATTTAATTAGACTGATTTTTAAAGTGTATTGTAAGCATGAATTTCTGATAACAATAATCAAAGAACCATTAATCAAATCCAATGAAGATGCCCTTCGCTACATATGTTATTTCATATCTATACCTATCTATAAAGAGCCAAAATTTCAGACTGCCCAATATTTTCTTCCGTCTCCTGTCGCCGTTCGGTTTGAGTAATCGGTCGCCTCCTTGGTCCAAACGTTTGTAGATGAGCAAAAAGAAAATAAAAAAACTTTCTAGGGTTCCCAATGCAAAATCTCCTATTACTTTTCTCCCATCGCCTCTGCCGTCGGTCGGCCAATCAGCCCGGAATCGGTATGATGGAAGAAAAAAAAAGGATAAAAATTTTCCTAGGGTTCCCAATGTAAAATCTCCAATTTACTTTTCTTTTATTCTTTAAATCGGCTAAAAATTGATAAATGCGTAGTAATTCAAAGAAAATTCTAAAAATTATAAAATAAATTTTATTCAGCTCCACATATGTAGATCCATACAGTAAACAAAAAATATCATAAATTTTAGTATACTTTTTTTGTTGGAAATACTTGCCTATGTTTTTTAGTGTAAAATTAAAATTATACTTATCTTGCTCCAATTATTATAAAAATTTTATGGTAGCCTATTTAATGTGATGCTTGATTCATATTTCATAGCAATCCTAATCTAAATAAAAAA
>Ga0182004_10001358_pt1 | contig 17731 bp, 13 predicted proteins | sample Sormic07211540_1_FD_120479 | JGI IMG/M metagenome (GOLD analysis project Ga0182004, IMG submission 120479) | Endophyte microbial communities from Sorghum bicolor roots, Mead, Nebraska, USA - 072115-40_1 MetaG | ecosystem: Host-associated > Plants > Roots > Unclassified | place: USA: Nebraska...
AGTTGCTATCCCGAGCGCAACTTGTTGGAGACACATATTCTTTTACCAAGTGAGCGGGTCTCATCTGTCATCCTCTATTTTTACCAAGTGAGAATAACAACTTATTGGAGACACATCTTTTTTCTTTTGCTAAACAAATTAGCAACTTGCTATAACTTAAGATTTGACAAGTGAATTTTACCAAGTTGTTGGAGATGCTCTAAGTAACTAATTAAGGCCTTGTTCGTTTTGGCCGGAACGGTCCGAAATCTGGCCCGTTCCCCCCGGATTGAATAGGCCCGGTTCCAAGTCAGGCCGGATCAAGAATTGTTGTTCGGTTAGATTTGGCCCGTATCGAAAACTAGTCAATCCGGACCATTTTCGTCTCAATTCGGTCCGAAATGAAATCGGAACCTCATCGGCCCGGTTCTAGTGGCCACTTAATCCTGGCTTGGATAGGATATGGGCCTGGCACCAATACAGGTGCTGCCGAACAAGGCCTAAGATTATCAAGGATCAAAGTCCCGCTTGCTCTTTGAATGTCTAGTATAAAAAAGCAGGTAGGAGACTTCCCTGCCGACTTGTTTTTAAAAAAAGCCTGGCATGAAAGTGCACCTGCTCTCGACCAAATAATCGGGCCAAATATTGCCTATAAACATACTGTAAAGCTCAAACTATATATAGAAAGATACTTATCAACTTTGGTTGTCAACAATCAGCTAAACTTATCAACTGTGTGCTAGTTCCAATTATAAATTCAGAAGTGGTGACTGTTTTGTAACTTTATTTTTTTTCAAGGGGACTGTTTTGTAACTGCTGACTTTTGCACAGGAAGAAGATGATGATCAAAAAAGAGAAGAGGAGATTCGGCCTAAGGATAGGAGTGATGTTTCAAATGGATACCAAATTAAATAAAAAAATAATAAAAAATTATTAATTTAGTTTATTAAATTGAATTAGAGAAGAACCACACCATCCCCATCCTTAATTCGGCCTTGGCCACACCAGTCACCACTCACTCACTCAGCCTGTCAACAGGCGACGGCTTTTCAGTGGGCCGGCCCAGTCCGGCCCCACAGTAGCACTGGCGGCTCCGTCGAGCACCCCGCCGCTGGTCAAAAACCCCCGAACGCCCGTCGGCAGAGCCCAGTGGGTAAACCCTCTCCTCCGCAGTCCTACTCGGCTACTCCTACCCGCGCGGCCGCCGCCGACCCGCGCCCTCGCAGCTCTCCCCCTCCGCTTCTCCTCCTCACCAGGAATGGCGTCGGCGGGATTCCCCTCCCGAATCGCCGGTAAGCCGCGGCTCGCCTGCTCGCCCGCTTCACTCTGTTCTAACCCGTGCCCGTCTTTCCGTCGCGTCGCTCGCTAGTGACCAAACCCAATCCGTCTCGCCGGGATGGACGCGGCGGCGGGCACCTCAATCCCGTCGAGGCGACCAGGGGGATTCGTCTTGTCCCGTGCGCCGTTTTGATTCATATTCCCGAATCCCAAATCTTCGTGCAAGGGTTCAGCTGAGCTGAGCTGAACCCCGGCGCCGAGTCCGTCCCTGTCCTGCATTGCGTGTTTGCTCAACAGGGCCGCGCTAGATGTTTCTAGGGCTTTGTTATACGTGTTTATGCTGTTGCTCTAACGGCTTCTTGCTATGGCTCTGCAGGGATTAGTGTCCGTCCCGACTCCAGTTCGGCCTGCCTTATTCACAAGGTAAAAACGACGGTATTGCCATCCTCTGTTTTCCACTTGTTACGACATAACCTTTGATATGGATGCCAGGTTGGAGCGCCGTCGAATTCTCTCCCTGGAGCGGTGGCTGTTCAGGTTCAAGGCCACCAGAACAGGGTCCGCAATGGCCAAGGTACAAATCCTTCTTGGACTAAGACTCTACATAGGTGAAGTATTATAGGGCTTCTAATAATTCTATTAGGTTCGTCTTATTCTATTAGGTCTTAGTGTAAAATCCTACTAGGAATAGAGCTTCTACTTGCATGAACAGGGTCTTGGTGGGTACTATGTAGACAAGGGGTGGGGACCATTAGCATCAATCAAGCAAGCACAAAGGTCTCATCTTAGAAGCGCTCTAGAGGATTAGGTTAAGACAGTTCTATTGCACAAGGTTCTTGTATAGGACAAGAATAGGAGGGGCCTAGAGGATCAAGTAGAGCTGTGAGACTACTAGGTGTTTTATACAAGATTCGTCTACGCCGTCCTTAATACGGTGCAGGCTTATCCTTTTAAAGATCCGAGTGTTGCTGCACATAACTAGGGGTATCATATTCTAACAGCCTTTGGTATTTTCAGTCTTTCTTTTGTGCGCGTTGACATATTAAGAACCTCTATACCTGCAATGTAGTACACACTATTGGAACCACCTGTTTTCTGTACTTCCCACTGATTTTATTTATCTTAGTGGTTCTGAATTTGATCATTCTTAAAATTCTTGGCCTGCAAAAATTATGTCACTTCCTTGAATTGCATTGTTCCAACGAAACTGCCCTTAGAATTCCTCCTTGCTTGATGATGCTAACCATCTATGGTTGAATCACTATGGACATCACTAGGAATCTAATTGAACACATATTTTGTTCAATCTTGTTCTTTTCAATTTGGTGGACACTGGCTTATTCTCATCTATGGAGTATGGACCAACCATTTTAGGCAAAAAGGGTTGACTGAAAAAGCTTTTGGAAGGGTGGTCCTGTAATATTGTTGTTCTTCATGAACTTCCCTATGCAACAAAATAGCTTCTTACTGCTTGTAATAGGAAACTTTAGTGACTTAATATATTTTTGGAACTGCTATCTAGAAATCAGAATAGCAATTTTCTGTTACTATATGATAAATAACTCCTGTATCTTTGTGAAAATACACAGCTATCAGGTGTGCAATGGCAACTGGAAAAGAGCAGGGTGCAATTTCCACTGCTAGTAGTGGTGATCAAACCAAGGGTGGATTGCGTGGAAAATTAAATAAAGTTGTTTTAGCTTACAGTGGTGGTTTGGATACTTCCGTTATTGTTCCATGGCTCAGGTACAGATATTCCTTATTTTAATTTGTCTTTTATGAAGCTTGAAGTCTACAATTATCTAACTTGTGCAAACTGTATTTTTTTTGTTTACTAATTGAAGGGAGAACTATGGTTGTGAAGTCGTCTGTTTCACTGCTGATGTTGGCCAGGTTTGTAACCTTATATTATAGTTTGACCTATTCTTACCATACATAATGAAATTGCTGTACAATTCTACTGAAAGCTTTGTAATGTCTAGCCAACATATTCCTGTTTCTTTCCCTCCCATGTCTCTTTCTTATTTAGCACACTTGCATATTTTTTCATTCTTGTTGCATTTCTGTCAGGAGTTCCAAAACTAATGGTTTCTTCACTTGTTGTTTCTATGGCTTTGCATTGTCTTAATTTCTAAAGTTGTAAATCTTTTTATATTCTAATCTTCTAGAGATTGATTATTTTGTTTGGTTGTCAATATGTAGGTAGCGTCATAGTTTGGATTTTCTATCCATTTTCTTGTAGCTAACCATCTGTTTAAATACATTTACGTAGGGTGCCATTGAATTGGAAGGGTTAGAGAAGAAGGCAAAAGCCAGTGGTGCATGCCAGCTTGTTGTGAAGGACCTGAGAGAAGAATTTGTTAGTGAATATATATACCCCTGCCTGCGTGCAGGTGCAGTTTATGAAAGAAAGTATCTGCTTGGGACTTCGATGGCTAGGCCTGTTATTGCTAAGGTAAAATTAATACAGTAACTGCATCTTGTTATTGTATAATCACAAATAATCTGCATCATATAATTTCTTGAAAAGTAAATTTTGATATTGCATGTTCCCTTGAGATTTGATTGACGTCATGGCTGTAGTGTACTGTAAATGCACACGACAGAAGAAATATAATTTGAATTATAATCACTACTACAGCATCAAAGTTGCTCATGTAAACTTGATGTAACTTTGGTAGCCATTTACTCTTATGGTAGAATATATCAAATCTGTTCCAGTAGAACATGGTATGCTTCTTGGTATATATATAGGCTTGACAGTTTTTTTCTTTAATACATTGTTATCTCTTATTTGTTCCATTGGATTGGATGATCATCTTTATTTTGTTGATTTGATTTGCTAGTCCTGTAGAGTAGGTTGCTCAGCTGTTGTTTGGCATGGAATGATCTTTCAGTTAACCTATTATGAGTCTTATGGGCATCATGCAGTAGAACTAGTGGAACAAGAATATCATGGGTAGGGCGTGTTGTTTCGTATTTCACTATTTGTTTATTTAGTTGCAATAAAATATTTAATATGCTACAAATAATATGCTGAATGCTGCATATATTGTTTAGGATCTGTAGGTGGGGCTGCATTGGCAGCATTAATATGCTCTTATTCTTCTGGATGCCCCAAGTTTTATGGCCTAACTTAGGTATATTAAGAAATTGTATCTCCACTGCAGGCAATGGTTGATGTTGCCAAGGAAGTTGGTGCAGATGCAGTTGCCCATGGATGCACTGGGAAAGGCAATGATCAGGTAATGATGCTGTTAGCTTGAATATTAATATGGCCGGTCATCTTTTAATGCCACCCTATTCTGCAGGTTCGCTTTGAGCTTACGTTCTATGCTTTAAATCCTGAACTTAAAGTGGTGGCACCTTGGAGGGAGTGGGATATCACAGGACGTGAAGATGCTATTGAATATGCAAAGAAACATAATGTACCTGTTCCAGTTTCAAAGAAATCAATATACAGCCGAGATCGAAACTTGTGGCACCTTAGCCATGAGGTATTATCTATTTTCTTGTTTATTACTTCTAGTTTTATTTTATTAAAGCATTTTTGTGATTCATTATCTTTTCTTTACATGTAGACCAGAATCTTATTTTACCAGAATCTTATAAGATAGTCACTCCAACTTTTAAGCCAATATATGCAAAATGTCATATTAGTGTTATCGATTAATGTTCTGCATCTTTACCTTCTTGACGCCTTTAACCAAACAACATGAGCTTATCTTTGATGTCAGATGAACTGAATCATTCTCTATACATTGCAGGGTGACATCCTGGAGGACCCAGCAAATGAGCCAAAGGAAGATATGTATATGATGTCTGTTGCTCCGGAAAATGCACCCTCGGAACCTGAGTGAGTGATTAATGTTAAATCTTTTCGCTTATATATTTTTCATGTTTGCTGCAGTCTGTAGCATAGTTTACTGTGTATGCACAATTGAGCATTGACCCCATTTTACATAGACCATTATTGCACCTGGTATTCCAGAGTTGGATCCACCCAAGCAGGATTGGTCTGGAATTTGATATGATTAGTATAAACATAGGTTTTTCATTTGCACAGTGCATATGTACCAATGCTGTGATAGATTAATACTGAGGCGCATACATTCAGGTATCTGGAGATTGGTATCATTGCCGGTGTTCCTGTTTCAATCAATGGTCGAGACCTCTCACCAGCTTCCCTCCTCTCGGAGCTCAATGAAATCGGTGGAAAGCATGGGATTGGGCGTATCGACATGGTGGAAAACCGGCTGGTCGGCATGAAGTCACGTGGTGTGTATGAGACCCCCGGTGGCACCATCATGGCAGCCGCGGTGCGTGAGTTGGAGTCCTTGACTCTGGACAGGGAGACAATGCAGTGGAAGGACATCATTGCCCTTAAGTACGCTGAGCTGGTCTACGCAGGCCGCTGGTTTGACCCGCTTCGTCAGTCCTTTGACGCCTTCATGGAGAAGATTACCGCGACGACCACTGGTTCGGTGACCCTGAAGCTGTACAAGGGGTCGGTGAACGTCGCGTCCCGGAAGAGCCCCTACAGTCTGTACAGGGAAGATATCTCCTCGTTTGAGAATGGGGAGATCTACAACCAGGCTGACGCGGAGGGGTTCATCAGGCTGTATGGTCTACCGACACGGGTCCGGGCAATGCTGGAAAAGGGTATCTGAGTAGTTGTCTGGTTGATTGTTAGAAATAAAAATCTCTTTCATGGGAGTTTCCTAGTGATTGCAGACTGATGGGTATTTGATGGGATTGTGTTGTACACTTTCTTTGAGTTTGTCCCAATGTATTTGGGTGACAATTGAGTTTACCATGCCATGTTACCATCCGTTTATGCTATACAGTCCAATGCAAAATATTATGATTAATACATCAGCTGGTTTTCTTATTTCTTCCTTTTGATTGAGGCGACCACTCTGCGATTATCGATTGATGTGTTATAATGTTTGAGCGATGTCTATCCATGACTATTTGGGTTCAAACTGATATACACTGATAAATGCCCAGGAATTATGTTAGGAGATTATGGATTAAAACGGGGGCTTCTAGGAGGTTTAAGCACACTTAAGATGTCCGTGCGATGCAACGGGAGAAAAAAAGCTATCAAATCTATATCTATATCTCTATTACCTATATATATATATATATATACACGTAATAATAAAGAGGCAACTATTTTTTTTGTCTGTCTTCCTCTAACTCCCAGATGATGGAGATGATGGAGAGTTTCTTTTATCTGGACTTATATATATATAACCTGTGCTCATACGAGTTAGAATAACTTACGTCTAAACCAATATGGAGTAGGAGCCCTAATATAAATAGATTTCTCATATCCTAAGTATTCTAAATACAACTCTTAATAGTCAAATAGAAAAGGATAAGAATTACGTTCTTTATTTTTCTCTGCTTTCTTTATTTAGTTAGATGTTAATCGGAGGCAAAAGAAAAATCAAAGTTCTAATATGTAGTTCATTCTTCTTCTCTAATAATAAAAAGGCAAAATTTTTTGGTTGTTTTAGATTTTTGTCGAGCCCAACTATTCGCTTGTTTCGGTTTAAAATTGGTTTAAACTCATGTTACGCTTCTGAGTTAGATTCACCCCGTAACCTTTTTTCCCCTAACCCAATTGGACCAAGAGTCCTCGTGCCATAAACAGAAAAAAAAAGTTAAAAATAATAGAAAACCATATCCGAACGAGAGGAGCATCGTTTAATTATTTTTTCGACCGGTAGACATATAAAGATACGGTGGACTAAAATTTTCACAATTATATATTAGGAAAAGATAAGGTTTGAATTCCTCAAAATTTAAGCACGCTTTAAGGTTTGATTCCTCATTTTTTTTGAAAGGCAAAAATTCGAATATATTTATTTAGTTAGACCTACAGTATCGTTTCTCAAAGGGGAAAGAAACATACACGGGACATATCAGTAAAGTAAAAACACACATGAGAAAGAAACATGCACGGGACATATCAGTGAAGTAAAAACACACATGAAAAAGAAGTAAAAACAAAGAGTGAAATTGAAAAACAAAAAAGAGGGTTACTAGGGGGATATATAGGGCCCAGAAACAGGACTTGGACCCACCAACCCTTACACCTAGGCAGGGGCCAGCAAGGCATCAGTGCTTATGTTATGAAGGCCAAAGCACTGGCAGAAAGCCTTGAGACCACGAAACCATTCCTCGGACTAAGCCAAGTAAGGGTTTAGGGTTAAAACAGCACGTGGGACGTGCAGGTGATGCGTGGACACCTACCTAGGTATCATCTCACCCTCTGGTTGTTGGTCTTGCTTCTCAGCTCAGCAATATAAAGCAGTGAGTGTCACTGCGAGCCAGCGGTGTGGGACTAAAGATTTTCACTGCGCTAGTATCACCGCGGGTGGGGAGTAGAAATGGGCCTGCACATTGGACTCAGTCAGACCTCGACTTCTTGCTGACCTGCATTTAGGCCCACTTGCATTTAGCCTGCCACATCTGCAAAACACATGATCCACACCGGAGCGCAGCACAGATCGAACAATCTTCGCATTTAGACACACACATTGCTCCACTCAAAAAAATAAAAAAAATGCAAAACACATAATCCACACCGGAGCACAGCACAGATTGAACAATCTTGCATTTAGACACACCGGATTTATTAAGATTCAACCCTTGTTATTTCTTGCTCCTCTGATCTTGTAACATAACATAACATAACAAATAGACTGAAATCTTATACATGAGCCGGAATCATAGGAGAAAACCTATATATACATATACAAAAGGGAGGAACCATGGAGGTGATAGGACCAAGTCCTACTGGTCATCAAGCTTCCACACCTCATGGAGGAGCCTGTACCTCGCTGTGCTTGAGTTGCTGATCCGCTTCAGCTTTGCAAGCGGGTTCGATGAGGTGTTGGAGATGAAGGTAAGTGGGGAGCTCAGCTCATCAAGCTCGTCATCACTCGTGTTGGACTTGCGAAGGATGGTGGACCCGCTCTTCCTAGGATCACCGATGACGCTTAGTATTGCCCCAGATGCAGGGGCATTGTACAAAATTGGGGATGCGCTGCATGGGATCGACCGTATGCCCTTGTTAACCTCCAGGTGGTCCTATTAAAAGAGGAGATTTATGGCTCCCATGGTCAGATACCTTCCTTAATTTGCATTGAAATAGAGTAATTTCACTCAAACTGCAGATAAGTACACATGCTTCTTTTACTGTAGTTTACTTCCTGTGAAACTAGTAGCCTAATGGAAGATATACCTAAAATCTATATGTCATGGAAAAATGGTTATTATAAAAGTTTACAAATGTTAGCTGACACCCACCCTCAAAATTTCATATTTAGCATTAGAGAACTACTCCGTACTGCTTTTGAATTTTAGTAGTTGTGCTGGTGAATGAAAAAGATGCTGATATATTTGGAAAACGTGCTGAGTTGTATAAACTAGTTACAAATTTAAAAGGCATTAGGTCTCTGCAACATAGATTCCCACTCAGTAACAGCCTACCTTGTGTGTTTAATGCCAAATGGAATTGGGATGGGTTTTATATCCCATAACCACATGATTGACTCGACATCTAATGGTTTTGATGGAATGCAGGTAAACAGCAAATTAAGATCTTAAACTTTGAGTACATTTAGTGTACGAAGAGTTCAATAAACTAACCTCCAACTCTAATGCTTGAAGTAAAGAACCTTGAATGGGATCTGGACAAAATTCATCTGGTACAAAGACATCCAGGATGTTCTTGATGATTGATGAGCTAAAGGCAGGGCAAAGCTGTAAAACATGACGTGACAGTATAAGATTTTTTTTAAATGTTTCAAATTGACAGGAAATAACATAAAATAGTTTATATCAGTAATAAGTCATTATAATATAGAGCACTCTTTTGAACAAGATGGGAGTTCATGCCTCTTTCCTGCTACTGGTATCCATGAGCACATCCTTGGGGAGCATTAGGAGATCACTCAGTGCATTCAGGTGATAGAATGGCTTTAGAGATTCACCAAAGCCATTTTCATCATCCCCATTCTCAGCTTCTGGATAGTCGTCCATATCCATGCCAAACAAGTCGGTAAGACATCTAGACCAGCTGCCAATCTAGAAGACGGAAGTGGGTCAATGGTCTTTGTACCAAGTGAGAATTAAGGGAGACAAAACATCCATTTGCAGTAAGTTGTGTGACCTCACAATAACTCAATAAGCATAGTTGTCATTTAACTCACAGCATTTTTCAGTTGGACCCCGGCACCGAAGCTGAATTTCCCAGATGGGATTGGGAGAACCTTAGGATCAGTTATTGGATCAGACATTGGGTCTGTTGGAATTTCATCATCTGATTCGCGCAAAATAGCATTGAACATTGCTACATCCAACCTAGCTATGCACTGCTCCATCACCTGTAGAAGGGAAATACTGTTGGAAATTAGAACAAGTCAAAGGGTTTTATACATAGTCTGTATTTCTTTTACTCTCAGAGCCTCAATCTTGAATCAAGATCCAGTTGCATTGAGGAAGTCTTAAAATAAAGACATTTAAAATGCAATACGAAAATTTAAGTGTTAAGTTACACCTTCACCATACAGACCTAAGAAAGCAGCTGTAGCGTATGGCAAAGTGCTCACCAGCAATAAAAAACCAGCTGGCTACTGGTTGTACTCCCAGACCAGTAAGTATCGCACTGGCCAGTGTGATTCCAGACCAATTTTAATGCAATCTTAGTTCTGATAGTTATGAAATTCCAAAGTAACATTTTTTTGGGAGGAAAATAAAATTCAAAATTGGATACACAGGAAATCTTATATTCTTAGTAAAGAGTTTTTGGGATCTTCTTGCAGAGCTACCATTTACTCCAAAAAAGAATATGTAAATATACCATGGATAACTACAGTAATACTAGCTTCAAAAAACCTCAGATAAGTGAGTAACTATTTAAAAAGTATCTGACTGAGAATGAACAAGAAGTTACTAATCAATTATTTGGAGCTCACCAATTCGGTCAACATAGGCAGACATCCACACTCATGTCCAGCTGCCCTTACTGGGCAAAGCCTTTCTGACGCTTCCTTAAAGGCCTTCTTCCATATGTCCATTGATACGGTTGCTTGTTGCTGGTTGCCCACAACAGTAATTCTTCCATAGCTTTTCTTTGGATTTGGACTACTTTTCAAATCACCAGTTATATTGGCAGATTGCATATGTGGTGTGAATGTCTGCAAATCATGGTTTTTATGACATGTTCAACAAATTCCTATGAAGGAAGGGATAAAAGCAATCGGTAAGGGGAACAAACCTGCCACCAAAGGGTTTCAACAATTCGTGAAAATATCCATGATTCGATCTTCTTTAGTGCAGCTATAAATGTGTCAACATCTTCCCAGTTATCAAACTCAGGGGAAAGTAACTTTCCTTTCTTCCTATTAAGTGACTCCCACATTGATGCAGAGTTTTTCTTGTATGTTGTCTTGGAATTATAATCACCAGAACTGATGCTATTTACAGTGCCCGATTGCCTAGAAGTTTCCGTAACAATTGCTCGCAATACAACACAGTTTGACAACCAGAAACTCAACCTGATTAGAGAAAGACTATGTGAGCCTACAAATAAAGAAATACTTGAGTTTAAAATTACATTAATTACTGTTAAGTAAAACTACATTCTAGGTATGCCAAATGTTCTACCCTAAAAAAGTTATAGTTTCCTTAAAATACTGATGTTTGAGGGAATCTCAATTCTCAAGCACCTTGCAATGTCATATCCACAAGCTTTTGCAACCAAAACCAGCCCAGAGGTTGCGTTTCTTGCTGCACTTCCCATCTTGTCTCTTAAACAGTTTTTAAGCGCATGCACAAAATGCCTGGAGAGCCTTCGTGCTGGTGTGTGAACCTTGTTTACTGAGCTACCATGTTCTGCAATTATTGAATAAAGGCCTACCTCAGCAGCTGCAGCTTCTCTTAGCTCGGCTTCAAGCAACTCAATTCTAAGTTCTAGTTCTCGAACTTTGTTGTCATTTCGATTATTTGAAATACGTATTGGCTCCTGGACTTGCAATCCATCATCAGCACTGACCTTATTCTCATGAGTAATTGCAATATCCTGGGAATCAACTTCTTTCACTTCTTCCTTTTGGGAATCAACTTTCTTATTTATGACACTTCCATTAACATCTGGAACTCTCATACTGAACCTCATATTCCTTGTTCTATCTGTATTTAAAGTGCTATAAGTTCTCTCCCCAAACTGTCTTTGGTTAGATTCAGTCATACCATACGCAAATGACATTTTACGACCACTTCTGAATGCATTGTGTGGTGGAAGAGACGGATTTTGTTCTCTGGGCAAATCTGATGAGAGAGACAGATTTGATGGATGGCCATTTTGCTTTTGTACTTGAATTGGAAACTTTTCAACTTCTTCACTCCTCACTTTCATACTGGATGATGTCGCTTCATGCTGAGAGTCCAACGATGAGCTAGTACCTTCATTACCAGCTAACCTGATATCCTTCCCCTAGCAAGTTCAAAGTAGGCTCAGATATGGAATTAGAGACAATGCCAAAATGTTGTGATTGGATACAATAAACATGGCGATGAACTACACTGTTACTATTTTTATTGGAGCTTGTAAGTGAAATTCCTACTTTATAATAGATAACATATTGTTTACTTGACAAGAATATAAGACAAATAACAGAACATTGATAACAAAAGGAAAAAGAACACGTGGAGTGTGAGCTCTTGTATTAACTATATCGGCAGCTATATCTTGCCTTGACAGGAACAATGTGTAAGTCCAAAAAACGAGTACATGATATAATAGCACTAACTTGGTAATGTAATGGAAACAACATAGTAGCAACAACTCACCCAATATTATTACTCCCTCCATTTTTTAATATGTGACGTCTAGGATAATACATGCCATATATTTAAAAGCAGAGGGAGTATCATGCTGTTTCTTCATGACAATTTGGAAAAGGAACCTTTTATTTAAAGTACGATAAACAGATGCAATAAGAGTGAATTACACATATACGATGGAGTTCTTTTACCTTGAGGGATGCCTGAGATCTACTGCTACCTGTGAGAGCAGTTCCACCCGAGTGGTACATGTATGGAGTTGCTTCTTCTTCATCATCAGTAAAGGAAGCAAACTCTGTATCTTCAGTATACTCCTCACTCATCGTTGCCGAGACAAATTCCTTTGAATCTTGATCAATTGACGCCTCTTTTGATAATGCATCTCTTGAAGAAACGCTTGAGTTATCTCCATCCAAAGGCTGGATTCGGAGGTAAACCATGGGTTGGGCATTGTTTTTGAAACTTCTCTTGGAACTGAGAGGCACAGGGACACTGGTGTCCTCATGAAACATTGCATGCTCTGCAAGGTCTAGTGTTGCAGTCCCCAAATGCTGGCCCTTGAGCTTATCCCTTCTCGGCTCATACAAGTTCAATTCAAGCAGGTTCTTCTGCCACTTTCCACTCTTGGATGACCCCTCCTTCTGGAAAACAGCCTGTAGATTTATGAACTCATTGAATTCAATCTTCCCTGCTGCGGAACCTGACCCAATTGAAGGCGCAACAGTGCTCGTCTTCCCTGAATTGCGCTCGCCATTTTCCCAGAAGAGTACTACAGAGCGCAAAGACTTCAGGGATTCAGAAGGGGGCCATGGGCTGATTTCTTGGATGAGAATATTGAAATCCACATGGAAGGCAGAATCCTTCCTTGTCTTGGTTCGGAGGCCAAGCACCATTGTTGCAGTACTGGGTACAGACTGAGCTTACTGGATGAAGAAGAAACCTCTCAACTTATGTGATTCACTCCGAACAGAAGAAATCAGACGATGACATTGGAAGCGAAGTCCCTGCATTCAGTAAGGCAGTGATTAAGAGCAGTTAATGATTAAGATCATGTACATGGAGTCCTAAGATGCTTATCCAATTAAGTATTGCTAGTAGAAGTCAAGAGGCAAGTTTATAAGCACCTATCAACAATTAAAGAATTCACCAGAAAGTAAATTTATTGCAATGATGGAGGATATAAGAATTTAAGTCAATCATTGCACAAGTGCAACTCATATCATCCACATCTGCGTTGTAAAGATATCGACTAATCAAATGCGATGATGCACAAAAAGGAACGAAAATAAACAATAATAGTGGGATAGCAAGATGATCGTAGTGGGGCTGCAGTGAGCGGAAAAATGTCCTTAAAATGCAAAACTTTTAGCAAAAAGAACAAGGTGGCGTAAAACCCAAACAAAACGGACGCATTAGCCGATGAAGCAAAGGGAGATGATACATTAACTAGAACCGAACAAAACTAGGGAAAATGCTAGCGGCAGCACGAGATCTGAGAGAAGAGATGACTTTGACCGGACTGGACTGAGACTAACCAATGAAGCATCCAGAACATGGGAAGCACCAGCCCCATAACAGAGGCAAAGAAACCAGAGAGCGTGTTGCATTAAATCCAGTCCAGCTGATCTTCAAGAACAGCCCTTATAAAGTGAGCCTGAGCCATCAAGGAACCAGTTTATGGAGAGAAAAAAGGGAGCATTGGGTGAAGAAAAAGCAAAAACTTTACCCACATTAACAACGAAAAAGAAAGATGCAGTACTGCTAGTGCTAGCAAAGCAAAACAGCCAAGCAACAACCCAAGAGGACTCAGTACGGGAATTACAATGAATGCCGATTAAACTCTAAATCAGCACAAGCAAGTTAGGACAACCAAAATGGCGTACTAAAAACCAGGACAAAGGTGAAGGGAGTGGACAGGGTACAGACGCCCAAACCAATCCAGTATGCTTCCTAAATCGCTGCACTCATCAAGAAACCAAATGAGGAAGCATCAATCGAATCGAGCTGAAATGCTGAGAGAAGAAGGATAAGACAAGGACCTCGGGAAAACCGAAGTAAACGCGTCAAGAACCGCAGATGCAGCAGGTACCTGAATCTACCAGGGGCAGGCCAATCCAGAAGCAATGCAACGAGCCGGAAAAGATTGATGGGGAGGAAGCATCGGCTGGAGAGGATTGCTCACGTTGGTCTGTTGTTGGGCGAGTGTGTTCGTGGACGCGCAGTCCGGGTTGTCGGTGGGTGGGGCGAACAAGGCGCTGGATACAAAGCAGCCGGCCGTCCTCCCCTGCGTCGAGGAGGAGACGGACGGAGAAGAGATCGTGACCCAAAGCAAAGCGGAGTAAACTATTCCGAAGCAGAGGAAGGAAAGGAAAGAATCTGAGCGAGTTTCTTTTTTCCTAATCGAAATCCGGAGAGCTCGTAGAGTCGAGGTCACATGGAACTTTGGGGTTAATTTTGCTTGTGGAGCACCTGCTCATCCATCATTACTTGCCAATTATTACCCCACACGCAGACTACAGTCTTTACTCTTTACGGTACTACTCTGTCCGTTTCCAATTATAAGTCAGCTTTGACTTTTAATATATATCCCCTATCTATCTCTAAATATTTATCGCTACAGTTAAGTTTAACTAGATTTGTTAAAAAACAATAGTAATATCTGTATCTTCAAATTAGCAACAATCTATCTAATGATATTAATTATAGCATAAGTTTTATTTTTTTAATATATATTTAGTCAAACTTACTTCTCAGGAAATGAAAAACGATAAAAAAAATCAAAACGGCTCATAATTTGAAACAAAGAGAGTAGTTGTAGAAAATCGGTACACCTAGAAGCTCGGGATTATTCAGAAATACTATCTTCATTCCAAACTATAAAATATTTTAGCTTTTCTACATATATTATTTTAATATACATTTATATATGATAAAATAGTATATATGAAAAGTCAAAATATCTTATAATTTAGAGTAGAGTGTGTCGCTCTCATGGTTAAAGAAAATTAGAAGCATATCCCACACGGTCGTTAGATAAATCACAAGTGAGTTTTAATGGATGATGTAATGGTGATGTGAATTGTTTGCATGAATAGATAAATATTGTAATTATATGCGCTACTAGATTGTTGATATCGATGTCTAGCATGTTGAAAAATAATTATAAAGGATTTAAGATTATAAGAAATTAGGAGGATTCCCCACGTGTTGTCGTAGGTATGAAGGAATATAAATAGGTTAAAGTGTTAATCACTAAGAATCAAGAGATATATAAGTATGGTGTTGGTAATGTAGCAATATATGTTAATAAATGATGTGGTTTGCTAATATAAATAGCTTGAATGAAGACATAATGACATGTTTTAGTTGGTTGTGTTAGTAGATGCTAATGTGGACACTTTGCATGGCGAGATAGTTAAATGTGCTATGTGCTAGTGGGATGTTCTAGTGGATGCTGTGGACACTTTGCATGACAAGAGAAATAGCTAGTGGGGTTTATCCTTATAAGAGATATAGATATAAATATAGATAGATATATAGATAGAGATATTCGACACACATTTCACACTTTTTCGACAATTTTCACCTACCTAGCCCGCCCACAGTGAGCCCAATCAGGAACAGACCTAGAAATCTGCTAATCCTAGGATAGAACCCTGTAATAAGGGCCTAAATCCATTTTTTCTTTAATTGGAGTAAGTTCATATATAGTTCTCTAGCCAAGGACTGAGCTGCAACATGGGTAGCCCTGCCCCTAAGTCTGCCACTAGAGCATATGCAGCCATAAAAGAAAATCTCAATCCTAAAACTAGTTTGTATGAGGGTTTTGAAAGACCTCATCTCCAACCGAATGAGAAACCTCATCCCCAATATCTCCTCTAGTATGTGGAGTCTATTTGTTGCCCAATATAACTCCTTTTTTCTCTCCATCTACATCTTTCTCTTTCCCTCTACACTCCGAATGACGCATTTGTGACTCCACCGTCGTGACTCCCTCCCTTGAATCCTCTACATCTGCTCCGCCCATCTTCGTGAGCACTCCTCCGCCGCTCCTCTTCCCATCCCGCTCCTTTGGACGACGAGACTGGAATGCCAGGAGTCGTAGCAAGGTAGCATGAGAAGTTGCTGCAAGTTGGGTGTCTTCTTCCCTGCCCTGGGCCATGGCACCTACGACTACGACCACCATCTTGCTGTCGTCGTCGTCTCCTTCCCCGTCCTGGAACCAATAGGAGGTCGTGCCAAAAATCTTAGGTATTGAGAGGAGGGAGGTTTCTCTCATCTTTAAGGGGTTAGAGGATGGATTTTGAGGGATTGAGAAAAAGATTTTCTCATCGCGGAAGGTTAAAATAGGGATTTGATAGGTTTTCCTAAGAATTGAGAGACCGGTGGAGATGCTCTAAGTCCAACCATGCAACAACTTACGTCCTTGGGGGTTGCACCACCCACGTATGAAAGAAAAGAAGATAATGACTACAACACTAAAACATAGTTGTTGCAATATCTCAAGTCATCTACGAAATAACTATAGAAAACTAACTCCTACATGATAAAGTTTGGAACTTATTTTGGGGCCACGAGGGAACGGTTAATTCCCCAAGTCACTCGGAGACTTGGAGTTGATCCTTTCCCACCCTCTGTGAATTGCAACTGAAATAAAGTCAAAATTGAAACAACAGGTTTTCATTTTTATACGGTGTAAGCTAGCGTTTGTTTGCCATTTTGATGATGCTAGACATGAATCTAGCTAGACCATTTGAGACGATTCATTGAAAGATCCTAATACGGCTAGAGGGGGGGTGAATAGCCTATTTTTAAAAATTATACAAACTCACTAGAGCAAGAGGTTAGTAAATAACAAAGCGAAGCTTTTTGATCTAGCTCTAATGGGGTGTTTGCAAGCCACCTAACCAACAATTCTAGTTGCTTATAATCACTATGCACACAAGAACTATGTCTCTACTTACACTAGAGAGCTACCTAAAGTTTCTGTACAAGAAGTAAGCTACTCTAGTTTGCAAGAAAGTAAGAGAGAGTGTTTGATCTTTATACCGCTGCGTAGAGGGGATGAACCAATCACAAAATATGAAGTCCAATCTCCGGGAGAAATCCAATGAACAATCACAATGGAGACACACAATTTTCTCCCAAGGTTCACGTGCTTGCCGACACGCTACGTCCCCATTGTGTCGACCAACACTTGGTGGTTCACGCGGCTAAGAGGTGTAGCACGAACCTCGTCCTCACCAGGACACCGCAAGAACCTACCCACAAGTGAGGTAGCTCAATGACACGCGCAGTCCACTAGAGTTGCCTTTGGATCTCCGTTGGGGTAGGCACAAATCCCTCACAATCACCGGGAGATGGCCACAAACAATCACCAACTCGTGCCTAAGCTCCTCCGCTGCTCCAAGCCGTCTAGGTGACAACAACCACCAAGAGTAACAAGAAAACCACAACTAAATCGATCCCCAAGTGCCACTAGATGCAGTCACTCAAGCAAATGCACTTGGAATCACTCCCAATCTCACAAAGATGTTTAATCTATGAAGGAGATGAGTGGGAGGTGTTTGCTTAGGCTCACAAGGATGTCTAGTAGTCAAGAATGCCAAGA
>Ga0182004_10001359_pt1 | contig 17728 bp, 4 predicted proteins | sample Sormic07211540_1_FD_120479 | JGI IMG/M metagenome (GOLD analysis project Ga0182004, IMG submission 120479) | Endophyte microbial communities from Sorghum bicolor roots, Mead, Nebraska, USA - 072115-40_1 MetaG | ecosystem: Host-associated > Plants > Roots > Unclassified | place: USA: Nebraska...
CATGATCATCACTTGCTCCATCACTTGGCATGTACCAACCTCATTAAGTCTACACACACTTAGCATAGAGGTTAGTACTAGGGTTTCATCAATTATCCAAAACCAAACTAGGGCTTTCACCTGTGCTACCATTCAGTTGCTAAATCATAACACTTTAGTGAACCAACTTCACCTAATGTGGGCTTGCTTCACTCAAAACATTTGATCCTATAAGAAACATATATCTCCTTCCGGTGGCTAGAACTTCTCTGTATAGTAGACTAGGTAACAACAAACTTAGAATAGAAAAGCTCAAAACTAAAACTTTACAAGATGAGTTTCAGTCCACAATTTAATTGACTATTACAACACATGTTATTCATATTATAAATTCAGTCCATTGTGTTATTCTTGACCATTCCACAAGCTATTCAGAATAGAAAGGTTGAATAACATACAACTAAAATAAAAAATATTGATGGTGTTGCATAGCCTGTGAAATGGTTTTGAGCTGTGTTATTACTCTCTAAACTGAAAAGTAACCCACGTAAAAGATAAAGCTATTACTTCCTAGATTTATAAAGAATGGCACAAATATTAGGATATGTACCCATTTAAAAGCACACTTGTACATCAAAAGCACAATCAACACTCCTAGCAACGACTGAGGAGTTCATGTGTGAGTTGGCATTTCTTCATACACACAAAAGACAAAACATTCTAAAATCAAGAGAAGACACTGAAAAACTGAAATAACAGGATATTACTCACAATAAGAAAAACTCAAGTACACTAAAATTAAGGAACAAACTAAAGCATAACACTCAGTGTAAATAAAAAATAATGAATAAAATAAGATGATGGAAAATGGGTAGTGGAGGAGATCATAGACAAATTTTTGATAGACAGGCAATACTACTAATAGTCGACACATATGGAACTGTTTGTGTGCTAGAAAACAGAGTCTGAAAGACTAACTTCAATTTCCACATAACCGTAACACTACTTTTCCTCTAGAAGCAATCTATGAATGAACTAGAATAATTTATTTACGCGTCGAAATACATAGCAGGCCTCAATGATGACCGTAGACAGCCATGAATTATGCAACCAGAACTTCCATCGGAAGCAGACGAGATAATATATATTGAGAATAAGATACCATTGGAGCTCAAACTCAAGGTCAGGTTACCCAAAATATCACTTGATTTCAGCACATTAATAAGCACAGAAAACTGGAACACCAAATCCATGAGCACACAGATAATTGGTGAAGTGTGAGAACTATAAAAGTAACAGCATCACAACACTAAAAAGAACAAATAGAGAAATCCACAAGCAGACTACAGACTTATATAAAGCCACATTTAGCAAAGCAAATCATAGTTAAACCTGCATATTTCTTTTGAACTCGATCAGTGATTCAAGCAGGGTAAAGTCTCCTCCACTCATTATGCCCAAAACTTACTGGCCACCGGTGCTCACACGCCCTCCACTCCTTATGCCCAAAACTTGCTGGTCAACAAATCCAACTCATCCACCTTCCTTTGGTACACCCTTTGACCTGATGACCTCGTGTACACACAAAATGCCGATGAACCAAAATGAGGCCTTGTTTAGTTTCCAAAAATTTTGCAAAATTTTTCACATTCTTCGTCACATCGAATCTTTAAACGTATGCATGGAGTATTAAATATAGACGAAAATAAAAACTAATTGCACAGTTAGGTCGGAATTGACGAGACGAATCTTTTGAGCTTAGTTAGTCCATGATTGGACAATATTTGTCAAATACAAACGAAAATACTACATTGTCGATTTCCTAAAATTTTTTGAAACTAAACAAGGCCTGAATGAAATCCAAAATCAACTTAAACACAGATGACAACACGCACCTTCAACTTTGGTAAGCGACGAAGATGACGAGAGAAGCACAATCCTTAGCTGACGGCCACACCAGAGCCAGAGATGGCGTCAGCAACTCCACCTCCGTCTCTGTCGTCGCATCGCCTCCGCGTCCGCCTCTGCCTACGCCTCCAGCGACGCCAGAGCCAGCGCGGGCCTATATCGTCTTGGGCCAATCCGAGCCGCCAATGAGAAATAAGCAGACTCTCTCTCTCTCTGGCCTTGTTTAATTCCCAGAAAATTTTGCAAAATTTTTCAGATTCCCTGTTACATCAAATCTTTAGACGCATGCATGAAGTATTAAATATAGACGAAAATAAAATCTAATTGCACAGTTTGGTCAGAATTGATGAGACGAATCTTTTGAGTCTAGTTAGTACATGATTGGATAATATTTGTCAAATACAAACGAAAGTAATACTATTCCTATTTTGCAAAAAATTTTAAAACTAAACAAGGCCTCTATCTATCATCGAAGCTGTCTTACTGTCGAAAGTAGAAAAATACAAAAAAAAAAACACCAAAACATATAACAGAATGAAGGATGGACCAAAAATAGGACGACGTAGTAAAACGAGCCCGTTACGTGGACACACACTAAAAAAATAGCACGAATCTCAACAAGATCACAGCACAGAAAACTGATTGATTAAGAAACATAATAGCACCCGATACCTGATAGACGAATAGAAATTCTGTAAAGGCAATTAAAATCGATGTATATTCCCCAACTAAATTGGACCAGACTTTTTACAAAAGAATTAGTAACGCAATCCAGAACTAGAGCTCAAATATACGAATCAATTTTTTAAAAATTCTTTATTAAACCTTAAATATAAAATATATTTTTTTAATAAATACGTGCTTATTGTATGTGCATCTCCGCTAGTAATATACGTAAACTATATAAAGTTTTTGTTATTATTTTAAAGAAAGTCAATACGAGCCCAGGCCTGCCTGATCCGTACAGCCTATATCGTCTTGGGCCAATCCGATCGGCCCGCACGACCGTCTCACAGGAATCAAAGACACGGATCCGGAGCCGCCGGGGCTTCCCATCTCCTCTTTCCCCTCCCCACCCTTCGTCGGCTTCCTCGCCGTACAACCACCGCGGAACCCTAGATATCTATCTATCTATCGAATCAGCGAGGGGAGAAGGCGGCGTCGAGATGACCGGCCTCAACGGCAAGCGCAAGGCCGTGGAGACCCCGCTGGCCAAGCGCCCAGCGCAGCACAAGCCCCAGGCTTCACGCCGGACCAAGCGCACCAAGGAACCGGCTCTTCCCCGGAAGCGCGAGTCCTCCACCGCTCGGGCACCGCTGGCTGACGGTCGTGATGAATATGCCTCTGTCAGCTACAGCCTCCGCAACCGCATAGTCTACGTCCCGATCCCGAAGAATACCAGCAAGCACATCGTCCCTTCTACCAGCGAGCCCGCTCCCCCAGAATCAGACTTCAGGCAAGTCACCTCCGATCCTCTCCCTTTAATTTACCCTTCACCTTATTACTTAATTTTTGCATTGTTGTACTCATCGCTTCTTCGAATTCCATTACGATGCAGCGGTTTAGGCGTATTTGATTATGTCTGTCCAGTAAATTGTGGTTGCTATCCCCACCCCACCCCTAGAGTGAAGCTGCAATGCAAGCCCTGTTGAAGAGATTTTCACCCCATGTTACCCCGCTCGTTTGCTTTACTGTTTCTACATACTTTTATAGCTCTTTTTTTCTGGCAAAATGTAACCATTCTTGATTTTAGATGTATCATCACATCTAAGCATTTGTCAATGTTGACTGGAACGAAGTTTGCCGTTGGCAACTACAAGCCATACTCTTCCTGTTTCCCACTAGTAAAGTGCACCTAAGGTCTAACATTCATGGTTTATTCCTGCAACTTATCACCTTAATTTCCAGAATCATTGTGCAAACGAACACTGTACTTACCCAATTCCTTTCTGCATGTTCTCTATGTGATAATGAGACATTGAGTATTCATTGTCCACAGTCTGGTTCAATGGCTATCTGTAAAAGAGAAATGTAATGTTGTTTTCTCTTGCAGAAAGGAACCTAAGTATAGGCAATCGAATCAGACCTCAACATGTGCGCAGATGGGTCTGGAACACTACAACAGCATGAATCAGGTCAGTACTACTAGAATCTGCAAATAGCAGATGGTGCCATTTAGTGATGGGCTAGTCATTCAGCATTTAGCGCCATATCATGGTGTGTCTGTTGTCTACACGGAGTCAGCATACTTAAGAGCATTTTGTCAACACGGGGTAACATATATAATTCTCTCAATAAAAATAGTCAATCCACGATAGTAATACATGGAATATTCATAATCAAAACTGTTGTGAAGTTTGCAACAGAAAGGTACATAAAGGTTGTCAAACTATTATGGTAGATATGTCTTCTAGACTGGGTTAATGTACCAGCTGTTATAATTGCTTTTTAGCAGTTGTTCACTACGTCATTTGAGTTGCTAACAATCTATACATGTATTGTTGTATAAATTCGTCAGGGGGATGAGCATGAGCTTGTTAAAGCTGTGGACAGTAATTCCGTTATCTTCAATGGTGTGTGGATACATGCCAATTTCCTTGCTAAGCGGAAAGGTGCTACCACCTGTCCTGATCTTGTTCCTAAGTACTTCTTCACTGAAGTGAAATGTGACTATAACGGACTCTCTTGTCTCTCATGTGTTAAGCTGGATCCAGGTGTGTAATCAATTGAAATTTTTATTTTCTTTACCTGTGCATTTGTCTTTATCTTTATCCTTTGTGTTATGGTGCAATTTCCTGTTCTCTGTGCAATGATTGAGCAAAAATGAAGCACAGATGACTTGATTGCAGCCATGGAATGATGTGGAGTGAGAGCACATAGGATACTAATATTCTCTTTTGTCTCATTAAGTTGAAGTTACTCTTTAAATCCTCAGTACAGCATATAATTTCGAGTTGATGAACGCTGCAACCTTTAGTGTTGTTTTTATAGCTCGGTTCCTGATATATATTTTTTCTGTGTATATAGCATGCCGCTTGTTTTGTTTGGAGTAAATACTAAATAGTAGATTGTTGGTTGATGAGTTACTTTGGTGTGTCCTTTGTATTTTGCTGATACATTATTTATCATAACATATGCATTTGTACTTTTCTCCATCTTGTATTATGAGCATTTTTTTTTATTTGAACCTGACCAAACAGAAGCTGGTGCTTATTATTATTAAATTATTATTTTTGTTGCTTTGTAGGAGTACCCAGAAAGTTTGGTGGTTGTGGAGTCTGTCCACCTCAAATTATGCATCCTGTTGATGGTGGATATCTGAGTGCACAGCCTTTTAATCCCTCGGCCCCTCCAGGAAATTGTGTGATGGGATTGTGAGTTGTGAATCGTTGTGATAGTATTGAAAGTGCTACAATCCATAAACCATGTGTACCGAGTTTTTCACTCTAGCATTAGGGATCTTACGTGTTTGTCTAGAAATTAACGTTACTTTGCGTTAATGTATTTTCTTGTACTCGAGCACTTATTACATCTATAGCAATCTTTCATAAAACTGTTTGGATTTCAAGCATGTGATTTGCAGTTTTCATTAATGGACATGTGATGGAAAAATTGTAAGCTTGTTTTGATGCTTTATAATTTAATTTCAAAACACAGCCTAGTTTTTAGCATGCCTAAAATTAAGAAATTTTGGGTTTGACTTGGCACATGTGCTAAGAAATTACATGATATATAGAATACTACTTTTTTAGACTGCAAATTTAGAAGATCTTTCCTAGATTTTTTATATGGTGTGACAAATGAATGTCACGTATTACGTGACTAAATAAACATATCGATATTTTTTAAAATACTTTTCATATATAACACCATTGTAATATGAGATTAAGTCACTTTATTTTATTTAGCGTGACTCAATACAAGAGTCACGCCATTTCTCTTCTCCTGGCGTGACCTAAAAACAAGTGAAGCCGTGATGGATGGCATGACCGTGACCAGCACCTTTGCTTCTCCCTCCTAAAGTTCATTTTTTTTGAAAATTAAGCAGTCTTTTTTCATGTAATTTTTCAGCATACGTGCTCAAGTGAATCCAACAAAGCGCATGGTCAATATTAGGTTTCATTTTGAAACTAAATTCAAAACAATTTCCATAGATGTTGAAGAGAATGCACACGTACGTGTGCTCGATCCATAACATGAAAATTTTGGACTCCTAACATTCAACTAGTTTGGAATGTGAATCTTCAGCCTACATGTTGAACGAACTCTAGCTGTCTGTCTAAATTTGTAGCAAGCATCATGCATGAGACACCCTCTATTACTACCAATTCCTTTCAACATGGGGTATGATCGCCGCCACGATGCTGTTGGTCTCTATGAGACCCCGTCCGTTGACGTGGTAGTGTCTGCCCCAGTTGTTCTGGTAACACAAAGCACTGGTCCGCCTACCACGGGCTCCGAAGCCGTAGAGAAGTATGGCATGAGTATCTGACATGTGTCCAGTCGGCGACGCACGATAAATACCATGCCTTGCAGCCGAAAATGATGCTCCCTCGAGGACGAACCACCCGTACACCGGACCGTGGCTAGTGATCTCCTTCAGGGTGTCCTTGACTGGATCCCCATTTCCCTGCCGCCCGTATCTCTGCTGCAAACTGTTAGGCCTGATGTAGCAGACTCTATGGCCCTGAATCCTGTAGTGCTGTAGGCCCTGCAGTATGCATCACAAAACGATTATATAGAGTCACTGAGCTGAGCACATGAATGAATGAATCAATTAGATTAGATTAGATTAGATTAGATTAGAGATGCATATATATGCAGCGTACCAATGAACAAGTAGGTACCTGGACATTCCTTGCGAAGCCTTGTCCGGCGGGAGCAGCATCGTAGTCGTCTTTGCTTACAACGCCGGTGTGCCTCAGAAGCTGGAACGGAGTCTCTTCATCTCGTACCCTCTGCCTGTCCGCTGCTGTTGTAGCAGCCGCCATTGCATCCCTCAACTGATCAATGAGGTGCAATATAGAGACAGCGTCGGGAACGGTTGGTTCTCCTTGGCGTTCAGAATACGAGCTCTCGATTCAAACGCCTCCACGGCCACATGTGCTCCACAGTTTCCTGCAAATTAAAGGAGACACCGATCGTATTGTACATGCATGAAAACAATTAATACGAAAACCCCGTACAGTACATGATAAAACCATTATCACATATATATATATACCAGAGATACCACGAGCAATCAGTTCTATCTATATACACAGATTATATATACCGATCGAATAAGGCACGGCCTTTGGTACTTGGTAGCAAACAATTCCAAAAACCCCATACATGATATAGATAGACCATTAATTACTGCATACCACGTATAAACCCCATATGTACCTACATTATACTGATAGACCATGGATCTAATCAGGTCAGCAAATTAAAAGGCAAGACCTTTAGGTCGAGAGTATATCCAAACAGAAAAGGCACGACCTTTATTTGGTAGCAACAAATCCAAGAACCCCATAGGTACCACGAAGGATACAAAGCAGTTATACACATATCACAGATTATACAGATCTATCTGGTAAGGGTAGCAAAAGGCAAGACTTTTAATCGAGTTATATACAAACAAAAAGGCACGGCCTTTGGTCGCAACAAATCCAAGAATCAAGGTAGATAGTAGTAGTAGGAGGAGGAGAAGGAGAGATGGAGTCGAATGTTTATCAAACTCACCTGGTACTGGCTGTGTGGTCACAGGTGGCATGATACTATAGCCTCGTACCCTCTCCCTCACCCAATCAAATGAACAGTCTAATCGGGTCCTCTTTGGTTTCCTCGCCATCAACTTGTTCCTTCCTTCTTCTCTGAGAAGGGCACAAGAAGCAGAACAACAACGAAAGGGTTGGGTTGGTACTATACTCTGAGACAGGAGAGATCGAGAGAGAAGAGGCCGGCCTCGATATGATCACACACGTACCAGAGACGCAAGCAGAGACGACGACGACGCCGCCGCCGCCGCCGTAGGAGGAGGATAGGAGGGGGTTTTGGGGGAATGGCAGGAGAAGAGGTGGGCGCTGGGCGCCTGGGCGGAGGCCTTCTGGCTTGGCTTTCTACAGCGCAGGCGCAGGAGCAGGAGGAAGAAAAAGCAAGCAGCGCAGTGTCCTTCTCCTTTTTTTGACAGTCCTCTCCCCTGCAAAATACATGCTACTTTTTACATCTTTCTTTACTACAGAAGTATTCTTGTATTTAGCTCACTTACTTATTACAAGTACAAAACAAATTGGGTTCTTTTTTATTTTTCCCTTTGTCGTTAAAAACAAATTAGAAAAAGAAAAGATGTTTTAGGGAGCGATTGGAGATCGTCTCTCTTTGGATATTTTCAATGGTCTACCAAAATTCACCAGAGAAGCTAACAGGAGGCAAATCACGTGTCTGTTTCTCCTGTTCGCTGATTTTAAAAATCATGGCTGAAAGTGATTTATCGTGAGAGAAAAATACTACTAACTGGCAGAAAAAATACGATTTATAAAACAATTGAATGGAGAGCAATCAGCAAGCAATTAATGTACGTAAGAGGCATGCATAATGTTTGGTCTACATAAGTCTGTCTTGTAGTTGGTTGCCTAGGTAGCTTGAGTATTATTTATTTGCGAACGTAAACTAGCTATCGTATCGTATTATAAAGTTGATGAATTTGCCGTAAAAAAAAAGTTATGCATGTATGTATGTATATATATAGGGCTAATTAATATAATATAAAATAAATAAAAAAAGGTGTGGAACGAATATTTATATAGTTAATAATTGACAATTGACAAAACAAAACAAAAAAGACTGGGAAATGACGAAATACTACTAGAGTACAGTGGACATATTAGTAGGTGGGCTGGGCCGGGGGGTCAGTCGGTGACGCTGAAGCACAAAGAAATTAGAAATGTAAAAGCACAGGGTGGTGGTCCTGGATGGATGGATGATAGATGCATGGTATGATCAGTGCGTCCTTCCTTGTTGCTCCTGCGGCAGCAATCCCGGTATGAATGGCACCCCCCACTTTGGGATGAACTGCTGTCCCTGGATGAAGGTCTCGACGGTGAACTCCTTCTGCGCCTCCTCGTAGGTGACGGTCTTGATGCCGCCCCACTTGGCGCGCTTGCTCATGTCGGCGCCGGCGCCTCGGTTGTCGACCTCGGCGTAGAAGAGCGTCTCGAGGCCGAAGTCGCCGTTCCACTCGAGCCATCCCTTGGGGTCGATGAAGCCCCCGATGTCGTTCTGGATGTAGAGCGTCCGGGAGTACTCCTTCCATGGCCTGGCGAGGTAGGTGGCGATCTTGCCGCCGGCGTCGGCCTTGAAGTCCGGGTGCGGCTCGATGGTGCAGTTGTGCAGCACGGTGCCGCCGACGGAGCGCTTGTCCCGGCGGCCCTGCGCCGTGATGATGTTGGCCTGGTTGGGCATGGGCTTCCGTGGCTGGATGAGGCAGTTCTGCAGCACCACCTGGGAGTTGCCGAAGATGAAGTCGATGGTGCCCGTGACGCGGCAGTCGCGGAAGAACTGCCGCTGCGCGTGCGTGTAGAGCGTGTCCTGGTAGCCGTCGAAGGTGCACTGGTAGAAGACGGCCTGGTCGCTCTGCACCCGCAGCGCCACCGCCTGGTGGTTCTCCGCGCCCGCCGTGTTCTCCACCCGGATGTCACGCATGAAGAAGCCGTTGCCGATCGCCTCCATCGTCGCCGTGTCCTTGGTCGTCAGGTTCATCTTGAAGTTCTTGCTCCCCGTGATGATGGTCTTCTCCGCGCCGTCGCCGATGAAGGCCACGTTCGTCTGAGGCCGCGCCACCGAGACGTACTCCTTGTAGGTGCCGGCCTTCACGTGCACCACGTACAGATCCTTGTTCTTGGGGGGAACCTTGGCCAGGGCCTCCTTGATCGTCTTCACGTCGCCGCTGCCGTCCGCGGCGACTGTAACGTTGGGCTTGAAATCAGGAGACCCGGCGCCGGCGGAATCGGCAAGGAGCCGCTGCCTGCCGGCGTCGGCCTCCGACACCCAGCTCGGGGTGGGGGTGGCGGCGTCGTCGAGCAGGCGCCGCCCCACGCTGAGCCCTCCCAGCGTGTCTGAGAACTGGTCGACGACGGCCAGGATGTCCTCCGTGAGCTCCTGCGACGCGTTGAGCGCCTTCTTCATCTTGCCGGAGGCCTCGGTGGAGGTGGCGTTCATGAAGCCGTCCAGGCAGGTGTCCTGGTACGTGAGCGCCGCGCTGAGCCACGTCTTGAGGTCGTCCACGGCCTTCTTGAAGTTGGTCATCTCGAAGCCGCCCAGCTTGTCGAAGGACGACTTGAGGTCGTCGATGGCGTACTCCAGCAGCTCGTTGCAGTCCTTGAGCGCGCCGGACGTGCGCTGGTCGTTCTTGAGCTCCTTGAGCGTCTCCGACTCGCTGATGGCCTTGTGGATCTTGTCGGAGGTGACGCCGAAGATGACCTTGGCCAGGTCCGACGGCGTGCTCGCGTTGCCAGCCGCCTTGGACAGCTCCGCCTCGCACGTCTGCTTGTAGTCCGTCGGCTGGCAGAAGGCCTTCACCGACTTCACCGACATGGACATGTTCTCATCGCCATCGCCCTTGCTCGAGTTGTTGCCCTTGAACGACACCACGCACACCGCGGCAACCACAGCCACAACAAGGACGGTCGAAGCGCCGATGATAGCACCTTTGCTCATCTTGTTGATCTTCTTCTATAGCTAATAATTTGATTATTGGAAACGATGGAATAATGGAGAATGAAGAACAGACGAACAGACAAACTAATTTATCTAAAGCTGCAGGCGGTGCCGTGCGCATGCATGTGTATGCGTGGCCGATCAATCGAGCTAGTACGTAACTGGGGAAGGGAAGGATGGCCGCGACCTCTTATAGCCAGCAGCGAGGCGAAGATGATGGCTGGCCGGCCGTTGATTGGTTGCATGCATGCGGATACGATGATCGACGCGCAGACGCAGCATGTGGGAGGGAGATAGGATCGGAGGAGACGACGGTCGTCGACCAACGCGGCGAGGGGAACGCACAGCCCCACGACACAAATTGACGGTCTTTGCATTTGCATATGCCAAGCGTCAAACCACCATCATTTCGCTTCAATCAATAATTAAAAAAAAACATCAAACCACCACCATGCAATTCCATGATGATTATATAATAATTACTACGATCCGTCGTCTTAATCATACTCCTATATATACGTGTGTGTTTTCGTTCTCGTGCATGCATGTCGTATTTGTCCTTTGGTAGACGCTAGCTGCACAGCCAATCTATATTTAGTGTATAGAGTTTGGTATACGGCCTATGTAATTACCTTGTTCTCTTAAGCTTACCAATCAAATCTGTCATCCATTTAACAATATTTTTTTCTCACAACAAATCATCCAACAATACTTTCTGTTATAGCTTATCAGCAAAATGAACAAGGACACGCCACAATTAATGTAATCATAATTAAGCACACGTGTTGTGCCACTCTGTACACAAAAATTGGCCTTCTGTTGTCACCAGTATCCATCTTCTCTGCTCTTCACAGAAATGGATGACAATGCTGAGAAATCGATCCATCTATCACTCTCTCAAGTTTTTTTTTTTGCGAGCATATCACTCTCTCAGTGAATGCCCGTACAAAGAGTACAAATACAACACACGAGTTAGGGATATATATATATATAAGTGAGAAGCTGTTTCTTTTTCCTCATTGTTGACTATAAAATATAGTACTTCCTCCATTCCAAATTATAGTTTGTTTTCGCTTTTCTAGATACATAGATTTTGGTACATATCTAGATATTACGATTAGGTACATAGTAAAAGTTATGTACATTGAAAAGCTAGCTAGAACGACTTACAATTTAAAATGGAGGAGTACAATGTTTGTCCATGACTCTACATTTATAAGGTGGACAGATACGTGGCATGATTCTTTCGTGAAGCTTTTTCCGCTATTTATGTGATCCGTCCTCAATTAAGGCCTCTTTGAATATAGTAATTTACAGGAATCATATAGGAGTTTTATAGGAATTAGTCTACTTTCACAAAGGAAACGAGGGAAATAGAAAAAAATTCTCGCATTCCAAACGATGCCTCAATGTTTGACCACAGAAAGTTTTTTCTTATTTGGTGTAACTGGACTGAGGAATGAAAGAAAAAAAACGGATTTACTTGATCCTAGCATAAGGAGACATTTTTTTTTTTGCGAGCAAGCCTAAGGAGACTTGGAGTTATTAAATAAATCATAATAAAAAATTTTCCTTTTTACCCCCCTCGACTATTCTCAAAGTTCGGCTTTCCTCATCTATCTATAAAAATGGGATGGAGAGTAACAATTTTGGCAAATGGTCTCCAAATCAGGGAGATCCGTACAAAGTGATCAAAGTCATGTTCCAAAACTATACATGACAGACCACAACAATAACCTCAATTTTGTTGGTTCGGTTGGGTGTTGTTAGCGCAAGCATATTTAGTTTAATTTGTCTACAAGCTTAAACAACAAAAAAGTAATATTACCAACTAGATCAAAATACTTAATTGTGCTAAGAAATCACGGAATCATTATTTTAAGCAAATTGATGTGCTCACACATCAAATGGTAAAAATACTTTCGGGATGGAATATGTGCTTTCTATATGTCGATATGGCAGTTGTAACAAAAAGGCCACGTTTATGTTGAATTGATATTTCTTTTTTTTTTTGTTGAAGTGATTCATGATAACATCACATCATACAAGTACTTTCATGTTGTAAAACTCGGGCACTCACCTAATCATCCCTTCAAAATTATAAGTTGTTTTAGCTTTTGTAGATACATAACTTTTAATTTGTGTCTACACACACAGTGTATATGTAGATGCAGTGGAAAAACAATATACCTGGAAACCAAAAATGACATACTCCCTCCGTAATGGGAATAGAAGACGTTCTAGCGTTCTGCACAAAAACAAGTCGTTGTACACCGGGAGCCGTAGTTCTGGACGGGACTACCCCTGCCCTCTTCGATGGCCGCACCGTATTGAAGTAGTCCATCAATGAATGCCCATTGTGTTATCGCGTAGCGGTCAGCGGCTCGGCTCGGCTCGGCGACGCAAAGCAGCCCGGCCATTGAGCGGGAACAACGACAACACTAGCTCGATCGCGCGGAAGCCCTGGCGCTGACGTCGTGGAAAACTCTGTCGTTGCCCATGGTGGTTGTGGAGGTGGAGCCGTCGTCCTCGGAGGACCAGCAGGGCGGGTAAAATCAGCCTAGACCACGGGCGAACGTCGACGCGCGGCCTGGTGGTGTCTGTGCACGCACCCTCGGACGCGGCTGGAGCCATTCCCTTTGGGTTGGGTGCACACCAACGCAGGATCTGTTTTTGTTTGGTACAGCAGCTGTTTTGAAAGAGCCGAGAGATACGTCAGGAGGAGCCACAATCTCATGAGCGTTGGATTCATTTCTCCGCCACACGTCCACCATCCAATGGGGCGCACCAGTGGTGGGATGGAACCGTCGTCCACCCAAATTTTTTCCATCTGGCAGGCCATACGTCATCCTGCTGCCTGGTCTTGCTCTCACTCTCATCGATCAGCTTTGAAAATTGTGAGCAGAAGAAGCAGGAGAGAGGGTCGCAGATAGACTGGTTCCTACACTTGCTTGCTGACGGCACCAGCTGTTTACAACTATCATATATCGATCGATCGCCGGCGAAATTTGCCGTCCCCCTCTGCTTACCAAATGTTGTTGTTTCTTTGGAGTTTAGTTTTGACGAGATCAACAGATGAGCCTCCATCATGGGTCCCTGCTCCCTGCATAGAGATCGTCACGCACGCGCTTATGCTTTCCTTTTCGATGGCTTCGTCTTCGTCGTCTTGGTGTGCTTGGACGGACTCCACCCATCCCCCCGACGACGATGACTCGATCCACTCACCACCTTCATTTGTATATATACCTAAAGCAGCCAATTCTTCCTCGCTTTGCTTCAGCCATGGCCATGGCCATGCCCGTCGCCCAGCTGTCCTTCGTCTTCCTTGTGCTCCTCCTCGCGCACACCGCCTCTGCACAGCTCGCGCCGGCGCCGGCGCCTGACGCCGGCTGCAACGGCATCTTCCTCAGCTACTCGCTGCAGGGCCGCGACCAGATCAGGCCTCACGTCGCCGAGGCCGAGCGCAACTCCCAGCCATACTCGTTCCGCGCCAGAGCCACCGTCGTCAACTCGGACACCCGCCCGCTCCGCTCCTGGGCGCTGCAGGTCACGTTCGTGCACGGCGAGATCCTCGTCAGCGTCGACGGCGCCGTGCTCACCTCGGGCGCCGACCTGCCCTACAACACCACGGCGGGGGACGCCGGCAGGCCCACGTCCTTCACCGGGTACCCGCAGACGGACCTCCTCACCCCGATCTCCACGGCCGGGGACCCCGCCAAGACACAGGCCACCGTCAACCTCGTCGGCACGCTCTTCGCCGGGCCCAGGCCCTACGAACCGCTCCCATCCTTTCTCTCGCTCGCCGACCCTTCCTACACGTGCCCGCCGGCCACCAACGCCACGTCGCCGACCAACCTCACCACCTGCTGCGTGTTCACGGCCGACGACGACGGGACCGACCCGGCGAGGAGCTTGAGCTTCCTCCCGCGCCGCACGGGCGACCTGGTGATCACCTACGACGTGCTCCAGTCGCACGAGACCACCTACCTGGCGCTCGTGACGCTCGAGAACGACGCGCCGCTCGGCCGCCTCGACGGCTGGCAGCTGTCGTGGCGGTGGCAGCGCGAAGAATTCATCAGCACCATGCGAGGCGCCTACCCGCGGGAGGTGGACACCGCCGGCTGCCTGTACGGTCCCCAGGGACAGTACTACAAGGGCCTCGACTTGTCCAAGGTGCTCAACTGCGACCGCACCCCCGTCGTCCACGACCTGCCGCTGTCGCGGGCCAACGACACCGACATCGGCCGGATCGACCACTGCTGCCGGAACGGCACCGTCCTGCCCAAGTCCATGGACGCCGCCGCGCAGTCCAAGTCGGCGTTCCAGATGGAGGTCTACAAGATGCCGCCCGACCTCAACCGGACCAAGCTCTACCCGCCCACAGGATTCAACGTCACCGGCTCGTCGCCGTTCAACCCGGAGTACGCGTGCGGGGCGCCCATCCCGGTGACCCCGTCGGAGTACCCCGACCCCAGCGGCCTCGCGTCCACCACGGCGGCCGTGGCCACGTGGCAGGTGGTGTGCAACATCACCACCGCGTCGAAGCCACCCAGGTGCTGCGTCTCCTTCTCCGCCTTCTACAACGAGTCGGTGGTCCCCTGCCGGACCTGCGCGTGCGGCTGCCCCGCCACTCAGCCGGCGACGGCGACCTGCAGCACCACGGCGCCGGCGATGCTGCTCCCGCCGCAGGCGCTGCTCATGCCGTTCGACCGGCGGGCCAGCGAGGCGCTCGAGTGGGCGGACCAGAAGCACCTGGGCGTGCCCAACCCCATGCCCTGCGGCGACTTCTGCGGCGTCAGCATCAACTGGCACGTCGCCACGGACTTCACCGGCGGCTGGAGCGCGCGCCTGACGCTCTTCAACTGGGACGCCACGGACATGCCGGACTGGTTCACGGCCATCGTCATGGACGGGGCGTACGACGGCTTCGAACAGGCATACTCCTTCAACGCCACACGCGTCGGGAACAACACCATCTTCGTCAAGGGCTCCCAAGGCTTCAACTTCCTGCTCGGCGAGAGCAACATGAGCGGCGTCGATTACCCCGTGCCCGGGAAGCTGCAGTCCGTCTTCTCCTTCACCAAGAAGACCACCCCCGGCATCGACGTCATCGCAGGCGACGGCTTCCCGTCCAAGGTCTTCTTCAACGGCGACGAGTGCGCCATGCCCTTGAGGATCCCGAGCCAGGGGACCAAGCCTGCTGCTCTCCCTGTCCCCCTGCACTTGTGTTTATTGCTTCTTTCCACTTTCCTCTTGTTGGCTTACTAATTTTGTTCATCATCGCTATTCGTCGTCTATGTAACTTTTTTATTTATATTTATTATTATAGAATTCTTTCCGTTGTTAAAATTGCCTATATTATACCATGATGAATTCATCGTGATGCACACAGCTAGAGGATTATATATTTTCTCGTCTTCATTGTGAATTTTGTTACTGTTTAGCTATAAATAAAATATAGCTTTACTAAAAAAACAGTGTGAACTGTCTCTTGTTTTATAGAGAGAGACCCACCTTTAAAGAGCTGAACTGAGTTGCACCAACAACCTGTTACTTGAAAAAATAGCTCTATTAAATACCAAAATAAATCTAGAAAACTCGTTGCCCAGAAGAATAGCTTTGTATCAAAAAAATCGTAACCTATAATTAATAAATCTAGAAAAAAACTGTCCTCTAAAAGTATATATAGAAAAACACGTCGTCTAAAAGAATAATTCCGTTAAATACTAGAATAAATCCAGAAAACCCCGTCGCCTGAAGAATGCCTTGTATCTAGGAAAATCAGGCGCCTCAAAGAATAGCTTTATACCTATCACTTGAAATAATAGCTTTCTTAAACACTGAAATAAATCCAAAAAACTGTGAGCTCATTTGTCAATTTTTTGATTGGGATTCAATTATGGAATAGCCTTATGAACTTAATTAAATATTTGAATTGAATTTTACCTTCTTTTTATCTCCCCCTCTTATATGAGGGCTTATCCCTCATACCATATACTTATATATGGAGTATATTTGATATATAAATTGATTTAAGTAGAAAATCTTTAAAAAAAAAACTCTTGTCTTATCCCACATTAGAGGACTTATTAGGTACAATTTGGATACCTATGGATTTTTAAGAATCTGGATTAGAAAAATTTAGAATCCTACATTCCTTTCCAAACACCATATGATTCTAGGGAATTATAGCACGCATGCACAGAATCCAAGAAATAAACAGAGGTTATTTTTATCCAGAATCAGGATTTTAAAATCTCATCCAAAGATGACCTTAAAACCGAGCCAGACACAAGAAATCCAACTAGCTGAGCTAATGCTACGTTTGCGTGAGTTGCCCTTTTTAGCTGTAGACTAGTTGATTGTGAAAGATTGTTGCTTGAAATTTTCTTTTTAAAAAAAATGAGGTACCTGAATACAGCAACTCTGAATATTATTTCTTCATTGTTTTGTTGTTTCCTCCTGATCCAAAGTCCAAACAAACCAATGTGCGATCACTTGCTGATTTAATAGTATCCATCTCCTTCACCAGATCAAGGACGGCGCGGCGCCGGCCGGATCAGATGATTTGGTCGTTGTTGAGTCGATCTCGCCTCGCGTCCCGCTTCTTTCCCAAGTCCCAACTCCGTCGCCGTGTCAAACTGCACCATGCATGAGCGTCTCGCAGGGACATGTCAGCGATGGCGATTGTCGGGACGACGCCTTGCTCCAGCGCGACGTACGGCGGACACCGTATCCGTATCCATCTCAGCGTGGCCGGACAAGGGACGCAGGATGCACTACCTCGAGCTGGAAGAGGAGGTCAACATCCATGGATGGAGGTCTGCTGCTCTGCTCAATTGCGATCTAACATTTCACTGCCCTGCTTGCTGCTCCTGTTTATAATAATCGGTTCTGCTCACTCGAGGACTGGGGACCAATACACCCATCCCAACCTCCCAAAATTCGGCACTTCTATATCAACTGAACATTGCAAAGGCAATCGCTAGAAAAATTCAACATTTCACTGCTTACCATAACACCAATCTGACCAATCAACTATACTCTGCATCTGTCGACATTGAATTGAATAGTTCAAAACTCAAATGCAAGAAAGGCATATCTGGAAGCCAATTCATCAATAACAGGTCATTACACAAAC
>Ga0182004_10001360_pt1 | contig 17727 bp, 14 predicted proteins | sample Sormic07211540_1_FD_120479 | JGI IMG/M metagenome (GOLD analysis project Ga0182004, IMG submission 120479) | Endophyte microbial communities from Sorghum bicolor roots, Mead, Nebraska, USA - 072115-40_1 MetaG | ecosystem: Host-associated > Plants > Roots > Unclassified | place: USA: Nebraska...
CACAAATGACTTCACCCCGATGACTTGATTTGAATTTTGGTGTATGGCGCAAAGGATATTTGTGAAGACTTAGGACACTATAGTGAGAATGTAGGATCTGTGCATGCAGACATTTGCTATAGTGTGTATTTTTTCCTTTGGCCATACTATGAGGGGGTTACAATTACAGGGCATTCATCTTGAGGGAGTCAAAGCAAGGGGATGTGGATGCATAGGAAGCTAATTCTCACTCGAGATGATGATAGTAAGTGGCCAAGTGGTTTCAAGTCAAGAATCTCAAAGAAGTTGGAACGATCAATCAAACTTGAAAAAGGTAAAATCAGCATTGCAGTGTGCACTGGACGATGGGGTTGATCCCCGCTGGATCGTCTGATGGTACCATTTTCCAGTCAGAAGTGACTTTGCCCAAGTGATCAAGTGGTCACCATATGATTCAGCTGGGATTGTGTGACCCTAGTGGATCATCTAGTGAGGCACAACTTGACTTATTGACTCATTGATCAACCCATTTATGTGTGTCATATGATTCGGTAATACTATGTGACTCACAATGGGTCATCCGACAAGGCATCAACTTGACTGAGTGACTTGTTGGTAGGGTTATTAGAGTTTACCATATGATCCGGCGTTGTTTGTGTGACCTCGAGCAGATCATCTGCTTGGTCAAGCTTGATTGAGTTAGTGATAAGTTGGCTAAGTCTCTATGGTACACCATATGATCCAATGAGGTCGTTACTCACCGGTGTATCATATGGTGAGCACAACACCATTATATGATTTTGGCTTGGCCAGTGGAGCACAACACCACTAGTCTTTTATAGTTTTTGTTTACTACAATGGCTACAACCTCTTCATCTTGTCTATAAGTGGTACCCCTAGCTAATTTAGAGACGCTCTTGCACACCATTGCTACTAACACTTATTGAGAGAGTAGTGAAACAAATGGGTAGCCACCCAAGCTAACAGGTGACAAATGAGTGTTCGCCTTGAGTGATATCATGTTCTTGTCTGTTTTTCAAGCTGAAAACTTGTTGCACTTGGTGACTGACATCACCTAGACACCATTGTGGAGGACTTGGTGATCTTCCTCAAGGGAGTTATGATGAGGAAGCTCCGACAGGTGTATATGGTCTTCAAACCCACCATGTTGAAGTGGCAAACATGTATGTGGTGGATAGGTTTTTAACCGAGTCTTGGATGCTCTAGCATGAATTAAGGGGTGTGGCAACAACTTGAGACCACATAAAAAAGAGTAAAGTGCACTAGCGGTCCTCGAGCTAAATATTCAGTTGTGTCATCTTGGTCTTTAAACTCGTAACTCGACCATTTAGGTCCTCAAACTTGTTCATATATGTCATCCAGGTCCCTAGACATGGAAATTGCTCGCTTACGTCCTCAAACTTATTCGACTATATCATCTAGATCCCTAAATATGCAAATCGCCCGTTTAGATCCTCAAACTTATTCAATTGTATCGTACCGGTCCCTAAATATTGTAAACTTATAAATTCAATATATATTTATAGAACTATCAAAAAGTATAAATCTAATTTTCTTAGGCTCCTCGTAACATGTACTTTAAATTAGAATAAAAGAAATTACCATATATTTTCTATTTTTAACTCTATAGTTTAATAACTAAATGTGCATATACATTTTTAGGATTATAAAAGTATACGTAACTATTTAGTCATTTAACTATAGAGTAAAGAGAAAGTACATGCTGTTTTCTTTTACTCCAAATTAAATTTGAAGTTGCTAGGAGTCCAACAAAATCAAATAATTTTTGGACAATTCTATAAATATATATTGAAAATTTATAAGTTTATAGTATTTACAACATTTAGGGATCGGGATGACACAAATGAACAAGTTTGTGGACCTAAATAGATGATTTACAATTATTTAGAGACCTAGATGATACAGTCGAACAAGTTTGAGGACCTAACCAAGCAATTTACGAGTTTAGGGATTGAGATGACGCAGATGAACAAGTTTGAGAACCTAAATTGTCGATTTACGAGTTTAGGAATCAGAATGGTACAGACGAATAAGTTCAAGACTACTAGTGGACTTTACTCTAAAAAAATATTATGTCTTTCTTACTCTTTACTTGCTCTACTTTTGTTGATTGCAAGTTTCTTTGTTGACAACTAGGATGAAATTGTTGGTGTGCTTAACGTAGGTTTCATATTTGCAAAATTATGTACCTTACTCTTACTGTAATCCTCTACTAAGTACATGGCTGGTTGTGTTTGCTATATAAGAAATCATTAGCTTGTTTTTGCATAGTTTAAGATTACTGCCATTAATTTTTTAGAGTCCAATTCAGTCATGTTGGGCATTCGATCCTTCATGGTGATGATCGCCCACCTAAACCATGAGTGCCTAGGACACCACCCAGCCTCTTTGCACATGCTGGGTATGTTCGTGTTGTTGTGTTTTCTATTAAACTTGTTTTTCTTTGTCCCTCTTTCTTCCTCTCCCTATCTCCTCCCGTCTCTCTATATGAAATATTGTTTTTTATAGAAAAACTATATAATATCAGTTATTTTAAGTAGAAAGAATTATGTATCACAAAAATATATTTTCATGATATACAACTATGCTAATATGGTTCACCTATACAATTTTTAGTTATTAATGATCAAAGCAAAAAGGTATCTAACTTTGTATTTGTTTCATTCTAAATTATAAATCGTTTTAGTTTTTCTAGGTATATTGATTTCGCTACGCAACTAGATACATTATGTTCAGATAAATATCAAAAGTAATATATTTAAAAAAGATCATAAGGATTTATAATTTGGAATGGAGAAAGTATATGATAAATATTTAATAAGAGCAGAAGTAAATTCATTCATATGTAAGAAGAATCGTGTTCTTTACATAAAGAAAACAAATTAAACAACTTATGTTTCTCTTTAGGATTCCGTATCCGGTCCATGAAAGGGAGAAAAAAAATTAATAAAACTAATGAAAGCAGAAATTAGTTCACACGGTCATCTATACCCCAGGAATCGAAAGACCCACCATACTTAAGCCAGAAAAAACCCTAACACTAACCATCTGCTATCAAAAAAAAGTTAATGTAGATGATTGACAGCTTAGAAGTTTGAATGCCACGTTTACCAGCGCATAAAATCACTTTGGGTTCGTCTTCACCGCCATAATATATCCATCATGACGACACCAACAGCGACGTATTAACCCAAACCCGGAGCACAGCCAGCGATCCTTAATCCTCCCTGCAGATAAACACCCCCTCTCCCTCTGCATCTCCACACCCAAATCCCCAACTCTTTCAACCTCCCCTCTCCCTCCCCATCAGCGCACAGATCTATCGATCGCTACGATCCCACGCACCCAACTAGGCCTCCGATTCCGATCGCCAGCGGATCGGATTTATGCAGTCTTACTGCCGCGAGCGCCAGCCATGCCGCGCGGCAGCAGCTTGGACCAGAGCTTGAGCGACGACGAGGAGGGGTCGGCAGGTGCTGGGGCGGTTTGCGTTCGGCGTCGCCGGCAATGTCCGGGATGTCCGACTCCGGTGGGGGCGTGCGCGCGGGCGCGGAGCTGATGGTGGAGCAGTTCCACCTCAAGGTGCTCCACGCCGTCCTCGCCGTGCGCACGCCGCGCCCGCTCGCCGCCGCCGCGGCGTCGTTCAGGCGGAGGGACAGGTGGTTCCATCTCCCGCTCCATGACCCGCCGCCGCCGCCCGAGGCGGCCGACCGCCTGGACGAGCTGGCCCCCGGGGAGCCGCTGGTGGTGGACGTCCTCCTGTGCCCCGCCGGTGGTGTGGGAGCCCGAGGGGAGGTGGTGGAGAGGTGGACTGTGGCGTGCGAGCCCTGGCCGGACGCCGCGGGCGGCGAGGAGGTTGCCGTGAACCGGGCGTACAAGCACTGCTTCACGCTGCTCAGGTCCGTCTACGCCGCCCTCCGCGTCCTCCCGGCGTACCGCATCTTCCGCCTCCTCTGCGCCAACCCCTCCTACAACTACGAGATGGGCCATCGCGTTGACACCTTCGCTGAGCCCTTCTCGCGCCCCCAGGAGGCCGCCATGCGTTCCCAACGCTTTGTTCCCGTCGAAACCCAGCTCGGTCGCCTCGTCGTTTCCGTCCAGTACCTCCCCAGCCTTGCCGCCTTCAACCTCGAGATCACCTCCCTTTCGCCCTCCGTGATAATCCCAGACTACATCGGCAGCCCAGCCGCTGAGCCCATGCGAGCCTTCCCGGCCTCCCTTACAGAAGCCACGGGCTCCGGCTTCCCGCCGTCCTATCAGCAGCAGCGCCCACACAGCTGGGCTTCGCCTGCTTTCTGGCCGCACACGCCGGCACACCAGGCCAGGTTCTCGCCGCCTCCAGTGTTTTACACGTCACCGACGCCGTCGCCTCCCCACTTTCCACCCCGTCTCATGAGGTGGGAGTCTGCACCAATGCCCATACCACAGGTGAGCGAGAGGAGGAGCCCCGCACACCGCCAGAATATGCTGCCACCTCCTTCGCCGAGAAGGGGAGACATGGGGGCAGCAGGTGCTCTAGAGTCTCCATCTGAGAGTGGCCGGTTGATTGGGAGGATGGAGGAACTTCGGATAGCTGATCCATATGCAACCTCGTCACCCAGACATAAGGTGATTCATGACTCTACTTAATATGTTCAACTGTCGTACTTGTGTGTGAATTTCAATTCTTCAGAGTGAAAGATTGGATCTTTTTGACCAGTAGAGTTTGGACAGTAGGATACCTGATGTCCTGATCAATTAGAATGATCTGTATATATGTATTGGGTCTGAGTTAGTAATGGAATAGCTAATCTTCGTTTGTTCAATTTATTTTAGCAGTATCATATTTGACAGGCTCATCGCACCAGTTTATTTTTAGAGCAAGGTGGAGCAGATACTTACAAAATAATAAAAAAAATTATTCAGAGTCCCAAGTATCATGGTTTCATGTATGTACAGAACCGATTAAAATGCAAACAAGTTGAACTTTGAACCTAAAAACTTCGGCTCCAAGTTCCTTGCTAAGTTACTTGTACCAAACTTCGCTCATTACCATGTTTGATGGAAGTTTTCTTGGCGTATACCATGACATCTAGTCTCGTGCTGAACCAATAATCTATAAGATGTTCAATTTAGCTCTTTTTTTACATGCTGCGACAATACTGATTTTGATTTTGTACAGGTCCAATCATCCTTGATGCTTGTAAAAATGCATATTGTAATAATATATAAGTTGAACTATGAAGAAATGTTTAATGACGTTGTGATTTTACTCTTTGCAGTCTATGAATCTTAATTATCAACTGAAAGGGCACTCTAACAGTTTGAGAATAATTAAGTTGATCTGTTTCCCTCAATTGACACTGTTTGGTGGATATGCAGGGCAAGGACAATAAAGATGAATCTGGCAGATTCTCTGCACTCTCCTCATGTGATTCACCACGGCAAGATGATCTGGATGATGTGGATTACCATTTTGACGTTGATGATGTTGACACTCCAGTCTCCCAGCCTCGGTATGTTTAAAATGATATCCTTTAAGGTCATTTTTGGTGTGTGAGTTTCACAATATTCAACCCTATTGGCTTTATCTGGTTCTGACTAGAGAATGTGCATCTCAGAGTTAAATTTGATACCTTTTGAATATGCCAAGTAGGCAGTAGCGCAGGGATAACTTCCCTTCATATAGATAGACTGACTACTGTCAGTATCATGTGGTAGTGTATGAGTGCATTGGAGATCTGACCGACTACTGTCATGTGGTAGCGCATGAGTGCATTGGAGATCTTGATTTCATGGATTATTCTTTGTCTGTAGAAACTAAAAGGTAGAGCACATTTCCATTAGCAAATTGTTTGTTGGTTTGTGTATCTAGCTGTTAAGGAATGTTAGAGCTATATTATCGGCATATGTAAGCTTTCAGCTCTTTCCTGTAGCCACATGATTGATCTTGTCAAAATTCTGCACATTAATGAGATTGATGTTACTATGAGGATTTAAAACCTTGGCATGAGAAAACTGCCTACAGTATTTGATTAAGTGAAGTTATTTTTATTTTCATTTTATTGTACAAAATAGTGTGTTGGGAAATTAGTTTAGAACAATCAGATGGCAATTAATTTGAGACTTTGAGTCTGCTGCTGGAAGCATTTCTTTGATTGCTGTATTTGTGAGGAACCAATCCTAGATGGCCCTGAGCCCAAGTGTTGTGACCAGTCTTACCACAAGGGCATGTAGGAAAAGGGAGACATCAGACAGATTGGATTTCTTATTGCTTGGTGAATGTTGATATGCTAGCAACCCTTTTATAGAGCTTCACTCCCCCTAAGAAACCAGATATAATCTTATCTTTAAGTGAAAATCATGTCTAATCATATCTTCAATTGATATCCAATCTAATATTAGCACTGGCAACTGATTCTCTCGGCTAATAACCTATAATTGATGAATAGATAAGGAGGCTTATCACCCATCGTTAAAGAACTGTGGGTAGTAATCCATGTAAACTGTCTGTAGTGAACAGCCCTTAGGGCCTGCATGCAGCAGTAACTCTGAAGTACAAATGTAAGCAGTTATACATTATAAGCAAAGATGAAAAAAAGCTGTAACTGTCTTCATTTTACAAGTTTGTTATTCTATATTAGAGTGGAAGGCATTGTGTTTGGTGAATTTCATCTGCGAGCAAGTTCTTCATTGTGTTCTAGTGAAGTGGCCTTATTGTTTTGTACTTTTATCTTTTTCGGCTAACTGTGAGAAAACATTTAACTTCATCCATATGCCACATTCCATGTATGTCGCTATTAAGTCCATTTTAACGATTAATTGAGTTATATATTTTTTAAAAGAAAATTCACTTATGTTATTGCTAGTGATCTTGATCTGTGACAATGTAGTGGCAAATTTTGCAAGTGAGTACTATTTGGTGTGCAGGCAACATTCCTTGCTCAATAGGCTGTGGTTTATATTTATTCTTAGCAAGATGTTACTGAGTGGATTTCATAGCATCAGGCAGTCTCTTTTGGCCTCTTGACAGCTCCCTACAACAGCAATACACATAATCAATTGACAAATTTGCTTTGTTCATGGACCACCTCATATCGCTACTACTCCACTCTTGAATTTATTAGGAGTCTAATTTCTTCTTTGTGGATTATACAGGAGCGCTGATGGGAAGGAAACAGGTGATCAGGTTGGTTCATCATCCCATAAATCTCAAGACGCACAAGTCGGTTCTCTAGTCAACCTGCTGAGAAACGCCTGTCCGCTGCGAAATCCTAGCAATTCATCACAAACATCAAGGGCTGAGTCTAGCGAAGTAGCCTCAGCAAGCTCAGTTACGTCCCGCAGGACATCTGATGCGCTTGAGGAGCTCCAGTCCTTCAAAGAGATAAGGGAGCAACTGCTGGCCCGGAGCAGCTCAAAACATCAAGAGCCACCGGGAAAGCCATAGGGCCATTCTTTGCTTTGTTTCTCTTAACGTGATCGCTGATAGACCGACCCCCAACTGCAAAACGGGATGCACAATGAGCTAAGCGAACTATAGTCGCTGTGGTTGTATATATGACTGCTGAAGTTGATGCATTTGGTTGAAGAGAAGGCACCAGTTTCCATTTATTTCAGCGGAAGAATCACTCGTCGTTCTTAAGAGTGATGCCGTTGTTGTTACTCTTTTGTGTATATGGGCAGTGAAACCGATACACGTAGGTGGGAGCGAGGGAGCCTGTGATGGATGAAAGCAGGGCTCAGTGTGTGTGCGTGTGTGTAAATTATGTAACTGCTGGAAATCAAATGTTCATTAGACATCAACCTTTGAAGAATTGCTCGCACTTAACAATACTAGTTTTATTTGCTCTTGCTATTGGATCTGGGAAGTTGTGGATTGGCGAACTGCAGACTGCAATTTGAAAAAGAACTCTCAGTTCTAAGTTATAAGACGTTTTGTTTTTTCTAAATATATTGCTATATATAGTGTACAGTTAAGTGCATAGTAAAACTTATATATCTAGAAAAGTTAAAACATCTTATAATGGAGTATATGTATATCGTGTGTGTTTTTATGTTTCTAACAATCGGTTGTGCAATACGCACGATTGTTGCTGTTACTATTATCTGATCGGGAGAGGCACTGGTCAGAGAGATTCAGAGTTTCCACCGTCTCTGAACTTCTTATCCACTCGTGTTGTGTCCTTTGGGCCTCGAGACAATAGGCAAAGCTTGTGGTTGTGGACCTCAAACTGTAGCGCGATCCCTTGCACAGGCCTAATCCCAACGTAGTGTTTTATAGGTGGGCTGCTCTGTGTGAGCGTGTTTTCCTATCATTTTCATTTAAAATTGTTTTTGAAAAATTTGCTCAAATAAAAAAGGCATACAAATATGTACACCTCTTGCCAACTGAAAAAAGGAGAAATTAAGATTTCACCATTTCAAAGGGAAAGATTTAATTTTACCATTTAAAATGGAAAAGTATCCCTTTCAAGTGCAATACATTAATAACTTCTCTGTATGAGCTTTAATGAAGATTAAGATTTATATAAAAATTACAGAGCTCATCAGAGTTTACAACTTTGTAGCCATGTTCATATATGTGTACAAACATGTAGATCAGTCTGAAGTCTATATCTTTTATGTAGTTTTTCTCTATCCATGTTCATTTAAAATATTATGGTTTTTTTAATATATATTGGGCTAGGGAACGTGAAAAATTATAACTTCTTCATATGACCTTGGATGGAGATAAAAGAAATAGATTATAGATAGATGAGGTCTATAAATTTGTAGCTTATTATGTTTTCATTTAAAGCGATCTTGTACAAAATAATCAACACAATGTTCATGTTTGTAACTAAGATGGCTTCAAATGACAAAGTAACGAGCTACAATGTTGTAGATCTCAAGGGAAATCTCCCACTCCAGTACCGAGCTACAAGGTGGATCCACGTCTAGAACATGTAGAACCCCTATTTGAGGTGGAGTTCCCCCTTTCTAAAATAAATAAATTATGTTCTGATATCTATAAGAATTTTGCATACAACCATATGTTATTATAAAGTCTAGCAAAAAGCAATAAAGCTTTGGGAAAAAAAGGCAACTCAAGCGGCACCAAGACTATTAGATACATCGTACATCCACCATAAGATCTCTATCACAGCTGTTTCAAATAAACAGCAAGCCTACTTCACCATTGTCTGAACACTTTCCTTCTGTAATTGGGACCAAAAGGGAATATGAAGACTTTCTCTCATCGAGCTTGTATAGAAAGAAGTATGTTTTTTTATGATGTATTTAATAGAAAAATAATATCTACTTGAAATGGAGAAATTAAATCTTGTTATTTCAGTCGGTTAGAAGAGTATTTCTGCATTTTTATTTCACATTTTAGGGTGTGTTTAGTTCCTCATAGAATGCAAAGTACAAAATACCAATTACTTTGGAATGATGAAATGCAAAATACTAAATTTTTTAGGGTCATGTTTAGTTCCATCTAAAATGCAAAATTTATTGCGCTCATTAGAGTATCTTGAAGCTCTTTTAGAACTTTTTTTGGGTCTCTTGAAGCCAAAATCTAAAATGGAGAATAACCACCTTTTTGCTAAAAATTTGCATGGTGTTTAGTTCCATTATGCAAAATGATGAACCAAAACAAAAAAATTTGAAATAAAAGGAAAACTAAACATCCCATTATTTTAGAAAACTGTAATTATTTATACATAAAATGAAAATGAAAAACACTACATGCCTTCCTTACTGATTTGCCTTGCCTCGGTGTCTTTCCCCCGCCTCTCTCCGTCCGTTTATTGAGAAATTGAGAGGGAGATGGGCCTGCGTATACTATGCCAAGCCCAGCTGTCCTCGAGTGCGTCACACGCGTAGCCTACCCGACCCAACGGGCGAGCGCAGTCAGACTCACGACGTCAAAGAAAAATATAAATCACAAAATTGAGAAAAGGGGTTTCTTCGAAAAAAAATGATGAGAAAAGTGAGCCAGAAGCAATTAGTGTCTGGAACGGAGGAAGTGGTAATTCTTTTTCATTAAAATATCACGCCATATTTTAGCATATATTCATAGCGCAAGAATTTGACAAGAGTGTATAGAAATTCCTAGAAATCAATTTGTTTTCATAAAAAACATAAAACTCATGATAAAAATCCTGCATTTCAAATAAGACTATAACATAAAAAAAATCAAATTTGAACCATATGTTTTCCGATGAAATTCCTATAAAAACGCTTTTATCTTTAGTCTTGTCTTATTTTTGTAGTTTCGTAGAGGAAAATGAGATGAAAACCGAGAGCTAACCCAAGCAAAAGTAGCCAGCTTGGCAGGCTCCGGCTGCTATGGAGTAGCTTTTCCGAAGAAGCGGAAACTATTTTATAAAATATTTGCAAAAGCAAATTTAGTTCATTTTTATAACAATTTATATCAAATTTGTGACAAAGATCAAGAGGAACCATATCTTCTGGCCTGGCTCCTTGATATAAAAGGGGCTCCATCATATCAAGTTGTTTTGTCGATGATCATTTGGTAGGGCTTCTTACAAGAAGTCAAAGCCAAAGCTCTGCTAAAAACCTAGTTATTTGCTCGTTACATTTGTGATGATCTCGTGTAGGTTACCACACTTGTCTGGGAGGACGTGCCTACCATGTCCACATGGATTAGCGCTAGTGCAAGGAGATTACACCACTTTTCTATATGTATGGTTGTATGTAGGACCTTTTGCAATTTGGATCATGGACTTCTAATCAATGTAGGCAGCAAGCTATCTTAGCCTAAGCACCTAAGACTATCTTTGACAACATCACTCAAAGGTCCAATGTGTCTTGTATTTTAGATGGACATCTCACCCAACGTCACCCAAAGATTAATGATCAGAAATGAAAAACCCAGTCTTGAAAAGGCTGCCCGTTGCTTTTCTCGACATCGGCCGTTAGAGATGTTAGAGTGCGCAGCAGAACTTAGCCTAGCTTGTTATATGCACGAGCTGTCAGCCCCTCGGGTCTAGGTCCACCGAAGCCCACAACATAACCAGGCACTGGGCCTAACTCAACCTAAAAGACTAGCCTTATAGGTGAGGGCTGCCCCCGCTTTATATGTTGTGTTCTCCCACCATCAATTAACGATGTGGGACTAAACCTAACAATCTCCCCCGTCACACATCGGACCCAACTCTTCACATCACACTACACCATGTGATCTCCGGAAGTTGTTCTCCAGGCCCCGAGTTCAACGCTCACATCACACACAATACCAGTGTGATCTCCGAAACGTTAACGGGCTTCCCCGTCACCATGTGACCCGTGAGATTTTTTAGGTTTTCTAACCATGGGCTCTACCACTTGTTAGAGTGCGCAGCGAAACTCGGCCTAGCTCATTATACCCACGACCTGTCAGCCCCTCAGGCCCAGGTCCACTGGAGCCCACAACATACCCAGACATTGGACCTAACTCAACCCAAAAGGCTAGTCTTTTGGGCTGTAGCCCAAAAGACTAGCCTTTTGGGTTGAGTTAGGTCCAATGTCTGGGTATGTTGTGGGCTCCAGTGGACCTGGGCCCGAGGGGCTGATGGCTCGTGGTATAACGAGCTGGGCCGAATTTCGCTGCGCACTCTAACAAGAGACGGTATCAATAAAAAAATTGATTTATCTTCGTCAATCTTGGGTGACTATCTTCTAATAGGCTTAGTGTCTGGTTTGGTCCATAAGTGTGTTTTATATTCCTATTAGTTTTCTCTTTGGGAGTTTGTTCATTAGTAGGACGCTAAACTTGTAATAGGGAAGGGTTAAGCGATGCTAGAATAAAAAGAATTCTATTTTTGAAATGCTCATGCGCATCTATTAGCAGAGCGATTGAGTATGCAGCAATATATTGTTGACATCCTCCAAAACCTCCTCTTGAGGGACTAGCTGGATGTCAACTGTTTCTATATTTGATTTGACCAAGTAATTAGATGTGCAGCTTAATCATATGAGAGTATGTCACTTAGAACTAGAGATGTCAACGAGGAATTTCTTTGTCGGGGATAGCTTCACATCCTCATCTTAGAACAGATCAGAGAAAATCCCTCTGTCACCATCACATGAACACCTGTCACCATCCCATGAACACCGCCGGAAAGCATTTTGCTCCCATCCTCGCTCCATGCTGAGAACTTTATCCCTGTTAGCTCCCCAACCCCGCGAATACAAGCAATCAAAGCTCTTTCTCCTTATCCATCCACTCTCCATAGGCTACAATGCGAGGATGCATGTGCCTCCCTAGAGCCTTGACTTGCGCTCCTCGCTAGCACGACCACCTATACGCGCCTCCTCGTTGGCACCAAAACCTCTCCTCGACCACAGTAGCCACCATCCCACCATCTCGTCAATGTTGTACTACCTCTTCGCTAGATCTAGCTAGAGCAACAAGGTTGACCAGATCCATGTTGCTTGGTTGCTCCTCCACTCGATGACGTGGGGGCCAAAGGGGCCGCGAATCGCGCTGTCGGGCAGGCAAGGTGGCAGCACAAAAGAATAAGTGGGAGAGTAGAGGAGATGCTGAACATGTGGAGTGGTGGTGCAAAGGAATCGTAGGAGAGGATAAGATAGGGTTGGTGGAGTCTTAGGATGGGGATCCCCACATGGATGAGGATAGTGGTCCCCTTCCCCACCAGTCCGGAGGATAAAATTATCCCGTTTTCATTTTCTTGAGAATGAAACTCTTCTATATCTATTTTTTAATGAAAAAAATCACGTAAAGGAATTGGGCCTAGCATCATATATGGATGCTCCTCACGTCACCTCAATAGCTAGCAACTGACACTAGTTGTAGTTGCCTTGTAACTGAAGCACCACACGCTATGAACTGAAATCCTCCATCTTTGGGCTTGGCCATCCTTCACATGTCATGGCCTCACTAGATGTCTCTAAAACTGACGCCTAAATTGTGCCTAGCGCTCAAATAATATAGGTGCACGCATAGTATTTTCCCATACGTATTTTTTGGTGTACCGAACGGGCACGCAACAAACTACCGCAGAAGCCGTTCCAAAATTCCTCATCAGGTCCAGGCCAAATGGACCTTCGTTCTAAGCGTACGTGTCGAATATGCTTATACGTTCAACGGAGAGTATCTTTACCCAAACCGTTTGTTTTTAGTTACATATACCGTTCCGTATATCTACACCTTGAATTTACTGCACATTACTCTGATAGGCTAATGCGTCCGATATATGGACGAATAATTCGTCGCGCACTTGGGCCTGATGATGCCGATGCCGGTCGCTTTTTCCCGTGGTTTACCTTTTCACCAGAAGGGACGCACTACCCGTGGTGGCCACGCGCCCATCTCATCTTTTTTTTGACGCGAGTGGCCGCACCCACGCACATTCCGCAGTTTTAATACGAAGGGACGAAACAGCTCTCGTCTCCATCGAATATTTCCATGTCTCCCACTCGGCACTTTTGGCGTTTGGCCGCCATTTTTTAAAAATAAATCACTACAGTTTTTCAACCATTGTCATGGTCGAATGGCCGAATGAACGAAGCTGCCGTGCTGTGCTCGACGTGGATTTCTACCACCACTATTAAATCAACGCTAATGCTATCCCGCACGGGGTTAGTGCTACCCTAATGGGCAGTAATGCATTCTGACTAGACAACGCTAATTATTAGGTCTGGCCAAAATTAAAAAAAAAACATATCTCACGGATGGTTTTATTGGATTTTTATTTACATAAGTATAGGTACATATCTCATGCATTCATACTCCATATTTAAAAAAGATTATGTAAATGAATTAAGGCATTCATACTCCATATTTTAAAAGGTTATATAAATGAATTAAGGCGTTAATTCACACTCCATATTTTAAAAGATTATGTAAATGAATTAAGGCATTTACGCTCCATATTTTAAAAGAATATGTAAATGAATTGAGGCATTCATACTCCATATTTAAAAAGATTGTGTAAATGAATTAAGAGTCAGTTTAGAGACACTCCGGCTTCTCTCGAAGGGCTCCGGTTACTCTTGTGAATCAACTTTTCTGATGAAGTCGAAGCCGTTTTAGAAGACATTTAGCAAAAACAACTGACGTGATAGTTTTGTTATAATTTATAACAAATTTGTGAGAAGTTAGAAAAAAATCATACATGTTGTGGCAACTTTGACTCCCGAATTAAAAAAATATTGCTCCTGTTTCTCTAGACATTTTTTGTGAATGAGCCTTTTTTTTTTGAGAACATGTGAATGGGCCATTTTGATACACACTGTTTGGTACATCTTCAGGACAAGAGCCGCTAGGAGCGGAAGCAGGCGCCGTGCTAAAACGAGCCTCTAGTGAATTAATCAATGAAATATAACAGATTGTGGGGCGCGTGCCACGTTGTAACTTTTTTTTTAAAAAAAAGTGTGTGGGTATGTGGCTATGTGCAAGGCAGCAACTGAAAACAGTTTGGAGGCGTGCGTGGAATCCGCGAAGCGCCTCGCGTACACGCTTACACTTCAGCATGGAGCGCGTGCTCGCCACAGGCGACGCGATCGCAGCCGTCCGTTCCTGAGAACCCTAGCGGATTCCGCTATAAATACCCCTTCCCGGGGCGTGTGGCAGCCACGCACCCATCCTCATCCATCGACCGATCTCACCTGCACACTCCCCCTTGGCCTCCTCCAGTCCTCGATCGACGATCGGCTTGCTTGCTTCCTCTCGGTGATCCATTAATTCCCATGGACCCTCACCTCAGCTCCCAGGTCCACGCGACGGCGGCGGCCGCAGCCTCGGCCTTTCCGAATGGTAAGAAGGTGGAGAGTGACGTGCTGCCGCCACCAGGGGTTGTCATCCTCGACGTCGAGGCGGGTGCGCCGACGAACGCGGCCGGCGTGGCCGATCCGCGCGACGTCGACGACGGGGACGACGCCGGCGTCGACTACATGGCCCGCGCGCAGTGGCTCCGCGCGGCCGTCCTGGGCGCGAACGACGGGCTCGTCTCCGTGGCCTCCCTCATGATCGGCGTCGGCGCCGTGAGCGCGACGCGCAAGGCCATGCTGGTGTCCGGCCTGGCGGGGCTCGTGGCCGGCGCCTGTAGCATGGCCATCGGCGAGTTCGTCTCCGTGTACGCGCAGTACGACATCGAGGTCTCCCAGATCAAGCGCGACGGCGGCGGCGAGGACGAGGAGGAAGGCGCCAGGGACAGCCTGCCGAGCCCGACGCAGGCCGCGGTCGCGTCGGCGCTGGCGTTCGCGTTCGGCGCGCTCCTGCCGCTGCTGGCGGGGGTGTTCATACCGTCGTGGGCCGCCAGGGTGGCCGCGGTGTGCGCCGCGACCAGCGTCGGCCTGGCCGGGTTCGGCGTGGCGGGCGCGTACCTGGGCGGCGCCAGCATGCTGAGGTCCGGACTGAGGGTGCTCCTGGGCGGCTGGTTCGCCATGCTCGTCACCTTCGGCGTGCTCCGGCTGTTCGGGACGGTGTTCCACATACAAGTCTCGTCGGCGTGACAGCCCTCCCCTCGGGCTGTGGTGGCAAAGGAATAATGGGACAGGCAGGGCCTAGAGCAGCGCCTAGCTCTGCTTGACATCGGAATGTGAAAGCCTGCATGTCTTGAGTAGGAAACCTAGCGGTCGCCTGGATAGCGAAATGAGGAGGAATAATTAAGGGGTGTGTGATGTGGGTAGTGGATGTACTGGTTGTTGATTGTAATGTTATCTCGTGTGCTAATGGTATCTGACGAGAAAATTGAAAACATAGTGAATTATATATACTTCTGCTTGTCTACATGCTTGCCAATTGTTTTGTTTAAGATAATTCCTCATGATCTTGAAGGCTCACAGGGTACATATGCGCAGTGCCGTGGTTGTTTGCTAATTATACTTCTGCTTGTCTACACGCTATGCACGACTTCCGGTTTGATATGCACTTTACAAAACGAACTGATGTTTTCAACATACCCATGAAACTGAATATATATCACAAACAGTATGAGAACAACAACAAATAGATATTTTTATCTGGTCATCAGATAAAGTTTAAAGTAGATATGCTACAGCAGGGGCTATCTGAATAAACTTGTGCTTTTTCTTCCGGTTCCGGTTGATCAGCAGAGACTTTTAGCTGCTGCTGCTTATTTAGATATAGTCAATCATACCAGCAATTCTCTTTTGGAAGTGATGAATGACATTTCTTCCAACATCATGGCTAAAGATGTGGATCAGTATGAGTTGTCACGCACCTCTCAGTTATCATGCTTGAGCACTTATGTATCCTGACGACGACGGTTGAATGCTCAACAACAGGCCGATCTAGGATAATAAAACAAACAAGAATTTAGTAGTAAGAGATATTTCTGTGCCTGAATGATGAACTTCTAGTGGACAATCCGGGTAAAGTTGGACCTTGCAGTACCCGCATAATCTTTACTTAAAGTGCTTATTGTCATTGTCTTTTTAACACTTATTGGTTTCTCCAAAATAATGTTTGCTAAAAAGCAATAAAGGATGAAGCTTTTTTTGTCACTTGACATCTGAGTTTTTCTTAGGTCATATTTGGATCCACTAGTGCTAATAGCTAGCTAGCTATGAGTATTTCCAAAAGAGATGCCCTTGAAGTTGCTTTAGTAGCTACTAACTATTAGTAGCTAAATAATTATTAACGAGATCTGTTTGATTCCAGCTGCTGATAGGTGGTTGGATAGTTGATTAGATGTTTATGAACTATTAGCATCATCCACCTACTAAGAACCTATTTGGATCCACTAGTGGTAATAGTTAGCAACTAAGATTATTCCTACTAGATCAGAATAGATCTGCTAATAGACCAACTAGATATTAGCTAGAGGACTGCTAACTATTAGTTCCACTAGCATGTGCTAACCATATATTAGCAAAATATTAGTATATGGATATCTAAACAATCTCTAGATAAGAGCATCTCTAAGAGATTAGCCAAATCATTTTCTATAAAGGTAAATTTGGCTATTATATTGATTAAAGGGAAAACGTCTCCAACAGAGTTTGTAAATGACTCTCCAAATTTAGTAGCTCTCCATCTCACCTCATTCATTCTCTACCTTTGGATAACCTACCTCAATAGCCATCCATAGCCATCCACCCTCTTGGCGCTATCGGCCTTTCGTACATGTATGCTTTGTTAATTGGCTCCCCTGCATGCTTTGTTGATTGGATCCTATTGATGGCGTGACACTTTTGAATATGGAGTGGTGGAGTCCTCTATTCTTTTTTGTCAAATCTATTTTTGAGAGAGTAGCTAAATTAGTAAATTTAACTAATCTCTTGGCTAATCTCTTTGGCTAGTCTTCTTTGGTTAGTCTTCTTTGGCTAATTTTTTGGCTAATCTCTTGACTAGTCAAATCTATTAGTACTAGTGGATCCAAATAAGCTCTAATGAATAAATTGTTAGCCCCTACACTTGCTAATAGTCAGCATATTTCTATTTGAATCCCTACTTGCTAATTTTATCTTATACTCCTAACTACTAGCACTAATAGATCCAAAGAAGCCTTTAAATATCTGAATTCTTTGTAGTAATGCGAACACAAGGTCGAGAAATACCCTTGTGGTACGTTTTGTGATGAGTGGTTGTCAACGTGATCCACGAATAGGTTGAGTTGGTGACTAATATTACCATGGCGAAAGCTATGTGTGCGACATGTCTCTTGGCTTGTGGTGTTCAGCTGTGGAGCTCGGAGGCGGTGGTCGACGGTGAGGTGAAGGTCAAGTAGAGACGTGTCGTGCCGATGGACC
>Ga0182004_10001361_pt1 | contig 17727 bp, 11 predicted proteins | sample Sormic07211540_1_FD_120479 | JGI IMG/M metagenome (GOLD analysis project Ga0182004, IMG submission 120479) | Endophyte microbial communities from Sorghum bicolor roots, Mead, Nebraska, USA - 072115-40_1 MetaG | ecosystem: Host-associated > Plants > Roots > Unclassified | place: USA: Nebraska...
AAAAGATTCGTCTCGTCAATTTCGACCAAACTGTGCAATTAGTTTTTATTTTCGTCTATATTTAATACTCCATGCATGCGTCTAAAGATTCGATGTGACGGAGAATGTGAAAAATTTTGCAAATTTTTATGGAAAGTAAACAAGGCCCGAGTACTCATGAACTCTTGACTCATTTCGCTATTCGGCCCTCCGTGGCTCGATGCATCTTGGTGACTGGTGCCGCTTGCCGCCTTGTCCCTTTCCCATTCCATTTTTTGGCAGCTTTGCCTTTTTGATCATGGGATCCAGGTATCGGTGCCCGCTGCGTCGCTGCTCCGAGTCTACTGCTACGTCACAAGGCTACAAGAATTGAGTTCTGGCCTTGTTTAGTTCCCAAAATTTTTGCAAAATTTTTCAGATTTCCTATCACATCGAATCTTTAGACGTATGCATAGAGTATTAAATATAGATGAAAATAAAAACTAATTACACAGTTTGGTCGAAATTGACGAGACGAATCTTTTGAGCATAGTTAGTCTATGATTGGACAATATTTGTCACATACAAACGAAAGAGATACTGTAGCAATTTTGTAAAAAAATTGGGAAGTAAACAAGGCCTAAGGCCCTGTTTAGATGCAACCAAACAGCCAAAATTTTTAGAGAAATGTGTATTTTTTGAAAGAATGGATCTAAACAGGAGCTTGTAAAATTTGGCTGTAAATATTTAGAATTTGGAACCTTAGAGCACCAAAACTGTGTAAACTTGCTTAGAGACCCGTGTCTTGTGTGTTACAGACCAAAAAGTTTGAATAGCATCTAAACACCTATTAGAATGTAAAGTTTACAGCCAAAAGTTTTGGATGTAAAGATTTGGGATCTAGGTCTTGTTTAGTTCGCAAAAATTTTTAAGATTTCCCGTCACATCGAATCTTTGGTCGCATACATAGAGCGTTAAATATAGATAAAAATAAAAACTAATTGCACATTTACCTTTAATTTATGAGATGAATCTTTTGAGTCTAGTTACTTCGTGACTGGACAATGTTTGTCAAATAAAAACGAAAATGCTACAGTAGCCAAAAAGTAAAAAAAATATATCAAACTAAACAAGGCCTAAACAGGCCCTAACTGGGTTAATGGGATCAAGAGACAGTGCAGTGAGATTGGCAATTTGGCATCTTTGTCATGGCCTTCTAGGAAGGTCTGTTCACTAAGACAACGTTGGTTAGTTATTCTGATATGCAAATAATCCCAACAGATATGCATGCATTATTTTGATAGTGTTATGCATTATTCCCAACGGACATGTGAGATTGATGAAGCCGGTGCATGAGCTTGGTTCATCCTCCCCGTGTCGGACGGTAGAGCAAGCTTTAGGAGGCAGAGCATCGGAAGCGGTGAAAGGCCGGGAGCGCGTGACTGCACGCAGAACTTGCTGTAGGTACTAGCGCCGCTATAGGGTGAAATTGAAACAGCGAACGTGGGTGGTCCCTAGGAATTGGATAAGAACGTACAGTACATGATCATCCAGTAGAACAAAGAACAAAGCAATAGAAGCCGGTGCATCAGCTGTGTGCCTGTCGGGAAGGAGCACCTTCAAATGAATTATGGAGGTGTTCGACTAAGCGCAAGTATTATAATATAGTCAGCTGCTGGCTGTAAGATTTCTTTATAGTCTTCTTACAGTCCACTCATATAATGGTTAGCTCATCATGGTCCACTTGTCTGTCTCACAGGCTTTCTTGGTTTTTGTGTCTGAGCCGGTTGTAAGGTTACAGTCCGCTTTTACTCTATCTCCTCTTCCCTCTCCTCCACCTCAGCATTTAGCTGGCTTACAGTCTGCTATAATACTTGCTCAGCTTAAACGGCGAATAGGACGATGCTTTAATACAAAATCATTGAGGTTATTAGGACAGTTCTAGCTAACAAGTAACAACCAAAGCTAGAAAATAGAAATGGAGTTCTCTCCCTGTCCTGGTTTTCTGCACTCTCGACTTGCATTTTGAAATACAAACAGCCGCGGGTGAGCATTTCATGTGATGAGTGTGATGACTGATGACCGAGAGTTCTCTTTTAGTATAGGCTGTAGTTCGACTTCCGACCTTCGTACTGAAATTTGTAAGTATACCATAACAATGTGAAAACTTTCAAATCGAGTTTAAAGTTCAAAACAATCGAGGGAAAATATTTTTATACTCCTTTTAGATTAGGAGCATTTGTACTTTAGTTATTTGGATTGTCTATAGTGTAATTTTTATGTATACCGTGTCTCAAAAGGAATGAAACGGATTCCAACCACCAAAGCTCGGCCCATTGTTGTTGGGCTATTTGCTTGTGTCTCAAATGGGCTCATTTTGGGTGGGCTAAACAAATTGAAGGAATGAGGGTGACTGATTTTCGACATTCCACTAACTGATGAGAAGCCCATGTAAGTTCTTCGTATGTGCACAGTGACTCACCCCCCACCCACCCCCACGGTGTTGATTAGCTAAAAGCAAAATGAAATTTTGATTTCTCCCATCAACATCCTCCATCTTTTTTAAAAACAAAACAAACTAACTCTCATTTGAGTATCCGCTATAAAGCTATGTCAACTCGAACTGATTCTTCTCACTTTTTCATTACTCGTAAAATGCTACTCAATATCTACTCAGGGTCCTTTTCTAAAATTTGCAATACAATCAAACAACCAAACATAATCAAATTAAACATAATTTGAATGCATGGGACAATTGTCACACCTCAAAATCCAAATTTTGGGATGTGACTTGAAAACACTAAAAAATGTATTTTATTATTTTCTAAGAATTTCCAGTATTTCTTTAATCTGTTGCCAAATTTGGAGAGCCAAAAAAAGTTAATTTATAAACTTTTACAATTTACAATTAAATAGAGCATTTCCGTTGCACTCGTGTCGCTGGAATTATACATATAATTTTTTTTTTGCTTCCTTGGATTAATTTGTTTGATTTGTTTTTGCCCGTGAAAATCATCCTCAACTCTTTCTGAAAATTTATGTATGAACAAAAGTCCTTTTCTTGTTTCTTGTTCAACTCGGCAGTTTGCTTTTCCTTTTTCCTTGTCCCACAGTTGCTTGAGCCCAACGCCCACAGTCGAGTCCGGTTGTAGACCCTGAGTTGAACGGATCAGTGGAACTTATGCATAGTAGCACGCCAACACGATCACCTGTCCGTCCTTTTTCTCGGAACAACAAAAGAAGCATCTGGCGTGCCCTTTTACGCGACGCCGTTGCCTTGCTGATCACAAAACACCTTCGTGCCCGAGCTTTCTCAAGAACCATCGTCGGGTACCAAGCTAAAAGCCGTCCATGCATCGATCTGCAAACAAAGCGGAAGGGGCTCTGCCGTCGCTGGTCGTCTGCCGTGCCCGGCGCCGTACAGGCGTGCCCTACTCTACCTCGCCGGAGTTGAGTTGCTGGAGGTCGACGTAAACCGTCAACCGTCATCAACGCCAACCAAGCTGTCAGCATCGATCTTCAGGCCGAGCCGCCTATTATGGTGGTGAGGGTCTCTCTCCTCTGCACTGCGCCGTAGTTCTTCCTGCAAGTAAATGCAGCTGCGAACCAACAAGTACAGTATGTTCCTCAAAGCTCGTGCGGCATAGATGATGCAGTGCACCTTGCCACGGTTGCTGGCTAATTAACTGCGTCGCTGGTGTCATGATTAGATCATGGTTATGCAATAATTCAGATTTCCCTTCATATCACAAAAGTTCTTTGCCAACACCCAACAGAAGCATCGCCTGCTTGCAAACGCTGACATGTCTGAACTTGCATGCAATTAGTAAACCTTGCAACAAACCTGCTCACTTAATTTAAGTTCTTTTATTTGCACCCCGACTAATATCATACCCTTGTCTCCCGTCTCCGTGGCTACTACGGTCGATCGTGTGGAGTATGGACTCCCGTTGTTGTCGCGAAGTCAGCCCACCAACGTCTCAGTCTTATGACCACCGATGTGGTCAGGTCAGAGGCTGCTGAATGACCAAAAGATCAGCTGAAAGTATCAGGCTGTTTCTTTCTTTCTTTCTTTTTTTCCCTGACGCCCGGCTAGATTCGGCTTGCCTGAAAGACAAAGATCCAAACAGCAAAGGTCACCGAAAAAAGAGAGGATCTGTGCTTCCGCGGGCTGCAGCGGCTCATGTAGTCTGCGAATGCGAGGTCCACCGGCGTCGCCGGAGACCGCACTATTGGTGGCCCGAAGCGTGACGACTTTTGCTCTTGTGCTCGTACTACGATACGATCCGGCGGCACCCGGCATGTTCCGATCGTTATCTATCCTATTCCTATCAGCTATCGCGCTTTTGGACCGGACCGGCTCCGGTGCTGGTGGCGATGGGGCCGCAAGGGAAAACGATGGCCGTCCAATCGTCGTCGCCTCGCCGGGGAAAAGCGGCACTGCCGAAATTGTAGTTTCTGGTGACGTGCAGTGCATCACGTTTTTCGGTCTGCGAAAGTAGCGTCCTTTCTTGTGCTTGGTGTCATTCGCTCTGCACCGGGGCTTGATCCGCTGGTGACTATACTGAGGCCTTGTTTAATTTCAAAAAAATTCAAGATTTTCCATCACATGATGTGATTCACATCAAATTTTGCGGCATATACATAAAGCATAAAATATAAACACACAGGTGAGCTAATAAAGCAATTTAAAAAGTAGTCATTATTTTTAGCCAAACTTTAGACATGAGATTGAAACACGGACCGAAGGAACATCTTGAAGATTTGAACACCAGCTCGCCGAAGTAGGTAGTAGGTTGTAGGTAATAAGAGAACAGGCAGGACATGGTGCCATAGGTGGGCTCCTCTTGGGCGAGCAAGTTGCCGATTCCGACCCAGGGCCAGGGGTCTGTTCCCCTTACGCAAAGGGGAAGGGACGGCACGAAATGCCACGGCGTCGGCGGCTCATCATACCGTTTCGCGCTGCCCGGCGTGGGCAAAGCAACGGATGGCTGGGTGGGATGCCTGCAGCGCGCGGCGAGGGTGCGGAGCGCGCACCGACCCATGCGACCCTTGTCGGCCCATTTGCCCGAAACGTTCGTCCCGTTCCAGTACCCCGCCCGCTGCCGCGTTGCCGTCGACGTCTGCCTCCTGGCGTTCACGAGGAGCGCACCCGCTCGGCGCCCGTCCGCGCAATCTGTCCTGCCTGGCCGTGGCCGTGGCCGAGCCCTGTCATGTGTAAACAGCCTCCGATCCATCGCCCGGGGCCCAGGGATGGCCGAAGCATGCAAGTTCATTGGCTGGAAGGTCGACGGCATGTCGGCCAGTCCGCGGTGGCGGCTCCAGGACGGTGATTCCGAGCTTGCGATCGGTCAACCTTTTTTCAAGAAGCGTTACAAATTTACAATTCCCCCTCTGCTAGACTGAGGCCTTGTTTAGTTCGCAAAAAATTTCAAAATTTTCCGTCACATCGAATTTTTTGTCGTATGTATGAAGTATTAAATACAGACGAAAATAAAAACTAACTGCACAGTTTACCTGTAATTTGTGAGATGAATCTTTTGAGCCTAGTTACTCCGTGATTGGACAATGTTTGTCAAATAAAAACGAAATGCTACTAGCCGAAAACAAAATTTTTGCGAACTAAACAAGGCCTGAAACTGACTGTTCCACCTGTCAACATGGCCTAGTTGCCGTAGACGAATAGTGCTTGTGTTTTCCCTGCCTTGTCTAGTTCACTCCGAAAATTTTAAATTCTTTAAAGATTGCCCCTCTATAAAATCTTTGCACACATACATGAAACATTAAATATAAATAAAAAATAATTAATTATACAATTTATATGTAATTTACGAAATGAATCTCTTTTTAAGACTAGTTAGTTTATGATTGGACAAAAAATATCAATACAAACAAAAATACTACAATAGACAAATTTAAAATTTTCACCAACTAAACGAGGCCCAAGGCAATTGTTGATTGTTTGGTGCAAAGTTTGATTTAGTTCGGTAATACCATTTGCGTGTCAGTGCTTATGTGGGCTAGCATATTTATGTCGTTGTGGGTCTTTTTGAGATAGAGACACCAATTCTTTCCTGATGACCATTTCGTCGTGCTTGCAGAGAACGAACACGGTAGCGGAACAGCAATCGTGCACTTCTCGGATTGGGTTCTTGAGCGCCAAATGTACTCGCGATTATTAATTGTAAAATTACAAATAGGTTTTGCTACCTCTGTCAAGAAGAATGTAATTATAGAAACTAAAATATTTTAAGTTTAGCTAAGTTTATAAAAAAATAGTATCAATATTTACAACGTCAAATAAATATATTATGAAAATATGTTTCATTACGAATCTAGTGATATCTATTTTCTCCACCACGAAATAATACAATTATGAGTTGCGTACCAAGTGGAGTGGTTCATGTTTGACTATGTTTCTAGCAAATGATATTTATATTTATGGCTCCAAATTAATATATTATAAAAAACATATCTTATAATCAATTTAATAATATTTTTTGGTATCATGTAATACTTTTTTATTTATAATTGGTCAAACTTAAGGTACTAAAACATGGTACTGCTTTTTAGGAAGGATTATTATCTTTTTATATATAAATTGGGTTAATTTTGACATACTTTAACATTGTTCTATAACTAGGTAGTGTGTCCGTGCGTTGCTACGGGATAACCAAGCATTTTTATAATAAAAATACATAGATCGCACGATAAAATAATAATACTATGAAATTAGATACCAAAATTAAAGTGACACTTAATCCAAAATGCAATGTTCATGAAATTAGTGACTAAGGGCGCGACATCGCAGACTCAGAAACTCTCATATAATACCTTTTCATGATATGTTTCTTATTTCTTTCACTCCTCTTTTCATTCTGTGCGGCAACGGCAAAAAATAGTGTCACGATTTTGTAAGTATGAATGTGTCACGTATCCAAAAACAACTTCAATCACTATGTTAATGCTACTATTAATGCACTACACGTCCATTTTGTTTGTTGTAAGAGCACTCCCAATGCAGACTTCACTATGGTTTCTATAGCTATTTATTACTTCTCTATTTATTAGATTTTGCTGATGTGACACAATATTTATTGATGAAAGAGAGGGAAAACGGAAGAAACCGAGTCTATCTTAGACTCGACGTCTACTCTTCCATCGATGCGGAAGAAATCGATTGCATCAGCGTTGGGAAAGTCCAGGTAGTTTCTATCGAGCCCTCTCAGATCCCGTGTGCCTTCTTCGCTCGCATGGCCGCTGGCATGGAGCTCGCGCGACTACGTACGGTCTCCCTCTGACCACAGAGGATCTGGTGCCAAAAGAGAGAATGATTGGGTAGATTTTTATTTAGACTCTAAACAAAAACATTGCATTGGAAAGATTGGTTTCTTGACACAATATCCTAGATTATAGAAACTATGATAGTTTGTTGCATTGTGAGTGCCCTAAATGGACAATCATGCATTCCCGTATGGTCATCATTGCTTTAATAAACTCCTCTTAATTGATCTCGCGGTTAGGGACGTGGCCAGTTCATGGTCTACGGGAGGAAGAGGCTGAGGTGGACCAATGGGAGGAGGAGGAGGTGAGGTAGCGCTGAGATGGACCAATGGGAGAATTCTGAGTGACATATATGGAGCATCTTGTGTTTATACAGGTAAATTCCCTCTCTCTTGCTTGTTATAAATGGATAGCCATGCCTTACCATATGGTCATCATTGCCTTGACAAACTCTTCTTAGTTAATCTAGGTGATTTCAAACCATACACTTAGCAGTTGGGCATGGCATCTATGGCATGCCCATCCAAACAGGCAGTGCGAGCGCTCGTGATCTTGAACTACAGATCGGAGAAGAATAACATTGTTCCAACAAGCTACATAGAAGAATTTAAATAGACAACACAACACCAAAATGGTGAAGATGACCAGCAAAGACAAGAGAGCTAAACTTTTACATGCACAGATAGCACTAAAATTATTCTCCGTTCAGAAGAGGCTAGGCATATGCAGCGTATTGCAAAAACATGGGTGTACTGTAGGGTTTGAAAATTACCGAGCCTCACACAGCACAGCAAGTCGCTAGTACTCTTCTATAGCAAATTGCAATTGGCAACTCATTGCATGACTCTGCAGACTACGGACCAAATCTCAATTGGCAAATGGCAACTCATTGTCTGACTCTGCAAACTACAGACCTACAACTCTGGCCTCTGGTGAGGGTCGTGGACGTTTGGCAACACAAGCAGGTCCCCTTCGTTGATTGGTGCCGCAGATCAGGTGTTGTGGTGGGCGTGCAACATCTTTGAAAGGGATTGAAGTAAGCTGGGATAATGCATATAAGAACATATAATTAGATTAGATCCGAAGACAAATAGCCAATTAGTTTCAGAGTTTGGGTGCTCCGTTTCGCACAGTAGGAAGGGAAGAGAAGGGATTGGCACACCTAGTGGTACGTTCTGGGTGATCACCACAGCGGCCTTCGCACCTCAATGAACACAGCCTTGGTAGGCGTCGCCTGCCCCAAGTCGGCAACAACCGGCACAGCATCCGTGGCGTGCAACGGCGGGCATGCTGGAGCCGTGGGTGAGGAGAGGTCTCGCACAAGAATAGGATTGGGAATCCGAGGAGTCGCGATCACATGGAGAGAGATGGAGAGCGAGGACGCGAGGAGCTACGCACGGAGCCACCGAGAAGGCAAGACGTGGGTTCGCCAGCTCTGCGCAACCGATGGTGCTGGCGGCGAGCACTGTGTGGTTAGAGATGCGGGGTAGGGGAAGTATGGATCGTGGGGAAAGGAAGGATAGAGGGAGAGGGCGACCCGCGAGGTGCGTGATTAACGACGATGTTTCCAAATTTTGTTTCGGAAGGATGGAAGGAGCGCGAAATCACGTTGGAGCGACGCGTGTGGATCGCAAAGGCAGAACCAAGGGACCATCTCACAATGTCGCACCAAAAAATTATCCACTCTTTAGTCTTTTTAGTTGTAGGAGATTGTAACGGATGGAGTAGCGAATAGCAGGAATGTTTGGACGTGTGAGACTTTGGCATTGTTTGAGGAGCTTCTTGCGACATTTGCTTGTAAGCTGACAAAAGCTTTAAAAACTACACTTTATTAGGCTAGTCTTAATAGGGGGCTTCACAACGTTATTTTCAAGACTACCATGTCATATAAAATAAAATTAAAATTGAATAAAACACCCACTTTCAATAGAGTTTTATTCCATGGTTTTATAGGCATTTAATTTCAAAATTCATAGAGAGTTGGTAATCGTGCCAAAAGAGTTTTATTTAAATGAAACATGTTTTCTTCTCTCTCTTTAAATACACTGTCATATCATAAAAAAATGCCTATGTGATAATCTATTTAATGTAAATGAAACTTTCACTGAGACTGACTTGTTATACTAAAAGCATAGAAGTTCCTTCAGAGCGGCTTCCAGAGTAAGATTATTTAAAAGGTGAAGTTATCGTACCCTCGAACAGGGCCAAAAACCCAATTTTGTATAAGAAATGGCTCCCTTTAGTACTATTTTAATGAAGAAAGAGTTTGAGATCTCTATTTAATATTAAAGAACAGAATAATTTTTAACCCACTTTTTCAGTGCTAAAGTGTACTTAACCAAGACAAACAAAATTGATTAACGGAGGCAGACAAATCATCTGTATCTTCAAAAGGTCATGGTTAATCCAGATCTACGGAGGCAGTTGGTCCGTCCATCTTAGTTAATAGATTAACGAAGGCAGACATGTTAAAGCAACGCCTCGATTGATACCAATTAACGAAGACGATTGGCCTAATGCGCCCGCCCCGATTAATAGTTTCCAAAAAAAAGCCCATCAACAAGTTCGATGAGCCCATCGACGCACCTCTGCCACCGCTACTCACTGGATCCGAGCCATAGCAGCTGGATCAGAGGTTCGCTGTCGTCGCATTGTTGCTGGAAGAGACGTCTGCCGCTACTATGTCGTTGTCATAAGAGACGCCCACCGCTGGATCTGCTAGCGCTAAGGAGAAGCGCCGCTGGGGCCGGAACCCCCGCTGGCCGCCTCCTTGAATCCGAACCACCGGAGGTGCAGGGGTCGCCCTGAGGAAGCAAGGTGGAGGTGGATGGAGCCGACAGAGGTGGAAGTGGAGGGGTCCAATTGGAGGTGTAGGTGGAGGGCGCCGCTAGTGGTGGAAGTGGAGATGGAGGGTGTTGGGTGGAGGTGGAAGGCAGCCTGGAGGTGAAGATGGAGGGGGCGGTGCTCAGGAAGAAGGAGCCGCTCCGACATGATACGCTAGAGAGTGAGGAGCATGAGAATGATAGAGATAGGGAGATATGTCTCTAATTAGGTGGATAGGGATGGGCAAAGAGAGAGCGCATTGACGTCACGTGGCCCCATGCATAATACTTAGTGAAGAAGCACAAATACATTGATGTTGGAGACGACTCCACGTGACCATCGATCTTGTCATCTATACATCTACGCCAACGATTCACAGGTGTGCAGAAGTAGAACAGATGGCGTGGTTCCCATGGTGCAGTCGATGTGGCGTGATCCGTGTGGCCTGGTGTGTGGCAACGAGAGGTGTGTGGGTGGTTTCACGAAAACGAGGGGTGCAATTAGCAGTTTTTTCAAACCACGCATGAGAAACAGAGGGTGTGGGCGTTGGGCTCTAGGCGTGCGACAAAATAAGCGGTGACGGGTGGGACTGGGCCCAAGAGTTGGCTGGTTCGTTTTTTTAGGCGAACACATTATAAATGCTTGATTCTGTAAACAATTTACTAAGGCTTAAACCTTAAGCGTTTGCCTCGGTTATTATTTACTGATTAACCGAGATGGTTGTTGATATGCGACCGTCTGTTAATGTATTACAATCTTAGTTAACCGATATTAATAAAGACAGACGTGTTCGTTAAGATTAACCGAGATGGTCACTAGGCTGGCTGTTTGACAAAATGTTGTGCATAAGTTTTTGTGTAGTTGTGTTTACTTTAAAAAACTTATATTTTCATTTTTTTTTACTGTCTATAAACTACCCGCATACAGTCCGATACCGTATTTGATTTGAATTCATGATCTCATAGTATATAAACTAAATCCATGAATAGAAATTTAAATTACTCATATCCGGTAAGAATAAAAAAATCCTAATTTCAAACCGCTCCGTGCAAGATATCTCCATAAATAGGCTATGCACTAGGTAGTAGAGCAGAGAACGCAGGCAGAACAGGCACTCCCTACCAGTCAACCACCGCTTCGTTCTCCGTTCTTCCCCACACCGCTCGCCTCCTTCGGATTCTTTCCCCGAGCTCCACCGCACCTCACGTCTATAAATAAGGGGAGGTGCCCGCGGTGCCCATCAATTCGCGTCACCGCGTCCCGAGAGCGCGAATCATTCCGCGCGACGCAAAACCCTAGCCCATCCACCGATCCCTGTCATGGCGGCCACCACCAGCCAGGCGAGCCTCCTCCTGCAGAAGCAGCTCAGAGGTGCGGTCCGCCGGAGTTCCCGTTCATCCGTTTCCGCTCGATTTTTCCCCCCTCCTTGCGGATTGTTTGGCTGATTGACTTGGGGTTGGTTTGCGGTATGATGATTGGCGCAGATCTCGCGAAGCACCCGGTGGATGGGTTCTCGGCTGGGCTGGTCGACGACAGCAACGTCTTCGAGTGGCAGGTCACCATCATCGGACCGCCGGACACACTATAGTGAGTCAGATCCTCTCCATTCCAAGCGTGCTTCCATGCCTTGTCTGGATGAATTGCTTGTTTGGTGTGTCGGTGCCATGCCCTATGGACTATGAATCTGTGATGGTGTTTGTGTATTAGTGTGGACCGGAAGCAGCGATTGAAAATCTTACTATACGGGATAGATTTCTGGTGGAGGCTGGTGCGGGGCGGATTTTTCTTTGCTTGTTGATTGTTGTAGCGGGTAGCGTACTCCTTTTAGTACATCAACTTGGGGACATGTCCGGTGCCCAGTTCCATCGAGTTTGTTTGGTTCTAGGTGCGTGGCCTGCTCTGTTCTCTGCTAATAGCTCTGTTTTTTTTTTTAAAAAAAACGTTCATAGCTGTATCAGTAGTTCACTACTTAGAATCGGGGTCTTCGATTGCTGATCAGGGCCTAAGGAATCGTTAATTGGAGTTCAGGGATAAACTGTGTATTCTGAATTGGGGTTTGTATTGAAAGATGGGTTAAAATAGGCACCATAGGAATGCTGCTGGTTGTTTAGAATAGGTTCTGCATCATGTCAGGAAATGGGACTATGTATGTTTGGAGTTCGTAGCAGATAGTTGCGACAATTTCTTGTTTCTGTAATTTAATATTGAATGAATTGGTGCTACTTGACCCAAGTAGAGTCACCTTAATTTTGTCAACCTGTTTGGTGCAGGAGCAGAATTTTAATAGCAGACAGACTTTTTGCCCAGGTTTGAAATTTGATTGTAGGTAGAAATAAAATACATGAATTCTTTTACTACTAATTACTGAAATACATTATGAACTAGAATGGTCACTGGATGCTGTAAATATACCTAATTTTTCTTGGAGTTCTGCGTACGCAAAAAAAAACATTCGAATCACTGATAATCTGATACTAATAAATTTGAAAGAAAGCTAGTGTTGGTAAATGAGTTCACTGTATATGCACATTTGTAAATGCCTGCTGTGTTTGATAACTGTTATATCGTTCATAAAGATGGGTCGGTCTGTATTGAGAGAGCATGCAGCATACTAGGAAGTACTCCCTCCATCCCAAATTATAAGATGTTAGACTTGAAGTGTTTTTTGTGAAGTATTTTCTCTTTGATAATTCCTGATCAAGCGATAGGATGAGTAACTTATAGCATTGATAGAGTTATAATAATGATGCATTCTTAATTTTTTTACTGATTGGCTTCTCGCAAGCTGCAGAATCTCTTACAGCATAATTCTCCATTTGAACTAAGCGGCTAGCAAACAGTGGAGCTATTAGTTATTTGTTTTTGTACTGCTGAAGTGTTTATGTTCACTTTGTTACAAAGAAAACAAAGTACTGCAAGAAAAGTTGAAGTGGAACCTATAGAATATCCCAAGGAGTTTTGTTGTGTGATCAGTGTATTTTCATGTTTAATGCATTCCTTGATTGATATTTTATTGGCTTCAAAGAGATGTTTACAGTGCTGGTCTTGTCAATTTCCTGGTTACTCTAGTTGATCACATATCAATCTGAAATTAAAGTGTCTGAGTTCTGAATGGAAAAAATCAGCTAACAGCCTAACAGTGTCTGAACTACTGACAGATCTTAAACATAATAGTGGTGTTTGCTGCCCTTGTATTTGTCTTGAAGCATTGCATTAATGCAGTCATGTAAATAGTATTGTATATTTATCTTCTGAGCAACACACTAATATTGAAAATTACTTTGCAGTGATGGAGGGTATTTCAATGCTATCATGAGCTTCCCCCAAAATTACCCAAATAGCCCGCCATCAGTCAGATTCACCTCTGAAATGTGGCATCCAAATGGTCAGCTTTTTATTAGTGAAAATTCTATTTATTTACTTGATCTGCAGTCATGTTTTTTGATGTCATGCCTAATATTTTGTGGAAATGCCAGTTTATCCGGATGGGCGCGTGTGTATCTCTATTCTTCATCCACCGGGTGAAGATCCAAACGGTTACGAGCTTGCAAGTGAGCGTTGGACGCCTGTGCACACAGTATGGCTTCGTATACTATGTTTATAAACATACCTTTTCACCCCAATTTTTATCTTCTGTTCTCCATTACGAAGCCCTTGTTACATTACTCAAATTTACTGTGGTTCATCATCAAAACGACATTCAGAAGTTCACTGGTAGCTCTGTAATCATGATTTGCCTAGCTTCCACTAGATAGATAGAGAATGCTCTGTTTTGGTCTCAAGGTAGAATAATAAACAGAAGAATTATTTCATGAGTGAATACTTTTGTAAGCTATCACTAGTTAAACTGATGGTTGTTATGCATTTGCAGGTTGAAAGCATAGTTCTGAGCATTATATCCATGCTCTCTAGTCCAAATGACGAGTCTCCAGCAAACATTGAGGCAGCTGTAAGTTCACCTAATAATTTACTTTATGGTTTGCGCAAAAAAAGAACAATTTACTTTATACTGATTTGGTTTATTGGACCTCTACTTGTGGGCTGCTTTAATATCAAATACTTCATGTTTGTGTCCTGTTGTATTTGCCACCAATTCATAGTTGTAACATGACAAGTTTATTTGTGTTATACGACAGGATAGCATGCTAGTCTTAAAGAAGAAATCAGTGCTGAGAGATGTCTCTAACAAGTGTCTTAGTGTCACCAACTCACCATTGCTTTGCCCAAAGCATTGAGTTCTGAGAGTTCTCAAATAACTTGTGTTCCTCCTGAAATTTCGTGAATTCATTTGCTTAATTCTGTTGGACATCTCATGCATCGATGCATCATCACTTTCATCCAGATATCCTTCTAGTGTTGTGAGGACTTTCTGTCACTACAATGTTGCAAAGTGCCTCTATGTTTCTGAAAAGCAGTTATTTCTCGTGCAGAAGGAATGGAGGGAGAAGAGGGAGGACTTCAAGAAAAAGGTGCGGCGCATTGTGCGGAAATCACAGGAAATGTTCTGAAGAAAATGGGGGTACTGGGAAGTTAACCATGCCATGTCAGGCTGCAAAAATTTTGCTGCCAATCTCAAAATGCTCATCTGACACCAGTGTCTTGTGTATTTTCCATTTAGCGCCTGTCCATTGGTGATAGTTGCCTCCAGAAATGCATTAGGACGTGGTCTGTTATGAAGGTTCTGTTTGTATCGTGTGGCTTGGGCTCTACTAATGTTGACAAACCTGAAGTGCTACCGGTTATCGTAACTTCGGTGGTGAACCTGGTATAAGCAGGCGCCATTCCTGTCAGCTAATAGTTGAGAAAACATATCAGTGAAATTGTGCATTGTTAGTGTAATGAGGCAGCTCCATATTGTTGCTTCTGGTAACTCTACAGATTCTTGAATGCATTGCAGAGTAACCGACGAACTTCTTGAACACAGTATAATGAACTACGAGCGCAGTATGAATGGCAAGGCTCGTGTAAGATTACATATAAATCGATTGAGCTGTGTTGAATGCAACAATTTGATGCTGCCTTTTCTGTTTCCATCCAATCACAAGAACAAAACAGAATCACACTGTTGTGCCGAGTATGAACATTTGATGAACGAGCCATAGACCACTGTCAACGAACGTAGCGTTTCTATGATTGAATCCATAATAATCCATAAAAGATAACACCATTAAGCACCACTTACAAGCAGATAGCATGTTACAATTGTCAAAAAGGAATATAATAAACTAGGAACTTACATCATGCAAGCCTGCATTTACATATAACTGCAAGCCCATAAAACGTCAGCACTGCAACAGTTCCACACTTCGTTACAATTCTCAGGGAAGGTATCAGGCCTAATTGGGACCACTGTTTTTCACAAGCAGAGTGCAAGACTGGACACCTTGTGGCAGTCGATGCCAAAATGTCACTTTCTGCGAGGGAAAAATCAGAAACAGCATGAAAAATTAAACAAATATATTCGATCATAGTGGGATTTGAACCCACGACCTTTAGATTCGGAATCTAACGCGATATCCGCTTCGCTATATGACCATGCTTGTGTTCCACCCATTTACGAAATCTGAAATACCAAAGGTATCAGAATTCACATGCTACCCAATAAACATGGCTAAGGATTAGTGTCATTCAAAAGGTGAAACGAAACGTTTTGATATGCATATACTGCAAATATGGTGGCCATTAGTTATCTCACAGGAAATAAAGAACAAATGGCAGATATGTCCCAGTTGGCCAACAGGTTGAAATTCTGGTATGTGACTATATTAGTAGAGTACATAAACAATACTACCTCGCCTCTATTTTTAGTTTCATAATGAGTCAAACTTCTCTAACTTCGAATATGTTAATAAAGAAAATACACAAATATCTACAACTTCAAATATGTTTTGATAGTGCATTTATTTGGTATTATATATGTTTATATTTTTTCTATAAACTTTAAAGTTTAAGAACTTTGACTTAGTAGAAAACCAAAATGAACTATAATTTGAAGAGAGAAAAAAAAGAGGAAGTGCATAATAAAATCATCCTAACTATGCAGCATATATAAGCGGAGACGGATTGTTCCAAGAAAGCACTCTTAACAATGAGTGTCTCCTGCATTCAGGGTGGAAATATGCTTGATTAAATGATGATTATTATAAACGAGTGGACGCGACAATAATAAGATGTACTGGAGATAAGGCATCAAGCCAATCGTGTATGTAAACAAAAGTATGAACAAGATAACACCCAGAATCTTACTGCAACATCCAGTGAATGCTAGAAGCAGCCATACCAGTATGAGAACCATACCAGTATGAGAGCCATACCAGTATGAGTTGCAGCTTTCTTCCTCGGATGAGGGTGAGCATGCCACACAACAAAGGCAAGCACAAACAGGCAACTCAGCATCCCGAATCAGCTTTCCTATCTGGTGAAAACAAAGTGAGGTGCAGCCAGGACAAAGGGCCACAAATCCAAATCCCAAATCTTTTTTGTTTTTTTTTTATTTGAAAAATGGGCCACAAATCCCAATAGCGAAGAGACAACTATTCAAGCAACCACGGCCACTACAGGATCTAAACGATGCCTCCTAATCTGACACTAGCGTATCTGCAGTCTGCGTCTATAAGCCCGATCTGCGAAAGGGAATCCTGTGATGGTTCAACAAGCCAGGGAAGTTCGGATCACGGCGAAACAGAACAGATCATTGCAGCTGAGATCCATTGATTGATGTAGACGTCGGTGTAAGCCGCAGGGACGATAGGACGAGATTTGGGAGAAAAAGAGAGAGACGGTAGTCTAAGGATCGTACCAGGTGACCTGCAAAGCTGGCGACGAGAAGAACGCCTAAGGCGTGTTGCTTGGGTACATGGGCTCACCCTTCACCGGTTGAGCACCAGGCCGCCGGTGCGCTTGAACATCTCGTCGGTCCCGGTTGCCTGTCGCCGTTTGGGGTGAAGGAGCCGCCTTCTGCGCCGGGGAGTGTATTACTGCGAAGCGAGTCAAGCGAAGTTGGTGCCTGCTGCCTGGTGGGTCGTGGACTCGTGGGTAGACCCGTTGACCCCGGCGGCGCTCGATATTAGGATGTGTCTCGGACTGCTACACGAACTCTCCTCGGTAAACTCCGTCGTGGAGTAGCTTAAAAAAAACTAGAGTTCGTGGATTATCTTTTCAAGTGCTCTCACAACTCCACCTTTTTTTCTCGAACTGAGGGCATGGAGCTGAAACCGTTTTGGCTAAAAAACGTGGAGCGGAGCTGAAAAAGCAGTTCCAAACACCCTCTTAAAGTCTGTTGGTCTTTTGCTCCACTTCTACAAAGCTGTTTTTAAGCTTCTATCAAACAGATAATAAAACAATTTCTTCAAATTATTTTTCAACTTCTCTTGTAGCAAAAGTACCAGTATGAAGCTAAAAATACTAGTTTTTTTTTATCTTTCTCTCTGCTATATTTTTATGAGAAGTTGTTTTACCAAATGTTTATCAGTCGTTCACTTGGCTGATAATCTATGGTTGAAAGTACTGCTCGCTGATTTACAGATTCGGCAGAAAAGCTAAAACGATGTTTATGAAAATAGGTTCAGGAGAGCTAAAGCCAATAAAAATTGATTCACTAGTGAAACTGAGTTGTACCAAATTGGCTCGACTAGCTTGTTGGCTATGCCACAAACCAATGCT